>Ga0055584_100000973_pt1 | contig 27721 bp, 22 predicted proteins | sample OSDHelmetaG_FD_58716 | JGI IMG/M metagenome (GOLD analysis project Ga0055584, IMG submission 58716) | Pelagic marine sediment microbial communities from the LTER site Helgoland, North Sea, for post-phytoplankton bloom and carbon turnover... | ecosystem: Environmental > Aquatic > Marine >... | reverse complement strand
ACATTTTCAACAACCGAACAAGTTCCAGCATCAGTAACGGTAACGGAGTATGACCCCGATCCAAGACCACCTTCTGTAACGCCAGATCCGCCCGAAGACCACGCGTAAGTATAGGATCCAGTTCCACCAGTTGGTATAGCAGTTGCTGTACCATTGTTTGCTCCGCAAGTAGCATCTGTTACTGAAGTAGAAGCGTTAGGTCCAGCAGTATTAGATATTGTAACGGACGAAGTTGTTGAACAAGATTCATCATCTGTAACTGTAATAGAATAGTTACCTGCGTTTAAGTTGTTTTCAGTTTGAGACGTTCCACCTGAAGACCAATTGTAATTGTATGGGGTAGTTCCACCTGAGGGAATCGCAGTAATTGAACCATTACTGCTACTGCAGCTTTCAGCAGTTGAACTAATGTTAAAATCAAGTATATTTGGTTCCGTTACGGATGTGGTCGCGACGGAGGCACACGACAATGCATCAGTCATTGTAACTGTATATGATCCTGCTGATAATCCAGAAATATTTTGGGTGGTTTCGGCATTGTCCCATAAAAAAGTATATGAACCTGCACCAGAAATAGGCGCAGAGTTAGCAATCCCATCACTACCTGAATTACAAGATGTGGAAACAGCAGAGGCTGATACAGAGCACGTAGGGATTGCTAAACAAACTTCTAACCCCCAGGTTTGCAGATTTGCGGAAGCACCATTGCCATTGAAATCCTGAATTGTTAATGTCCAAGTTCCTGAAGGATCTTCTCCGTTAAATGCAGACAGAACATCCTGCGACTGATATGTCCCTCCACCTATAGGAGGACATGGCAGAGCACCTGGAGCGGCAGCATCATCGAAATTAACATTAAAATCGTTTTCATTGGCACAAATACGATCCCACAAGATAGCAGTTGTTGCGCCAGGACTAGTTACCCTTACCTGTATTTGTTGAATTCTATTATGTGTTCCCGAAACATCAATCACATTAACGTCAGAAATCACTCCAGTGGTAGGGAAATTCAGTACGGAAGAACCTGTTCCGACACCTGGTATGGAAATCGGCACATCTACGCTCATTATAGTTGTACAGTTACTTGTAGTAAATGAAAAAGTAGATGTGTAAGAACCTGCAGCACAAGAATTAACTGCCCTTACTCTCCAATAATAAGTTGTTCCTGAATTAAGAATTGTTGACGTATAATTTTCAGATGTCAGTCCTACAGCATTGTCAACTATAGAAGAAAAAGATGGGTCTGCAGCAATTTCAATTTCATAAGTAATACCCGCACCTGAAACAGCAGACCATGTAAAATTAACAGATGTACTTACTCCTGAAGCTAAATCTACAGGAGTCAATAAGCCTGTGCTTCCTGGTGTTTCGAGCACAACTAATGTTAAGTTTTCTAATTTAGGACCCGAATTACTTGCAGTATTAAGGACCAAATTATATAATCCTGGGCTAACCGTATTTAAATTAGATACCGTCAAGACGGAATTACCTATTGGTGTAACCGGATTAACGCTAAATGCTGCTGTAGCTGGAGCGGGCAAACCAGTAATGCTAATTGCTACTGGATCAGTATAAGTTCCAGCTTGACCAATGTCAATAGAATATACCGCACTGCTACCAGCACATACTGTAACGTTTGGTTGTGCAACAGTAACTGTATAATCTGCCGCCGCACAAACTTCTAATCCCCATGTCAATAAATTACCACCATCTTGAGCAAACGAATCAGAAATAGTCAATGTCCAGTTTCCATTAGGGTCAGTACCATTATATAAAGACAATGGGGATGAAGGCTGATAGTTGCCTCCGCCTGTTGGTGGGCATGGAAGACCACCAGGAGCTGCAGCATCGTCAAAATTAACATCAAAATCATTCTCATCATTACAGATAGCAGACCAAAGCACATTGCTTGAGCCCAATGGATTGGATAAGGTAACGGTAAGGTCGTTAATCCAGGTATGTGTTCCGGTTAATCCTACCACATTAATATCCGAAATGGATCCATTAATAGGAATATTCAATGTGGATGTAATAGTTGGTGTTCCAGTTCCTGATATTGCAACCGGGATATCGGTACTCATATAAGTCGTACAATTATTAGTAGTAAAGGAATAGGTAGCAGAAAAAGGACCTGTAGTGCAATTATTAGTGGCTCTTACCCGCCAATAATAAGTTGTATTAGAATTTAACACAGAAGAAATAAAAGAGGTCGCAGTTAAACCTATGGCGTTGTCGATTATTACCGAAAAGCCAACGTCAGTAGAAATGTCAATATCATATAATGCCCCGGCCCCAGCATCTGCCCAAGCAAAATTTGTAGGAACTGGAATTCCCGTAGCTAAATTAGTAGGAGTATTTAATGTAACTGCATTTAAAGATTGATCGAGAACATTTAATGTAACATCGGTTGTTTTAGTTATAGATGGTGCTGTCCCAGTTATTGTAATCGCATATCCACCTACCATCGGTGCTGTAAGTCCCGATATTGTCATTGTAACTGTAGTTCCGTTAGCTGAGGCAGAAGAAGGCGAAAAGTTAACCGTTGATCCTGCCGGTTGCCCTGCTGCAGAAAATACAGTTGTTTCACTAAATCCAGCGAATGTATTATACGTTAAAGAGTAAACTGCATTTGTTCCAGGACATTCGGAAACTGCTGTTGGAATTGAGGTAATTGAAAAGTCTGATTCAATTACTGTAATTAATGAGCCGTTTAACGCATAGAAAATATTACCCGATCCTCTAACCATTACTTTCCCTTGTGTCGTTGCAGTGCCACTTGGAATATTTACACTATGAGACCCGTCATTTGGTGTTGCTGTAGCAAGGGTAAATGGATAAGTATATCCGCCGTCAATAGAAAAGAAAATATCAACATTTGCTGTGTTTATAGCTCCCCCGGTTGTATTTGCTACATTCCATGTTATAACTTCAGGGCTACCTGCATTCCAAGTTGTTGCACCTCCCTGAGAAGTAACGATGAATGGACCTCTAGTGCCATCTACTGTTACTGCCATCAAGTCATCATCAGTTTGCCCACCAGCGACATCATTATCTCGAACCATAAATGCGAATTCCATGATTCTACCAACAGAAGGAGTGACTTCCCATGTAGGGGTTAAATTACCAGCAATTACATCTGACAATTGCGGCATATATCTATCCGGTGATGAGGTTGGCATTTTTGCTCGATAATTTGGTCCTTGATTCCATGTAGCAGCAGGAGCATTATTATTAGGTGCTTGTTCTGGGTCATTTTGAGACCATTCGTAGGTTAAGGAGCTCATTCCATCGGGATCAGAAGCAGTTCCTTCTAAAATAAATGCAGTGCTATACGGAATTGTGAAATCGTTTCCTGCATCGGCAGTAGGTGGGTTATTGGTTAGAGCTGTTATTGATGCACATGTGCTCCATCCAGATTGGATATTTGCTGAAATATCTCTGACATTGACGTAATTAAAATGTGCGTCGCTATTGTTTTGAACATTCGTAGCACAAATTCCTGCGTATCCCATTATTGAGCTGCCACTGCAAGGTTCTACTTCAGTAGCACCGCTGCCACTTCTACTGCAGGTATTCATAGTATGGTAACCTCCAAATTGGTGCCCAAATTCATGAGCAACATAATCAATATCAAAAGGGTCGCCTGTTGGATTAGCCCGGCCTGTATAACCTCTGCCTTTATGAGTGCCAGTTTGACTTACGTTACGACAAACACAAGACAAACAACCAGCATTTCCACCTCCAGTCGTGTTAAAATTGTGGCCTACATCGTAATTGTTAACTCCTATTGCAGCATCAATAGTTTGAGCAGTTGTAGTATTCCATTCACCATTCCAAGGGTCAGCATTGGTCGCTCCCCAATAAATAATTTGGTCATTATTTGCAATGAACTGGAGCTGAACAGCAAGGTCAATTTCGTAGACCGTATTAACTCGATTTATGGTAATAGTCATTTGTGCTTGTATATCTGCAGCTCCCCCTCCAGCTTCAAAAATGTTACCATATTCAGCGGTGCAGGACTGGGCAAGGCGAAAAACTCTAAAATTTTGATCATTTGTTTTTCCTAACATGCTAGCGGTCGTGCCTGCTGTGTCCCTTTCTAATGAGGGTAAGCCAACTCCTTCATCGGTAAGACAATCAAAAGGTTCACTGTCTGCTCCTAAAGAAGATCGATCGTAAACAATATAATATTCTCTATCTTTAGTGTATGGATCAATATAGTTGGTACTCCTATTTCCAGATAGAGTCATCGTGTGAAGTCCAAATTGTGTAACACTGAAACGCATATATGCTGTAGGATCATCTATGCCTTGCGCGACATATGTTTTTATCATTGGAAATTTAGCTTCTAAATCAGGATGCATTATAGAAGATTCCATTACTCTAAAATTCTCCATTGTTCCATCAGAAACAGGAAACTGAATAATGACAGTTGATAAGCTCGTTGATTGAAAACGAGCAGGAGCAAGATCCAAAATAGCTTTAAATTGGACTAAATCTAATTTGAAATAATGAGCTACTTCTGGCGTGTTCCTTCTGTTTAACTTTGGTGAATTATCAAGTTTGGTTTCCTTCACTTTTGTCCAATAAGATGAACCCTTTGTTGACTGGCCATGGACTGTTAGGCTAAAAAGAATTAATACATTAATAATGAAGTTTTTCATTTTTGTTAAATTATTTTTCAAAATTTTACAGAAGCCATAAAGGATAAGCTAAATGGCATTATTAATTGTCTACAATTAGTAAACGAGATGAGAAAGGTCAGCTTGTTTCTCAAGGGTAAATATAGAACAGCTATTATATTTGTGCAATTGAATTATATAGGATTATTGGATATTAAAGAGTTATATTCAATTAATCTTTGTTAAAGTAATATTTTTTATTTTTCTATTGAGCTGATATACGGTAATAATTCAGAGATGACATAGTGGATTATAAAGAGATTAATAAATTGGCGTTTCCTGCAATTGTTGCAGGAGTATCTGAGCCTTTAATGGCTCTTGCAGATACAGCGATAATAGGACATCTGGGAACTACAGAGCTTGCTGGAGTTGGGGTTGGTGCATCTTTGTTTCTGCTGCTCGTTTGGTTGTTGGCGCAAACTAAAAGTGCGATATCTGCAATTGTGTCTCGTTATTACGGGATGGGAAAAACGAATGAAATAGGGACTTTTATTGTTCAATCACTCTATTTTAATATAATAGTTGGAATCCTAACAATTGCCGCAACCCTTTGTTTTGTAAATTATATATTCTCCTTTTATAACGCCATGGGAGAATTGCTTGAAGTTGCGAAAAGTTATTACCGCATTCGTGTTTTTGGACTACCCTTAGCCTTGGCAACTTACGGCCTATTTGGCGTTTTTAGGGGACTTCAAAATACTTCTTGGGCTATGATTATTAGCATTTTGGGTGGCATGATTAACGTAATATTAGATTTCATTTTAGTCTATGGAATAGACAATATTGTTCCGGCAATAGGTGCAGAGGGCGCAGCTTGGGCGAGTTTAATTGCGCAAATAATTATGTTTGTTGTAGTGATTTGGTTGTTAATTAAAAAGAAATTAGTGTCCTTTACATTACGTATTAAGTTTGACAAAAACATGGGTGATTTTGTTAGAATGTTTGTAAATCTTTTAGTGAGAACAGCTGCACTAAATACAGCATATTTCTTAGGCACCAAATATGCTACCTCTTATGGTGAAGATTATATTGCTGCCCACACAATGGCGATGAATATTTGGCTGTTTTCTTCCTTTTTCATCGATGGATACGCTACGGCAGGAAACGCGATTGCGGGTAAGTTGCTAGGACAAAATAATAGTGATGGAATTGCTCGAATTGGTAAAACTATTTATCGAATGTCTATCCTTGTTGGAACTGTTTTGGGACTAATTTATTTAGGTGGATACGTGGTTTTGGGGAGCATCTTTAGCAATGACATTGCTGTAATTACAGTTTTTGAATCTATATTTTGGCTTGTAATAATTTCGCAACCGATTAATGGATTATCATTCGGGTTAGATGGTATTTTTAAAGGCTTAGGTAAAGCAGCTCTGCTTAGGAATACCCTTCTTGCCGCAACATTTATAGGATTTGTTCCTACACTATTTCTTTTTGATTCTTTGGGGTTTGAATTACATGCAGTTTGGTTTGCCTTTCTAGTATTTATGGCTTTCAGGGGGTTTATTTTGCTTTGGAAATTTAACAAGGACTATTCCGTAAAAAACTTCTCATGAAAATTGACTAAATATAGTTTTTCTGTTGCTCTCGTAAACGCAGTATAAAGCCACCTTAGATATTCCACATCAACACTATCATCGCTTAAATACCCTTGATCCACAAACACAGCTTTCCATTGTCCGCCTTGAGATTTATGGCAAGTTACAGCATAAGCAAATTTGACTTGTAAGGCGTTAAAGTAAGGATCTGTTTTCATCTTTATGGCCCGGTCTCTTTTGCTAGGGATATGCCTGTAATCATTAAGCACCGCGCGAAAGAATCGTTTGTTTTCTTCTGCTGTTAGAGATGGGGTGTTCGCCATTATCGTATCAAGCAACATTTTTACTTCATGTTCTGGTTCATCAGGGTAATCTAGAAGTCTAATTGTAGCGTTTATAAATCGAATTCCGTAGCGTTCTTCGTCCCCGCCAATTCTAGTTATTTCGATGGTGTCGCCATTAGCAATGAACCCAGCTCTACTTTCTTTTGGTAACCAGAAGTAGTTATTTCTTACAACCATCATATAATCACCTGAGGAAATTTCCTCCTCTTGCCAACGGATTCTTGTTCTAATCTGTTGGTTAAAAATATTCGCTGTTTTATTAGAGCGACAAATAACAATGGTATCTTCCCAGCCATAATTTGAATAGGCAGTTTCTAATTCTTCTTCAAGGTCGTATCCACTTATATTAGCAACATCGTCAAAATCATTTACATCAAATCGGATTAAATCATCATTGTCTTTTAGAGTTTCTCGAATGGTTGTAGCGTTATATAGAATACCTGAATCTTGTTTTTGTCTAACGACTTCAGTCAATTCAACTTCTGCGGCAACAACTGGATAGTTACTTTTAATAAAATCAAGATTAAGCGCTGGGCTGAGCAATGAGCCCACTGGCGGAAGTTGTGCGGTGTCACCAAGAAAAATTAACCGACAGCCTTTGTTGTTGTAAACATATTTAATAATATCTTCGAGCAAGCTAGAACCTGTAAAGTATTCAGTTTCTCCAGAAATCATGGACGCTTCATCAATAATAAAAACCGTATTGTAGTGACGGTTAACCCCTAACGAAAATCCATCACTTCCATCTGCTTGTTTTTCAACCGCATATATTTTTTTATGTATAGTCATGGCAAATTTTCTTGTGTAGCTAGAGAGTACTTTAGAAGCTCTCCCTGTCGGAGCCATTAGGACAAAGTCCAAGTTGACCTTAGGTAAGGAATTAACTAAAGAAATGACCAGTGATGTTTTGCCAGTGCCTGCGTACCCTTTTATAACCAGTAAAGGATTTTTGACTTTACTCGATAAAAATCTTGAAATAACCTCTATGCCGTATCGCTGATCATTCGTTGGTTCGAATGGAAAATTTTGATGTAATAATTGTTCTATTTTTTGCGATTCCACCCTTCAAATATAGACTGATTAATGGCATTTCCTGATTTAAAAAAAATTGTAGATTTGTCAATCTTAGAAATAAATTAGAAACATGAAAGAAGCAATAAGTAAGTTCACTTTTCCGGTCATATTATTAGCAGTGGGATTAGGACTTTTGATTTTAGGAGTTAGTAATGACCAAAATTATTGGTTCATGTTGTCTAGTGGAGCCGTTTTTTTAACAGGAATTATTACCATGTTAAATGCGCTTAACATGATTAGCAAAACCCTTCGAATGGTTATTATGATTGTTCTTGTGCTTTGTTCTGTTGGTTTGGCATGGTTAGATTATAAATCTATAGCTGATCCCGTTGCATTTATTAAAGAAAAAGAAAGACGTTATGAATTTGTAATTCAAAACTTGAAAGACATAAGAGAAGCAGAGTTCGCATATAAATCGAAATATAGAAAGTATTGTAACAATATGGATACTTTGATGGCTTTTTTAAAAACCGACTCGTTATTGCAAATAAAAGCGGATGGATATATTCCTGATGATTATACGGAAGAGATGGCTATTGATTCTGGTTTTTATATGAAAGATACAACTCTTGTAGCTGCTGCAATAACTGTTTTTGATGAGGATTATTTAATAAATCATTTTGGAGAATTTAATTTAGATTCATTATCATATGTTCCTTTTACTGCAGCTGTTCAATTCAAAATTGAAGCTGGTATGGTAAATAAAAATGGATTAGACGTTCATGTATTTCAAGCCACAGACGCTCAACCATTTGATGTAAATCAAATATTACAAGTAGGTTCAATGTCTTCACCAGCTACCAGTGGAAACTGGGAGTAAAATAGCTATAGTACGATCTTCAGTAAACTCGAATTTTCATTATACTGACGAGTCGTTCAATTTGTCTAGAGCAGCTCATGGGTATCATCTTTCAATTGAACTAGGTTTATTAAGTTTTTCTTATGCTGTACTTGATATTAAGGCAAGGAAATATGTTGTTTGGGGAAGAGAAGGGCAAGATTATTCTGACCTTGAGTCACTCATTTCGAAGCTAAGTTTGTTTTTGAAAAATATAGATTTTTTATCTCCAGAGTATAGAAGCTCAAGTATAGCGTATTGTGGATTTTCTTCAACGCTTGTGCCGAATATCTATGCAGATGAGACAAAAGCAATGGAATTATTTGCGTTTAATCACCAGAAAGATAACGGGCAAATTTGTACAGATAATTTATTGAATTTGGAGGCCAAACAGATTTATTCTGTACCCGAAAAACTAGTGCAATGGACTAACCAAATTTGGCCAAAATCAACTACAATTCATCTAGGATCTGTTTTAATTGAGCAGCTTGTAGTGTTCTCAAAATCGGTTGATAAAATTTGTGTTTATGCTAATTTGAAGGATGCTATGATGGACTTAATCATTGCTGATAACGGGCAACTGAAGCTTTATAATTCTTTTAGTTATAAGACATCAGAAGACGTGGTATATTATATTTTATTCGCTTTAGAACAGTTAGAGATAAGAAACTATCAAGTTGAATTAACCCTTTTGGGCGATATTGATAACCATGGAAATCTTGAGGAATTACTATGTGATTATGTTAAAGAAGTTTCATTTGCAAAAACTCAAAATAGAATTGAATTAAGTAGTTCTTTTAAACACCCAAGTCATGTTGGATTTAGTTTGTTCAATCAGTATCTATGCGTATAATCGGAGGAAAATATAAAGGAAAGGGCATATATTCTCCAAAGAATTTACCAGTTCGACCAACGACTGATTTTGCTAAAGAAGGATTGTTCAACATACTTCGACACACTATAGAAATAAAAGGCGCAGCTGTTTTAGATTTATTTTGTGGAACGGGCAATATGACGTATGAATTTGCATCGCGTGGTGCAGGAAGTGTTCTGTCGGTCGATCGTAATTTCAATTGTATTCGTTTTGTTAGAAAGTCTGCAGGGGAGCTTAAATGCGATATTATTAAACCATTGAAATTTGATGTATTCAAATTTTTAGATAAGTGCGAGCTTAAATTCGATATCATTTTTGCTGATCCTCCATATGAGTTGAATGAAATTCCTGACATAGCAAAAAAAGTAATGGCTAGAAATTTATTGAGTGAAAACGGGTTATGTATAGTAGAACACTCTAAAAAAACTGATTTATCAGAAGATGTTGGGTTTCAAAAGCTGAAAAATTATGGAAACGTTAATTTTAGTTTCTTTTCTGAGTAACTTTACCATATGGAAAAAGTAGCTGTATTCCCCGGTTCGTTCGACCCGATAACAAAAGGACATGAGTCGATAATAAAAAGAGCGTCATCACTTTTTGATAAAATTGTTGTGGCTATTGGGGTAAACGCATCGAAGAAATATATGTTTTCGCTAGAACAAAGAATAAGATTTTGTGAAGCTACATTTAAGGAAACCAATATTTCGATTGATACATATGAAGGATTAACTATCGATTATTGCTCACAGATAGGGGCAAGTTATTTACTTAGAGGACTGCGAACTTCAGCCGATTTCGAATACGAAAACGCAATCGCGCAAATGAATAAAGCAATGAAATCAGACACTGAAACTATTTTTATGTTAACCCCTCCAGAGCTTTCGGCAATAAGTTCAACAATAGTTCGCGATATTCTAAGAAATGGAGGAGATGTATCCCAGTTTATCCCATCAGGTATTAAATTATAAATGAAACATTTTTTATTTTTATTTTCTATTATTTTATTTTTTCAAACTAGTGCGCAAACGAATTTTCAAGGTCTAGCAAAAGGGTATGAAAATTGGACTATACGTCTAATAACATATCAAGATTATTTTACATACCAAGAGAAAATATTAGCAGAAACCCATGTTGACTCGGTTGGTAATTTTGAGTTGAATTGCGATGTTAAGGAAACACAGTTTTGTTTGTTGAAAATCGGAAAAACCCTCGGTGGAATATATGTTGAACCGAATACTAGTTATTCGGTTAATTTCCCTCAAGTAGATTCTATTGCTATGAAGTATATGCAAAAGGAAAGCTATGTAACTATAGATATACAAGCTGATCAGGCATTAGATTTAAACAAGCTTATCAGGCGTTTTGATTCTGAATATGGTAAGTTTACTTCGGATAATATTGTTGCTTTTGTAAAGAAATCTGCACGAAATGTTGTCGATACTTTTGCTTTAAATCGCCAGAAAGCTTATTCGGGAATTCAAAATGAATACTTTCAGAATTATGTAAATTATAACTTAGCAAGGTTAAAATTCTCGGCTTACAAAAGCAAAAAGGAACTATATCAAGAATACCTCAAAGGGCAGCCTATTCTTTATCGGAATGATTCTTATATGGAGTTCATAAACCTATTCTACAAAGATTATTTCAAAACGCTACCTCTTGTAAATTATGACAAGCTGGTTGAGGCGGTTACTGTAAAGATGAACCCTAGAGACATCTCAGAATTAATGCTCTTAAAAGGGTATTTGGAGGATACTGTGCTAACAGAGTTGATTTTAATACGTTCGTTATATGAAAATTTTCATGCTCCAGATTTTAGCAGAAAGAGTATTTTATATGTATTGAATGAAATTAATTCACAGTCCACCGAACAGGAACATACGCAAATAACATGGAGCGTTCGAAATAAACTTTCTGGCGTGGAGAAGGGTAGTTATGCGCCAGATTTTGAACTAGTTGATTTAGAGGGTAATAAAGTTATGCTATCCGATTATTATAAAGATAAGTATGTATACATTGATTTTTGGGCGACTTGGTGTAAGCCATGTGTTCGAGAAATGAAACTAACCACCAAATTGCATAAGAATTACGGAAAAGATGTTGTTATTGTGAGCATTTCGATAGATAAGAGGTTTAGATCGATGAAGAAATTTGCCAATAAAAACAAGTATAAATGGACGTTTTTGCATTGGAATGGGAACGATGAATTGAAAGAAGTATATAAGGTAAACGCTATTCCGTTATATTATTTAATTGCCCCAGGAGGAAAGGTAATATACTCACCAGCACCGCGGCCTAGTAAAATTGAATCTAAATTCCAACGCATTAAGGAGCAAGGTCTGCCAAAGAGAAAGCCGTTTGAGTTAATTAGAGATTAGCTTAAAACAATCCATGCAGCTCTCCATCAATCTTTTGGATAATGTTGCCTAAATCTTCTGGTTTTTCGATGAAGTTGTTTTCATCAACATTGATAACAAGCAGTTTACCTTTGTCGTATGTAGAAATCCAAGCCTCATAACGCTCGTTTAATCGCTTTAAGTAGTCTAAACGAATAGATTCTTCATATTCTCTCCCTCTATTTTGAATTTGGTTTACCAAAGTCGGTACTGAAGCTCTAAGGTATATCATTAAGTCTGGCGCTTTTATAAAATGATCCATAGAGTTAAAAAGAGAGAAATAATTTTCAAAATCTCTAGTACTCATAAGCCCCATTGCATGCAGGTTAGGGGCAAATATATATGCATCTTCGTAAATAGTCCTATCTTGAATAACTTTCTTATTCCCTTCTTTGATATCAACTACTTGGTTGAAGCGACTGTTTAAAAAGTAAATCTGCAAGTTAAAAGACCATCGCTGCATATCTTCATAAAAATCGTTTAGATAAGGATTATCATCAACGTCTTCGTAATTAGGTTCCCAGCCGTAATGTTTTGCCAAAAGCTTTGTTAGCGTTGTTTTACCTGATCCGATATTTCCAGCGACTGCAATGTGCATAGTAATTGTGTTTAATTTTGGCTAAAGTACAAATATTGGTGGGTTTTTTCTAATCAATTATGAACTTCGACAACATGTTTTGTTTTAGAGTATAAATGGAGTTTTTTTCAACTCTAAAATGCTCAATACCAAGGGTAGGTAGAGTAATCGATGTGATGTCTAATGTTTTGAAATTGAAACCGAATATGCTACCTTTTTCTAAATAATAAAGATCAGTTTCTGTAGCTTGAAATGAAGACAATCCTTTGATAGGAATTGTTTTGAGATAGGTGCCGAATATATCAAATACAAAAATGCCATTTTTAGGGTCGTTTAAGTAAACGCGATTAGAATGCTCAGTGATGTAATTTGGGTTTAATTCTAGCCCAATAATTTGGCTAAGATTTCCTGACTCTACAACCACTTCACTTGCATTGCTTATTTTTATTAATTCTATACTCAAAGGGTTGAATGCCCAAAATCCGCTATTGGTACTTGAGCATACCGTTTGTGTCAGTTCTAATCCAAAGTGTTCCAAAGGAATTGTTACTTGCAAGCTCAAAGTATTGTCGAGTAAAATTACTTGGCTTACATCTTCGTGATACAACAATATTTGCAGTGGATTCTGTGTATCAACAATATCTATATTGCCAAATAGCTTACTGCTGTATTGATTTTGTAATGTTCCATCAGGTAAGTACTTCTCAATTGTATTGCCCTTTGTTTGGAAAACATTACCCAGGTTATCGGTGGTAAAACTAGTGCAGTTAACTTTCTTAGAGGAAACCATTTTTATTCCCTCAGCCGAAAGCAGAAGACTCGTAATCACAATAAATAGGGCGATTCTCACAGTTGCTAACTTACAATTTTTATTCCTGATTTAGACTTCATGTAATCTATAATGCTGTCAATATGTTTTCGGTCGTTAAAAAGACGAGGTACCTTATGCTGCCCACCCAATTTATCAAGGCTCTTAAGCCAATTATAAAACGTTCCTTTCGGTGCAATTATTATCTCTGGCTTGGTGAGCGCAATATTCTTGAAGCGTTTCGCTTCATAATCAGAATTAATAGATTTTAAGGAGTTATCGAGTACTTCAATAAAGTAATCTAAGCTCTTTGGTTCTGTTTCAAATTCTATTACCCATTCATGTGATCCAACAGTTTTGGATAAGTCAAATTTTGGAGCTACGGTGAACTCACTTATAACAGAATTCGTTTTTTTTGTTGCGACTGCAATAGCGCCTTCAGCGTTATGAACCATGAGTTCTTCGCCGAAAGCATTGATAAAATGTTTGGTTCTACCAGTGATTTTTATTCGATGCGGTGATAGCGATGTAAACTCGATTGTATCTCCCATGTCGTATCTCCAAAGTCCAGTATTTGTCGAAACAATGAAATTATACTCAACACCTAGCTCAACTTCAGTTATCGTAAGTGTATGAGGATTTTCTTTGCCAACTTCAGACAAGGGCATAAACTCATAGTAAACGCCATAATCTAGCATTAGCAGCATCCCATTACCATCAATTTCATCTTGAATAGCAAAGAATCCTTCACTGGCATTATAAGTTTCTAAATAATGCATATCGGGTCGTGAAATAAGTTTTTCAAACTGAGATTTATACGGCCCGAAATTTACACCACCATGCATATACAATTCTAAATTTGGCCAAACCTTAGAAATATCTGTTTCTCCCTGAATCTCTAATACACGATTGAGCAGCATCAAGGTCCAAGAAGGAACCCCCATAATAATAGATACATTTTGTTTAGCTGTTGCTTGCGCCATTTGCTCTAATTTCTCTTCCCAATCATCCAAAAGCGATATGGAATATTTGGGCGTTTTCCTAAGTTGTACCCAAAAAGGTAAGTTCTTAGTTAGAATGGCTGATAAATCACCTGCATATGCATCGTGGCTGTACGACAGTATTTGGCTACTTCCACCTATAGCAAGTGTTCTGCCACTGTAAAGTGTGTGGTTTTCTATTTTATTACAGTACATTGAAAGCAGATCTTTACCTCCCTTGTAATGACAATCGTAAAGCGATTCTTTTGAAATCGGTATGTATTTACTTTTGTCGGTAGTGGTCCCAGATGACTTAGCAAACCATTTAATTTCTGTTGGCCATAGAATGTTTTGTTCACCATTTTTCACTCTGAGAATATCATTCCTAAGCGATTCGTAACTCTGTATAGGAATACGAGATTTGTATTCTTCCAGAGAAGAAATTGAACTGTAATTATACCTTTTGCCCCACTCGGTGTTTTTCGCGGTATCGATTAATTTTTGAAGCCCTTCTTCTTGAACTTCTTGAGGGAACTTCTTAAAGAATTCGATGTCATGAATTCGCTTCTTAATTACCCAGGAGAATATGGAATTGAAAATTTTCACCCCTTGTTTAAGTAGATTTCCATTTCCTTTAATGATAGAGCGTTGAACGTCATTTCTTTATTCAATCCGCCTTTTCTAGCTACACACGTTCCATAATGCATGTGTGAAAACCCTTCGGTATTATGGGCATCTGGGTTAATGGAGAGCATCACGTTTTTTTCTAAGGCATATTGAATATGTCGCCAATCTAAATCGAGTCGCAATGGGTTCGCATTTATTTCGATTACGACATTGTTAGCAGAACAAGCATCAATTATTTTTTTGTGATTAATTGGATACCCTTTTCTTGATAATAATAAGCGACTAGTCGGGTGTCCTAAAATTGTGGTATAAGGATTTTCGATTGCTGTAATTAATCTTGCGTTTGCTTTTTCTTCATCCATTTTAAGCTGCGAATGAACAGAGGCCACTAAGTAATCGAACTGTTTTAAAATATTTTCTTCATAGTCTAGAGAACCATCATAAAGGATATCAGACTCAATTCCTTTCAAGATTTTAAATGGGGCTAACTTTTTGTTGAGCTCATCTATTTCTTGGTGCTGTTTTAATACATCTTCAGGGTACAGACCATTCGCATAAACTGCCGTTTTAGAATGATCAGCAATTCCGAAATACTCCATGCCTAAATCTCTACAAGCGACCGCCATTTCTTCTAATGTGTTTCGCCCATCGCTGTATGTAGAATGATTATGAACTATTCCTTTTAGATCCGAATCTTTAACCAACTCCGGGAGCGAGTTAGATTTAGCCCATTCTATTTCTGATAATCCTTCACGTAGCTCTGGTTCTATGTAAGGCATTCCATTTTGCTTGTAGACTTCCTCCTCGGTAGAAATTCCAGCAGGAATATTAAGTGAATTAACATGCGATTCACTTCCGGTAATTCTTATCTGAACACTTCCAAATTCATTTGGCTTGCAATGGTGAAACACTATAGGAATATTGGTTTCAATTTCAGGAATATCAATTGTGTTTTCCGATGAGATAAGAATGTTTATTTGTTCAATTATTTCGCATTTTCTTCTTATTTCGCCAGTAAGTTCTACTTGTGCATCAGTAAATTGATCCCTCAACTGATTAACCAGTTGCAACGCCATATTTTCTGCAGAGGCATAGTGGAATTTCCCTTCGCTAGAAATACGATACTGTATGTTTTGTTTAATGCTCTCTTGAGTTTTAGCTCCAAACCCTTTCACTTCAACCAGTCTGTTCTCTTCGCATAATTGCAATAATTCACCTAACGATTCAATTTCCATGTCTTTCCATAACACACGAACTTTACTCGCGCCAACACCTTTTACACTAAGTATATCGAGCACACCTTTGGGCGTTTTGTTGATGTGCTCTTCGAGCACTTCTAGTTTGCCTGTGGTGGTCATTTCAAATACTTTGGCAGCAATACTTTTACCCAGACCAAATGTGCCTTCAAGTTCAGGAAGACTCAATGAATCTAAAGGTTTTGGGTTTTTTCCGATTTGGAAAGACGCATTAGAATATGACTTGGTTTTGAACTTGTTTTCACCATGCAACTCCATTAATTGCCCAGTTAGTTTGATAAGTCCCGATATCTCTTTGTTTGTCACGAATGATTAGCTTTGGTAAGTGATTCGACTAAATTAGATAAATTGAGAGGATTAATTGCCATTGGATTTTTGATAATTGTTAGTTCTCTGCAAGCCCAACAATTTAGCGTGCAAACGACCGAAATGGCATTGATACCCGAGGCTGTTTCTAACAATGCGGTTTGTGAAGGTTATGTTGGTTCAACACCATATGTGTATTCGTTTTGTGGTATAGATACATCTAAAGACCACGAAGGAATTCATTTAAAATCTTTTAGGTACAATACAGCTACAGATGTATGGGAAACAATAGCTAGTGTTCCCGACACAATGGGAAAAGTAGCTGCATCGGCTAATAGAGTAGGCGATATTATATACGTAATGGGTGGTTACCATGTATTAGCTAATGGCAACGAAGTTTCTTCAAAATCGGTGCATAGGTACGACACGCAAAACAACATGTGGTTAACTGATGGCACGAACATACCAGTGCCGATTGATGACCAAGTACAAGCAGTGTATAAAGACAGTTTGATTTATGTTATAACAGGTTGGAGCAACGTTAACAATGTAACTGCGGTACAGATTTACGATACCTATAACGACAGCTGGCAGGTGGGTACTGCTGTGCCTAACACTTCTGCCTCTAGGTTGTTTGGGGCATCGGGTATAATTATAGGTAATACCATTTATTATTTTGGAGGGGCTAAAAACGGTTCGTTTGTGGCGAATAATACATTAACTATTGGCGAGATAGATCCGCTTGACCCAAACACGATTACCTGGACAGACACCATACTAGCTGCCAATTTATACGGCTACCGTAATACATGCACAAGCATTTGGGGAGAGGCCATTTGGTTGGGCGGTTCTGATATTACCTACAACTATAATGGTATTGCTTACAACGGTAGTGGTGGTGTACCGCCAAATAACAAAGTGCTTATGTTGGGAGCTGATATGGTTTGGGACTCTACTTCTATTGATTTACCAATGGACTTACGTGGATTAGCGCATACTAGTTTGTTTACTCGGTATTTAGCTGGCGGTATGAAACCGAACCAGCAGGTTAGTAGAAAGACCATTAAGATTGAGTTTACAGATTTAACTGATGTTTTCGAGGCTCATAGTAAAGAGAAATTTGTTCGTGTCTACCCTAACCCAAACAATGGCACCTTTGGAATTAAGCTTCAAGAAACAACACCTAACCACCTCATCATTTTGTATAACCAACTTGGTGAGAAAATAAAAACAATTAAGGTAGTAAGCGAGTTAACCACAGTTGATGTTTCTGGTTTGCCAACAGGTATTTACTTTGTTCAGTTAACTGACCAAAACGATATAGTAGATGTTCAAAAAGTGATTGTTTATTAAATAAAAAACCCAGCTATAGGCTGGGTTTTGTCTAACGTCTACTATCTAAAAATCTAATCTAACAAAAACTATCTAATATCTATCAAATAAGGCAATCTCATTTGGTAACCCTCCATAGTAGAAATGTTATCCAATTGCTCGTAGATTTTGTAATTGTTTCCCAGAGCTTGTTTAGCGAAATACGTTTTGCTTTCGCCCTTAATTTCTAAGATAATTTGCTCAAATGGGTCTTTTTCTTTTGGGAACGCAGTTACATCGTAGTCTTCAAGTTCCGCAGCAGTAGCAGCGTAATTAATGGCTGCAGTTAATCCCCCCAGCTCGTCAACTAGTCCGTTTTCAAGCGCATCAATACCTGTCCATACTCGGCCTTGTCCAATTTCATCAACAGCTGGTTGAGTCATTCCTCGGCCTTCAGCAACTTTAGTAGTAAATTGCATATAGATTTTGTCAACGCCTTTTTGAATAGTATTGAATTCAAAATCATCTAACATTCTAAAAGAGCTTCCCATATCAGAATGCGCGTTAGTCATAGCTCTATCAGTAGTAATTCCTAATTTGTTTTTAAAAAAATCACCTGTGTATGGCAGCATACCAAACACACCAATAGAACCTGTTATGGTTGTTGGGTTAGCAAAAATTCTATCAGCAGGGCAGGCAATATAATAACCACCAGATGCGGCAACATCTCCCATCGAAACAATTACTGGCTTTTCTGCCTTACAAAGTACCATTTCTCTCCACATCACATCAGAAGCTAATGCACTACCGCCAGGCGAGTTAACACGAAGAACAACCGCTTTTACTGTAGAATCTAATCTTGCTTTACGAATCGCTTTAGAAATTCTTTCAGAACCGATAGTTTCATCATCTCCATTGCCACTTTCAATGCTTCCGGTTGCATAAACTACGGCAATTTTATCTCCATCATCACCTAATTCTTTTTTCAGTTTAGCCTCAGGGTCTTCGTATTTAATGTAATCCATAAAACAAGCAGTTTCAATGTCATCATTTTCTTCAATTTCTAATTTTTCTCTCAATAGTGCTAGTACTTCGTCTTTATACATTGCTTTGTCAACTAACTTGTATTTTATTGCATCGGCAGCTGATCGGATTAGTACACTATCAGCAATCATGTTAAGCTCATCTATAGAAACCCCTCGTGTTACTGAAACCCCATTAAGGAGGTGCCCCCACATAGAAGTTAAATACTTCATTATTTGTTCACGATTGGCATCACTCATTTGTTCGTACATAAAAGGCTCCATAGCACTTTTGAATTTGTTGTTTGACCCTCTAATTATTTGAGGAACGATGTCTAGCTTCTCTAACGCACCCTTAAAGAACATCAACTCAGTTCTAAAACCTCTGAAATCTACTTCTCCTTCTGGGTATAGATAGATTTCATCAGCAGCAGTTGCTATATAATAGGTGAAGTGCGAATAGTACTCGCTGTATGCAATTACCCATTTGCCAGATTCTTTAAAATCGATAATTGCATTTCTAATTTCCTCAATTGTTCCTAAACCTCCAGGGTTTGAAGATAGATCAAGGTAAATTCCTTTAATGTTATCGTCATTCTTAGCTCTTTTTAAACTAGAATTTATGTCGTTTAATCCTAATTTCTTTTGGCCACTCATACCAGGAATTTCGATGTGGTCTATAATTCCGTTTGACGTATTATCAACCACTTTTTGGTTTAGGGTCATATAGAGAACAGAATTTTCTTCTGTGTCAAAACTTTTGTCATCAGCTCCGCTAAACGATAGGATCAAAATGACAAAAAACAGAATAATTAGAAAAGAACCCAAGAATAGTCCTAATACGGAGGCTAATAATGTTTTAAAAAATTGTTTCATACTTAGTTAATTTTCCAAATTTGTTAAAAAAAATAATTGATTCAAAAGTAGTTAGAAGCCCTATAACAGATTGGTTATTATACATTAATGGTATTAATCGTCCATTAAAGGGTTTGGTATATATTTGAGCCGTGATGAACGATGCGTATCTTATAATAGGCGGTAACCAAGGAAATGTATTGGATACGTTTCGGAAAGTGAAAATCGATTTGAAACAGCAAATTGGTGAAATAATTAGTGAGTCCTACATATATAGGACTGCAGCTTGGGGAGATGATAAGCAACCAGACTATTTAAATCAAGTACTATCTATTAGTAGCAAGTTGTCTGCCAATGAGATTTTAAATTATTGTTTGGCTATTGAAGTTTTGCATGGCAGGGTTCGGAACCCTGAGAATCAATGGGCATCAAGAACAATAGATATTGATATACTCTATTGTGGTAACGAAATAATTAATACTATACAATTGACATTACCTCACCCTCGGCTGCATCAACGTAATTTCGTTTTAGTTCCTTTAGTTGAAATAGCTGCAGAATGGATTCATCCTATTTTTCAAAAATCGAACGCTCAATTACTTGCGGAGTGTGTCGATCAGCTCGAAGTGAATGAATTATAATTACATAGCAATAGAAGGGAATATAGGTTCTGGTAAAACATCTTTGTCTACATTATTGGCAGAAGAATATAATGCTAAATTGGTGCTTGAGCAATTTCAAGAAAATCCGTTTCTTGACAAATTCTATGAAGATAAAGAACGATATGCTTTTCAAGTGGAAATGTCCTTTTTAATTGAGCGCTATCACCAACTGAAAACCGAATTGGCTTCTGGCGATTTGTTTCAGCCTAAAATAATAGCAGACTATTTCATTAATAAGTGTCAGATTTTCGGTAATACAAATTTGTTGGATGATGAACAAAAACTATTTAATAACTTGTTCTCTATTATCGATTCGTCCCTTCCGAAACCAGATTTGATTGTCTATTTATTTTTAGATTCTGAAACCTTATTATATAATATCAGTAAACGGGGCAGAATTTACGAGCAAAAAATTAAAAAAGAGTATATAGAAACGATTCATAAGAACTATTTCGAATACTTTAAACAATTAAAAGACAAACGAATTTTAATAATAGATACGACTAACATCGATTTTGTAAATAATAGGAATGACTATGAATTAATTAAGAACACAATAATTATGGAGTATCCTGTTGGTACTTCAAGAGTTATTCTGTAGCGTTATTCACAAATCAAGTTTGATAATGAGCAGTTCATTAATTTTTAATTAAAAAAACATTGTTTAATATTGCACACAACTATATAAAAGCATTAGTGCACAGAGTTAACATTATGAAAAAGAGAAACTTACAAGTAGGAGCGTTTATCGCAATTGCAACAATAGGATTGATTGCATGTAATCCATTAAAAAAAATGGCGAAAAATGCGCAAACAGTAACATATGATGTTACACCAAACCCTTTAGAAATGCACGGTGACAGCGTATCGATTGCTATTAGCGGTAAATACCCTGAAAAATATTTCCATAAAAAAGCGATGGTTACTGTCACTCCAACTATGGTCTGGGAAGGTGGCGAAAAAGAATTTAAATCTATCGTTTGTGTTGGAGAAGCTGCTGAAGGAGAAGGAACTAAAATTGCTGCCGCAGGTGGAAGTTTTAGTTTTAATGATAAAATTCCTTATCAACCAGGCATGGAAACATGCGATATAAAGATTAAAGCTGTTGGTGGTTTCAAAGCTAAAATTGTGGAGTTAGGAGATTTGAAAATTGGCGATGGAACTGTTGTTACTCCATTACTTGTTCAAAGTGATGAGCGTCCGATAATGGCAGTTGATAAATTCGTTAGAATTACTCCGGAGTCTTATAATATGGATATTAACTTCGCTCTTCAACAATCCTCTGTTAGAAGCGCTGAGCTCAAGCAAGATGACTACAAAGGAATGTTAACATTCATAGAAACAGGCTTAGCATTAGAAGATAGGTACGCATTTAAGGGGATTACAATTTCTGCTTATGCCTCTCCAGACGGTGAATTAACCAAAAATGAGGATCTGGCAAATCAAAGAGCTGAATCTGCCGCAAAGAAAATCGCTAAAGATTTAAAGAAAATGAAAGTTGAAGCTGCTGAAGCAGAAGGTTTCTTTAGTAAAGTTGGTAAGGGGGAAGATTGGGATGGTTTTAAAGCCGCAGTTCAGGCAACTACTCATCCTGATAAAGATTTAATCTTACGTGTTCTCCAAATGACTTCTGATCTGGAAGCTAGAGAGCAAGAAATTAAGAATATGTCTGCGACCTATGATTTTTTAAGAAAGGATGTACTTCCGCAACAAAGACGGGCAACGATTACTATCAATGCGGAGAAAGTTGGCTATTCTGACGAAGAAATTACCGCAATGGCAAAAGCTACTCCGGATTCTTTAAATGTTGAAGAGTTGCTTTATGCTGCGACTTTAACTAAAGACATGAATGAGAAGCTGTCTATTTACCAAAATGCACAGAAAATATATGCTGCCGATTGGAGAGGTCATAACAATGCAGGATATATTTTGTTATTGCAGAATAAAGTTGATGGCGCTAAAGCAGCATTAGATCAAGCCGCTAAAGCCTCAGCAAATAATCCTATTGTTAACAATAACTTAGGAATTTGGTCAAGATGGACAGGAGATAGAGATGGGGCTAAAGAATTATACAATGCCGCATCAGGTGCAGGTGCTGAAGTTTCTTATAATATGTCTATTATTAACATAATGGAAGGGGATTATGCGGGTGCAACAAATAATGTTGGTAGTGAAAAAACTTTCAATGCTGCTTTAGCTCATTTATTAAATGCTAACCCAGATGGCGCAGTGCAAATAATAGATGCTTCAGAAGCGAAAGAATCTGGTGATGGGTATTACCTAAAGGCAATTGCCGCAGCTAGATCTAAAAATAAAGATAATCTTATCTCAAACTTAAAAAGTGCTATCGAAGCAGATGGTACATTTAAGACAAAAGCAGCAGGTGATGCAGAGTTTTTAGAGTTTAGAGAAGATGCAGATTTTACTGGACTGGTTAATTAGATACATTGTTATCGTTGAATTTAATTCATAAATTAAAACAAATAAAAATGAAAAAGGTTATTACTTTGGTTGCTGTTATAGCGATGGCTGGGTGGTTTAGTTCTTGTACTAAAGATTATACATGTGAGTGTGAATTATTAGGAGCTACAGTTTCTGAAACACAAAACATGAAAAAGAAAGATGCTCAAGATTGGTGTGACGCGGCAAATGATGATGCTGCTGTTTTAGGTGGTTCTTGTTCATTACAATAAGATTTAAAGCTACATTGTGAAAGAGCTGCGCTACGGCGTGGCTTTTTTTGTTCCCGTTATTTCAGAATTTAGGTATATTTTATTTGGTATTTTCTAAAAAAGATTACTTTAGCCTTTATAAATCAATATATTAATCAAAAACAAACAAAATGAAAAAGGTTTTAACTATTGTTGCAGTTGTTGCTTTTGCAGCATCTTTTACAGCATGTAAAAAAGACAGAACTTGTGTATGTCCAGATGATCCATCTGATCAAGAATTCCAAACTGGTAAAATGAGTGCTTCTGATGCTGAAACATATTGTGATTCTTGGGATAACTGGTATGATAATGCTGGTGCAGATAGTGACTGTTCGCTAAAATAAAAGATTTTTAATCCTTCTAAAAGCCGCTTCATTGAAGTGGCTTTTTTTTTGCAATAAAAAAAAGATGCTTATACAAGTTACAAAAATTGGATTTCGAATATTGTTGGGCGCAATGTTTGTTTTCTCTGGACTTATTAAACTTTACCCAATTGAAACATTTGAACTAACATTTGTTGATTTGGCTGTTGCGTCTTGGAGTTTTGCTCCGTTTATGGCAAGGTTGTTAATTAGCCTAGAAGTTGGTGTTGGAGCTTTGTTGATAGTTGGAGCTTGGAAAAAAAGAATATTGCAAGGTGCATTGGGTTTATTAGGTCTTTTCACACTATACCTGATTTATTTACTATTAGCAAAGGGAAATGATGTTAACTGTGGCTGTTTTGGAGAAGCTATTCCAATGACGCCAATAGAATCTTTATTGAAGAACGCATTGCTTGCTGCAATGTGCATAGGACTTGTTCTATTTGATAAGTCCAGGGAGACCTTAAAGTGGCAAACTTGGGTTGGAGGTTTTTTCGTACTCTTCTCACTAGCAATCCCTTTTGTATTAAATCCAGTAAAATTATCCGATAATGTTCATCAATCTGTAGAACCTTTTGAATTGGATATTGAAGGCATACCTAAGCATTTTATTGACGGTGATTCTCTTGCCTTAAGCAATGGAGAAGTTATTGTTGCTTTTTTCAGTGTGAGTTGTAAGCACTGTAAAAATGTTGCTTATAAATTGACAATCGCCCAAGAGAAATATAATTTGCCGCGAATTGCAACCGTTTTTATCGGGAAGGAAGAGAAGCTACCAGATTTTTGGAAGGATTCAAATAGCAACTTTCCACATGTCTTTTTTAAGGACAAAAGAGTATTTAAAATAACTAGTGGAAAGTTTCCGACCATTCTGCACATTAAAGAGGGTTTAGTAATAAATCATTGGACTGGAAGTACTTTTACTTATGCGGAGGTAGAAAAACTTTCACTTCCATAGAAGTTTACTTAAAAAGCATACATTTGTTTATCTAAAATTGATGTTATGAAAAAAATTGTTGGTTTAGTTCTAGGTTCTGTATTAGCTTTCTCTAGCTGCAAGAAAACTACAATATGCACATATACAGATTCCGAAACTGGCATAGTTACAACAGATACTGTTAATACAGCCAGCGGTCTGCATAAAGATGCTGTTAATCAGCACACAAAAAACGGCTGGACCTGCGATTAACCCTTTACCATTTCCCAAAGAACAATACCAACACTTACTGAAATATTCAGTGAATGTTTCGTTCCAAATTGAGGAATTTCTATTACAATATTTGATAGGTCAACAACGTCTTGACTAACACCATTGACTTCATTACCAAAGATTAGTGCAACGGGGGCGGACGGTCTGTCCAGTTTATTTAACATTATAGAATTAGAAGTTTGTTCTACTGAAGCGATTTTATAGCCCTGTTCTTTCAAATTTAATACGCAATCTATTGTCGTAGGATAATGCTCCCAAATAACAGATTCTGTAGCTCCAAGCGCGGTTTTTTGAATCTCACGATGGGGCGGATTAGCTGTTATGCCACAGAGACAAATTTTTTCAATTAAAAAAGCATCACATGTCCTAAATACAGAGCCAATATTACTAAGGCTTCTAATATTGTCTAGAATAACAATTATTGGCAGTTTTTTAGTCTGCTTAAATTCAGTTAATGTGGCTCTTCCAAGCTCTTCGTTTCTTAATTTCTTGTTCATAAGTGATGATAACTTCAAAAGGCAAAGCTATAACTTCATCGGTCAACTTCATATTTTTACTTTTTACCAGATAATAATGGCAACTAAAGAGAAGATACAAGCTAAGGTTACGCCCCTAATGAAGCAATATTTTGCTATTAAGGCCAAATATCCAGATGCTTTGTTGTTGTTCCGGATTGGTGATTTTTATGAGACGTTTGGTGAAGATGCCATAAAAACATCTAAGGTGCTTGGTATTGTTCTTACTGCAAGGAACAATGGAGGAGAGAAGCTAGAGCTTGCAGGTTTCCCGCATCATTCTGTCGACACCTACCTGCCTAAATTAGTGCGTGCTGGAATGAGAGTTGCTATTTGTGAACAATTGGAAGCTCCATGCAAGGGAAAAAAAATTGTTAAAAGGGGAGTTACAGAATTGGTAACACCAGGTTTATCAATGAGCGATAAGGTACTCGATCAACGTGCCAATAATTTTTTAGCTGTTGTGCACTCCGATAAAAAGCAATCGGGTGTGGCTTTTCTAGACTTATCCACAGGCGAATTTTTAATTGCCCAAGGATCGGTTTCTTATTTAGATAAATTACTTCAGAGTTTTAGTCCTGCCGAGGTGTTATATCAAAGAAATAAGGACGTTGATTTCGAGAATAGTTTTGGGGATAAATTCCACACATACTACCTCGAAGATTGGGTATTTACTCCAGAGTTTGCTGAAGATATTTTGTTAAAACATTTTAAAACAAATTCTCTAAAGGGTTTTGGAATTGAAGAGATGCACATAGCTATTATTGCGGCTGGAGGCGCTCTACATTATTTAGCAGAAACTGAGCATAAACAAATAGGGCATATTACTTCAATTTCTCGCATCGAAGAGGAAAAATATGTCTGGCTAGATAAGTTCACCATACGTAATCTAGAATTATTCAATTCGACTAATGAGGGGGCAACCACATTGTTGGAGGTTATAAACAAAACGATTTCGCCTATGGGCGCTCGGATGCTAAAACGTTGGATGGCACTACCTCTAAAAAATGTAAGCGCGATTCAGAATCGTTTAAATGTTGTAGAGTACCTTAAAGACCATTCTGAGTTTAAAGAAAATTTAGCATTAAATATAAAAGAGGTTGGGGATTTAGAACGTTTGATTTCAAAAGTGTCTGTTGCCAGAATTACACCACGAGAAGTTATTCAGCTTAAACGTGGATTAAATGCTATTCAGCCAATTAAAGACGCATGTATAAATTCTTCTAATGATGAGCTTAGGAGGCTTGGTGATCAACTTCACCTATGTCAGTTTATTAGAGATAAGATTGAGAAAGAGCTTAATGATGAGGCACCTGTTCTCCTTAATAAGGGTAACGTAATTAAGCAAGGTGTATCTATGGAGTTAGATGAATTAAGAAGCATTGCGTATTCAGGGAAAGATTATTTAGTTCAAATTCAACAAAGGGAGATTGAAAACACGGGTATATCTTCCTTGAAGATAGGATTTAATAATGTGTTTGGTTATTTCCTTGAAGTAACCCATGTCCACAAGGACAAAGTTCCGGAAGATTGGGTTAGAAAGCAAACACTAACATCTGCCGAAAGATATATTACAGAAGAGCTAAAAGAGTACGAAACTAAAATACTAGGGGCAGAGGATAAGATACAGACATTAGAAACAAGGTTGTATAATGAGCTTGTTATGAGCTTGATTGACTATGTAATTCCTGTTCAAGGTAATGCAAATCTAATCGCTCAGCTAGATTGTCTTCTTTCATTTGCGACACTTGCCGTCGAGCATAATTATTCTAAGCCTGTAATTGATGAAACTCACGATATTGATATAATTGCCGGTAGGCATCCCGTAATTGAACAGCAGCTAACAATAGGAGAGCCATATGTTCCAAATGATGTTTTCTTGGATAATGATAACCAACAGATAATTATGATTACAGGGCCAAATATGGCTGGGAAGTCTGCCTTGTTGCGACAAACGGCATTAATAGTGCTTTTAACTCAGATGGGAAGCTTTGTGCCTGCAAATCAAGCGAGGATTGGTGTGGTTGATAAAATATTTACTAGAGTAGGAGCTTCAGATAATATCTCGTTAGGCGAATCGACATTTATGGTTGAGATGAATGAAACAGCTAGTATTTTGAATAATTTATCAGATAGAAGCTTGGTTTTATTAGATGAAATCGGGCGAGGGACCAGCACCTATGATGGTGTATCTATCGCTTGGGCGATAGCTGAATTTATTCACGAAAATAAGCTAAAAGCAAAAACGCTTTTTGCTACTCACTATCATGAATTAAATGAGATGACTAATTCCTTTCAAAGAATTAAGAATTACAATGTGGCCATTAAAGAAATTAATAACCGCATTATTTTCTTGAGAAAATTAGTTTCTGGGGGAAGTGAACACAGTTTTGGTATTCATGTAGCAGAGATGGCGGGTATGCCGGCTAAAGTAATCAAAAGAGCGAATAATATATTGAAACAATTAGAGACTAAAACTAGGGCAGAACAGGGTAATAATAGCAATTCTAAAATTAAGTCGCAAAAAACAGAAGATTTCCAATTAAGCTTTTTTCAGTTAGATGATCCGGTACTTTCTCAGATAAAAGATGAGCTATTAAGTCTTGATATAAATACCCTTACACCCGTTGAGGCGTTGATGAAATTAAATGAAATCAAAAAACTAACAGGAGGTTGATACACATTGCAAAAAAATCATATTTTTGCCACCCATTGCGAAAGTAGCTCAGCTGGTAGAGCACGACCTTGCCAAGGTCGGGGTCGCGGGTTCGAA
>Ga0055584_100000972_pt1 | contig 27745 bp, 22 predicted proteins | sample OSDHelmetaG_FD_58716 | JGI IMG/M metagenome (GOLD analysis project Ga0055584, IMG submission 58716) | Pelagic marine sediment microbial communities from the LTER site Helgoland, North Sea, for post-phytoplankton bloom and carbon turnover... | ecosystem: Environmental > Aquatic > Marine >... | reverse complement strand
AGCGAATCGACTTTCTGCTCTATTTTTCGGGTCATCAGGTCTCGGCTGGCCACAAACACCGCGGCAAGCAGTGGCAGCAACATTACCGGAGTAAACGCTTCCCCAAAGGGTCGCGTCACCAGCAGTACGCCACAGAATCCTGTAAGTACCGCAATCCATCTGCCGAAGGTTACTTTCTCATGCAAAATCCAGGCTGCTGCCAGAGTCAGTAACATTGGCGTACTCCACAGCAGGGCGGAAACAATGGCGATGGGCAGCACAGATAAAGCAGTAATAAAACAAACGGTGGCGCAGCATTCACAAAATGCCCGCAGTCCGTTCCAATTCGACAGCGCATGCCGGGGAATCAGGGGCTTGCCGCTCAATAGTATAAAAGCAGAAAAAATTACGATTGCGATACCACCACGCACAAACAACATCTGCCCTACGCCCAGCTCCTCGCTGGACAACTTCATGACCGCGTCATTGGAGGTAATCATGGACATACCAGATATCACCAGCAATGCCGCTAGCAGATTGTTTTTACCAGTGTCAGCCTGAGCCACACCAAACGAAGACATTCAGAAGTACCTGAGTAAGAATATTGACTGATGATTTCCAGGCCCCGGTCGACTATGATCGGGCATCGCGAGAGTGCCATGCATAGCGACCCACCACAACACTATTGACCACAAATATTGAGCTCACTGGCTGAACAAATCCTCAAAGACGTTTTTGGTTATGATGGATTTCGTCACTCCCAGAAACAGGCTATTGATGCACTGGTCGCTGGCAGGGATTGCCTTGTACTGATGCCCACCGGAGGTGGAAAATCTCTGTGCTACCAGATTCCCGCCCTTGCAAGACCAGGCGTTGCTATTGTGATTTCCCCCCTGATCGCGTTGATGCAGGATCAGGTAGAGGCCCTGCAACAACTTGGTGTCGCCGCTGGTTTTTTAAATTCCACCCAGGACAGGGATCAACGTTGGGCAACCAGTAATGCGCTCACCGAAGGCAAACTGAAATTGCTCTATCTTTCTCCGGAAAGGCTGCTGATGGAAGAAACCCTTGCACTGTTGCGACAGGTGGAAGTCAATCTGTTTGCAATTGATGAGGCGCACTGCGTGTCGCAGTGGGGCCATGACTTCCGCAGAGAATACAAGCAGCTTGATTGCCTGCCGACGATGTTTCCCAGGGTGCCGAGAATCGCCCTGACCGCGACCGCCGACCAGCGAGTACGACAGGAAATTATTGAGCAACTCCATCTTGAACAGGCAGAACAATTTGTTCACAGCTTTGACCGGCCAAATATCTGTTACCGGGTGGTAGATGCTAATAACGCTAAAGAGCAACTGTGGAAATTTCTTGAACTTGAGCATCCCACCGACGCCGGAATTGTTTATTGCCTGAGCCGTAAACGAACCGAGGAAATCGCCGGCTGGCTCAACGAGATGGGACGAACAGCGATGCCATATCACGCCGGCATGAGTGACGAGCAACGAAACCGTAATCAACGGCGGTTCCTGCTTGAAGATGGCCTGATCATGGTTGCCACCGTGGCTTTCGGCATGGGTATCGATAAACCGGATGTGCGATTTGTCGCCCACCTTAATCTGCCAAAGAATCTTGAAGCCTACTATCAGGAAACCGGCCGCGCAGGACGCGATGGGTTGCCCGCCAATGCATGGATGGCATACAGCCTTAAGGATGTGATGACACTGAGCAGTTTCGTTGAAGATTCCGATGCCGCCCAAAGCCACAAGCAGTTAATGCAGCATAAGCTCAGAACCATGCTCGGCTGGTGTGAACTAACGAGTTGTCGTCGTCGCGCCTTGTTGCGTTATTTCGACGAGCAGATAACCCAGGATTGCGGCAATTGTGACAATTGCCTGTCGCCGCCGGAAGTGTTTGACAACAGCGAAAACGCCCAGCGTGCGTTGTCCTGTGTTTACCGGACCGGGCAGCGGTTTGGTGTCAGCTACCTTGTAGAAGTACTGCAGGGAAAAACCAAGGACCCGAGAGTCTGCCAGTACCGGCACGATCAGCTGGAGCTGTTTGGAACAGGGGCAGATGTTGACGGCCGACAGTGGCGAGATCTGTTTCGCCAGCTGATTGCCGCTGGATATCTTGTTCTGGACGATGAGGGGCACGGCAGTTTGCACCTGGACAACAGCTGCCGCCCGGTGCTCAAAGGCGAACAACGTGTGATGCAAAGAAAACAAACGCGGTCTCCGGCAAAACCAAAGAAATCCAGCAGCGATCTACTTGAGGTGTCAGATCAACCGTTGTTTGAGGCCTTGAGGTCTTTGCGTGCCGACCTTGCCAGGCAGAATGGAATACCACCCTATGTGATATTCCACGATGCAACCCTGATCGCTCTCGCCACCTATAAACCCACTGAAATACAGGAACTTACCGGAATCAGCGGCATTGGACAGACCAAACAGGAACGATACGGTGAGGCCTTTGTCGAAGTGATTCGACAGTTCACCGGCTGAGGCCCTGGCATCGCAGAGCGCAGTCGGCTCACTTGACATACCAAACGGTCGGTATGTAGACTCCTTGCCATGAAAACTGCAGCAGAACTCCAATACCGCGACAGCTGGTGGTTGAGCTGGTACGGCAGCCCTCCTGAAACAACACGCGACCGCATATTGTTCGCCGCCTTCAAAGAGGTCCATCTGAACGGCTTCCAGGCCGCCAGCATCCAGAACATCATTAATAGCGCAGGCGTCACCAAGGGTGCGCTTTATCACCATTTCAACAGCAAGGATGATATTGGTTATGCCCTGCTTGATGAAATTTTCAGCAAATATGTCGAGTCCGAATTTATTGCGCCGTTACAGAGCAGCGATGACCCCATTACCGCACTGATCAACCACCTGCAGGAGACCGGCGCAAAAATGAGCGAACAGGATATTGCCCTTGGCTGCCCACTGGATCACTTCTCCCAGGAAATGGCCCCCATCGACATTGAATTTCAAAAACGGCTGGATAGGCTTTACCAGCGAAAAAACAACGCACTGATATCAGCACTAAAGCGCGGCCAGCTGGCAGGTAATGTCACCAGCGAAGTGGCGGCAGAGTCCATTGCCTTAATGATTAATGCCACCCTGCAAGGCTGTATGGCCATGGCAAAAAACTCCCGCAGTCTTGAAACACTAAGGCAATGCGGTGCTGGCTTGTTTCATTATCTGGAGCAGCTAAGACCTAAGTAATACTTTAGGAGCCACTGCACAATTGCTGGTTCAGACAAACAATAACTCAAAAAATCAAAGGCAGAGTCAAATGGAAATATTTGCAACTAAGTGGGGAATCTGGGTTACCCGGAACCGCGCACTCACCCTCGTCATTTCACTGGCGGTAATGCTGCTCGCGGCATCTGGTGGCAGATTTCTCTCGTTTACCAATGACTACAGAGTATTTTTCTCTGGTGATGATCCTCATCTGCTGGCATTCGAGGAGTTGCAGGATACTTACACCAAGAATGACAACGTACTGTTTGTCATTGCGCCCCAGGATGGCAAGGTGTTTACCCGGGAAACCCTTGCGGTGATCTCCGAGCTGACCGATCAGGCATGGGAAACGCCGTTTTCCATCCGGGTAGATTCATTGCGCAATTATCAGCATACCGCAGCGCAAGGTGACGATCTGGTAGTGGCGGATCTATATGAAGATGCCGATTCATTGAGCGAACAGGATCTCGCGACAATCCAGGATATTGCGGTAAACGAACCATTCCTGGTACATCGGCTTATTTCCGAAGACGCCCGGGTTGCTGCAATCAACATAACTGTAGAGCTACCTGGCCTGGATGAAGCCAGCGAAAGCCCCCAGGTCGCCGAGCACGTTCGGAAAATGCGCGCCTACGTCGAGGCAACCTATCCGGATCTAAAGGTCTATCTCACCGGCATCGTCATGATGAACCAGGCTTTTCCGGAAGCATCACTCTATGATATGACCCACCTGGTGCCTGCAGCATTGGCGGTAATTTTGCTGCTGGTATTCCTGCAGATTCGTGGATTTACCGGAACAGTTGGTACCTTTGTCACCATCATCCTGTCCATCGTTTCGGCCATGGGAGTCGCTGGATGGATGGGCATCCGCCTCACGCCACCCTCAATGTCCGCACCGACCATCATACTGACCCTGGCAGTAGCGGATTGCGTGCATATTTTGTCGAACTGGGTACAAAAATTTCGTGGCGGACTGGATAAACAGAGTGCCATGGCTGAAAGTCTGCGAATTAATTTCAGTCCGATATTTCTCACCTCGTTAACCACGGCTATCGGCTTCATGTCACTCAACTTCAGTGATGCACCACCATTTCATGACCTTGGGAATATCTCCGCCCTTGGAGTGATGTTTGCCTGGTTCTATTCCATCACCCTGCTGCCGGCGCTGGTAACACTGCTACCGGTAAGCAGTAAAAAGAAACGGGCGTTTGGCACCGAAATCATGGCAGGCTTCGCCAACTGGGTAATCAGATCACGACGTATGTTAATGCCTGTAATGATCCTGATCATCGCGGGCCTGGTAATGGCTATTCCACGCAACCAGTTAAATGATGTATTTGTAAACTACTTCGATCAACGCATTCAGTTCAGGACCGATACTGACTACGTTGTGGATAATCTGACAGGCATGTACTTTATTGATTACTCTCTCGATGCTGGGGAATCCGGTGGTATTTCCAACCCCGAATACCTCACCCAGGTACAGCAATTCAGCGAATGGCTGAGAATTCAACCCGAAGTTATTCACGTCAATACCATCACTGATGTTTTCAAGCGTGTTAACAAAAGCATGCACGGCGATGCCAAGGACTGGTACAGATTGCCGGATCAACGGGACATGGCTGCGCAGTATTTACTACTTTACGAAATGTCCCTGCCCTATGGTCTTGACCTCAACAATCAGATCGATATTGAAAAACAGCGCACCCGTTTGAGCACAACATTGAAGACGCTCTCAACAACAGACACCCTCGCTTTTGAACAACGCTCGAGAGCCTGGATGGAACAAAATACCCCTGCCCTTGCAACTACCGGAGCAAGCCCGACGATCATGTTTTCCCATATCGGCATGCGCAACATCATCAGCATGCTGAGTGGCACTGCATTCGCTTTGGTGGCAATTTCACTATTACTGATTTTCGCTCTCGGATCATTACGTTTTGGATTATTAACACTTATTCCCAACATCGCCCCCGCCACTATGGCGTTTGGTCTATGGGGTCTAGTAGACGCGGAAATCGGTCTTGGTTTATCCGTGGTAAGCGCAATGACCCTGGGCATTGTAGTGGATGACACTATCCATTTTATGAGCAAATACCTGCGAGCACGCCGACAACAGGGTATGGAAGCAATTGAAGCGGTGCGGTACGCTTTTTCAACGGTTGGTGTTGCGCTATGGACTACATCGATAGCACTGGCCGCTGGGTTTCTGGTGCTGTCGACTTCCTCCTTCACATTGAATGCTGAAATGGGATTGTTGGTAGCTATTGTTATCATGTTTGCCATACTGGTGGACTTCACCTTACTGCCGGCGCTACTCATTCGGTTTGACAAATGGCTGATGAATGCACCTGAGCAGGTTGCTGGTGACCAGGCTGGTGTGAAATCCGCTTAATGACGAATTTTATTTTTTAATGGAGTTTTCAATGAATATCATCAAGGCAGCTGCAATTTCAGTTGTTGTATCAACTGTATCTATTGATCTTGCACTGGCACAATCTGCAGAAGAAAAAGGAATGGAAATCGCCATTGCGGCGGATAAACGCGACACCGGTTGGAAGCATCTCACCGCAGATATGGAAATGATTCTGCGCAACCGCTCGGGTAAAGAAAGCCGTCGCAAAATTGCAAGTCGGCAACTTGAAATTGATGGTGACGGTGACAGATCACTATCGCTTTTTAAAGAACCCCGGGATGTCGCTGGCACTGCGATGCTTACCTTTACCCACGGGCTGGATCCTGATGACCAATGGCTCTACCTGCCTTCAATAAAACGGGTTAAACGAATTTCTTCAAAAAACAAGTCGGGGCCGTTTATGGGCAGTGAGTTTGCCTTTGAAGATCTGGGATCTCAGGAGATTGAAAAATATGCCTATAAGTTTCTACGGGAAGAGTCTTGCGGAGAAGATTTCCAATGCTATGTGATCGAGCGCATTCCGCAATACCAGAACTCGGGTTATAAACGCCAGATAAGCTGGATCGATAAAGCCGAATACCGCAACATTAAAGTAGAGTATTACGACCGTAAAGACGCCCTGCTGAAAACTCTTGAGCTGTCAGGTTACAGGGAATATTCCGGTGGTTTCTGGCGCGCGGACAGCTTCGAGATGACCAATCATCAGACTGGAAAAAGCACAACGCTGAACTGGCTCAACTACGATTTTGAAAACGCGCTGGATGAAAAGGACTTCAACCAGAACGCGTTGAAACGACTGATGTAAATCGGCTGTTTTCAATGCAATTGCCAGGATCAACGACCCCGCTGCTGCTCGGAATTTATCTGATATCTGCAGCACCTGATCTGATGGCCCTCGAGACCAATATCACGCTGGAACTGGAGGCAAAGGGATTTACCAGTATCGAAAGCAACACCAATCCGGACGAACCGGGTCTGTTCGATCGTGACATTGCAGCCAGTCTTGAGCCGGAATTTAAATCCAGCTTCAATGAAGGCAGCACTTTCGCTACCTTCACCCCCTTTGGTCGTTGGGACAGCCGCGACAGCGAGCGTCGACATGGGGATATCAGGGAGTTAAATATTGTCCATGTATCGGGTAGCTGGGAAACCATGGCGGGTATCGGCAAGGTATTCTGGGGCGTCACCGAGTCCAGCCATCTGGTGGACATTATCAATCAGACAGACTATCTGGAAGGTTTCGACGGAGAAGACAAGCTTGGCCAGCCGATGATCCGATTGAGCCGATCATTTGACCAATCCTCGGTGACGGCATTTGTGCTGCCGGGATTCAGAAACAGAGAATTTCTCTCCCGCGACAATCCCCTGGCGCCGCCATTTGATATCGATAACAGTGAGCCGGTTTATCAGTCCGAAGACCAGCAACAGCATATCGACTATGCACTGCGGTACAGCGGTTACCTCGATATCATCGACTACGGCCTGTCGTGGTTTGACGGCACCTCTCGCGAGCCCGGTTTTTTGCCGGGAGACGACGGTCGCATGGTCCCGTTCTATCCACAAATGCAACAAATAGGCCTGGATCTTCAGATAACCAGCGGAGCGTGGCTATGGAAACTGGAAGTGATCCGGCGAGCATTTGACCACAATCCAACCAGCGAGGATTTCAGCGCCATGGTGGGCGGACTCGAATACAGTTTCTACAGCATTGCCGACGGTTTGTTTGACCTTGGCTTATTGGCCGAACAGCACTACGATAGTCGTGATGACCGCGCAACGGTGACATTCCAGAACGATCTGTTCATCGCCACCCGGTTGGGATTTAACGATGCCGAAAGTTCAGAAGTCTTGGCCGGAGCATTCATCGATATGGATGATGACAGCGCCAGCTTTCGTGTTGAAGCAAATCGCAGGGTGTTTACCGATGCCAGAATCAGCATTGAAGCCCAGGCTTTTTCCAATGTAGATCCCGGCAACGTAAGCTACGGTTTGCGTAACAGTGACTTTATTCTTGTTTCGCTGGAATTATTTTTTTAGCATTTGAACAGCCGCATCGTTTCCATAGAAGAATCGATGCGGCTTTCTACTTCAGTTCAGTTCAAGCTCTTAGCCTTACGGCGCCACTCATGCAACACAGGTTCGGTGTAGCCATTAGCGACTTCGCGACCCCGGAATACCAGATCAAGTGCTGCCCTGTAAGCTGGACCGTCAAACCCTGGTGCCATATCAGTATAGTTCGGATCACCCGAATTCTGCCGATCGACCACGCCAGCCATTTTCTCAAATACTGATATGACCTGCTCTTTGCTGGTCATTCCATGATGCAGCCAGTTGGCAATATGCTGGCTCGAAATACGCAACGTTGCGCGGTCTTCCATCAGTTCGGTATCGGCAATATCCGGCACCTTTGAACAACCCACACCCTGATCGATCCAGCGTACCACATAACCAAGAATACCCTGGGCATTGTTCTCTAGTTCGTTAATCACCTGACCGTCTGAGATCTTCTGGTTACCAAGCAGGGGAATAGTGAGAATTTCATCTATATCGGCTTTAAGCACGGAAACCAGTTCAGCCTGACGTGCAGCAACATTGACCTGATGATAGTGCATCGAATGCAATGTAGCGGCAACCGGAGAAGGTACCCAGGCGGTATTGGCACCGGCTCGAGGATGGCCGACTTTCTGCTCCATCATCGCCGCCATATTATCTGGTGCCGCCCACATACCTTTACCAATCTGGGCATGACCCGGGAGGCCCGCCCGCAGCCCCACATCGACGTTCCAGTCTTCATAAGTAAGCAACCATGGTGTCGACTTCATATCGTTTTTAGGTAATACCGGGCCTGCTTCCATACAGGTATGAATTTCATCACCGGTCCGATCGAGGAATCCGGTATTAATGAAAATAACCCGCTCACTGGCAGCACGGATGCACTCCTTGAGATTAACCGTAGTGCGGCGCTCTTCATCCATGATGCCAATCTTCAGACTGTTACGGGTAATACCGAGCGCATCTTCAACCCGTTCAAAAAGCCTGATAGCCTCTTCAACTTCTTCGGGGCCATGCATCTTTGGTTTGACAATATACATACTGCCAGTGCGGCTGTTGCGGTATTTACCTTTAGCCAGCAGATCATGCTTTGCTGCAGCCGCTGTCACCATGGCATCAAGAAAGGTTTCTGGAATCTCTTCTCCATTTACAGTGACCGCATCGGTGTACATATGCGTACCAACGTTACGAACGAACATCAGGCTGCGGCCATGCAGCTGCAGTTTTGAGCCGTCGGGCGCGGTGTATTCACGATCTGCCTCCAGCACCCGTTCCACCATTTTATCGCCTTTTTTAATTTTCTCTGTGAGGTCACCACGCATCAGGCCAGCCCAGTTGCGATACACCCGGACTTTATCTTCGGCATCAACGGCCGCAACAGAATCCTCACAATCCATAATGGTGGTAATTGCTGACTCCAGTTGCACGTCGTAGATGCTGGCAAGATCACCCTGACCAATAAAGTAACCTTCACCGATACGCATCTCTATATGCAGGTCGTTGTGCTTCAGCAGTATGGCTTGAGGCGCGTCCTCATCGCCCACATAGCCGGCAAAACACTCTCGCTGGCCTAGACCGGTTTCAGTGCCGTCCCCCATTACCACGACCAGTCTGCCGGCTCTGACCTTGTACTTCACTGCGTAGCTGTGGCTGCCCAGCGCCAGTGGCACAGCTGCATCGAGAAAATTACGCGCATACTCAATAACTTTTACACCGCGTACAGGGTTGTACTTCGCGGTTTTCTTACAACCATGCACCTCGAGGAGGACGTCGGTACCATAAAGCGCATCATACAAGCTGTTCCAGCGTGCATTCGCCGCATTCAAAGCGTAGCGTGCGTTGTCAACAGGCACCACCAGTTGTGGACCGGCTATGGTGCTGATTTCTTCATCCACATTTTCCGTTGTTACATGAAAAGCCTCACCCTCCGGCAACAGATACTCGATCTCAGTAAGAAAATTTTTATAGCTGGCAAAATCCTCCTTCCCCTTGTGATCAGTATGCCATTGATCGAGGGCCTGCTGCAGTTGATCCCGCTTATCAAGGAGCGCGCGATTGCGCGGTCCCATGTCACTGACGATCTCGGCCAGCTGTTGCCAGAAATGATCTGCATCCACCTCGGTTCCAGGTAATACTTCTTCAACAACTAACTGGTATAGCGATTTATCAACGCTAAGACCACTTACTTCAATTCGTTCAGTCATGATGTGGGCGGGAAAGTAAAAGAAAGAGTTAAGTTTTATTAATATTACAAATAAAACCATAAGTTATATAAATTATTGATATGTATTATAAAAACTCTTTGCCCCCCACCGCAACGAATAATATCGTAATTGTTATGCTACCTTTGTATCACCCCACAGGATCCTGCACCCAAGCGGGGAGATCCTGAGCGATCTGAATCGCTGAAGGTTAAGGTCCAATAATTCATCTGTTTCTGTTAAGGAGTAAGTTATGTGCGAAATTACTGGCTGTGGCAGCCACCGGGAAATGCCACCTATCAAAGTATCTGACCGCGAACGTCGACTGTTTCTAAAAGGGCTGGCCAGCCTGCCATTGGCAACGGTGCTCGCCTATCCTGAGTTCAGTCGAGCCGCAGCGGCGTCTACCGAACAAATTCAACTCACCACCGAAGGCGGTAAGCAGGTCAATGCTGCGGTCGCAATGCCGAACGCTGATAATGCCCCTTCGGTACTGCTGATTCATGAATGGTGGGGATTAAACGATCAGATAAAATCTGTAGCAGCAGATCTGGCGAAACAGGGTTATGTTGCCCTCGCCGTGGATTTGTACGATGGTAATGTCGCTACCACCCCGGATGGCGCGCGCAGTCTGATGCAAGGGGTTGATGCTGCAGCAGCAACGGATACCCTGGTGAGCTGGATTAATTACCTGAAAAATCATTCGGCCACCAACGGCAAAGTAGGTACTGTCGGTTGGTGTTTCGGTGGCGGCTGGTCATTAAACGCCTCCCTCTCAGCAGCGGTTGATGCCACGGTTATTTATTATGGCAATGTAAAAAAACAAACAGCGAGTCTTTCAGCTTTGAAAAGTCCGGTACTCGGTCATTTTGCTACCGAGGATGGCTGGATTAACCGGGAAATGGTGGACGGATTTGTTGATGCGATGCGCGGTGCGGGCAAGAGCGACGACCTGACGGTACACTGGTATGAGGCAGATCATGCATTCGCCAACCCCACCAGCGCGCGATATGACGCTGAAGACGCCGCACTGTCATGGCAGAGAACTTCAGCTTTTTTCAAGGACCATCTGGCCGGATCATAGCAGCCGGGGCATTGCACCGTATTTGCTCTGCAAATTTATATCAGAGGTGAAACAGGCGGTGCAATTCTGCAAATAAAAAGCCGCGACTGTAAACAGTCGCGGCTCAAGGGTACAACAATTATTATTATTGGTTAGCCATGCTCTTTCCCTGCAGCGTTTTCTGCCTTCAGGGAAACATAAAGCGGCAGCAGACATAGCGCGCACATCACCTGGAACCCGAAAACTGGGCCACTACTACCCACCCTGTTAAAGTAGGCAGCAGCACCTTCCCGGTTTTCGGTTGGGCTTGCATTAAAAATTTGACTTTTCTCCAATTAGAAAGGTTTGATTTCTTCAGGAAGCGAGTCCTGGGGACCATATATCAAGACCTGCAGCTGCAGCTGCAGATATCACACCACACAGCGCCCCTGACATCATCCAGAAAGGGTCGCGGGTCATGATGCAGCAACCAATAAAACCACCTGCAACCACCATCAGCGTGTTGAAACAGATTGCAGACAATGATGCTGGCTGGCCCAACTACCATCATCATGATGTTCTTGGGACCAAAGCCGTATAAACCTTGATACGCTCACGGTACAAAACCACTATCAAATCAGTGTTAGCGGACCATTCTACTGGGTTTTATACGAATAACAAACTGTTGTGGAGCCAGACTGGTACATGTTTGGTTCAATAAAAGAACAGCTGCAGGCAGTGCTATTGAGCCGTAAATCCTGCGCCAGTTAGTACTCTGCCTGTTTCCTTCAGCATAAACGGTGACCAGCACAACCGTCATGGAGCTGCCAGTAAAATGGGAAAAGAATGGCAACCAATGGTGATCATCGGTCTCTGCCCGGTGTATAGCAACACTTTTTGAATTAACAGTAGCTGTTGACACGGCTAATGCCTAATCCAGTCAGCACGACTGTTTATAAAGATCATTTCGCTTTCTGACGGATGTGAACAGCATTAGATACCTTCTACAAACAACACGCACTGATCTGGTGCGGCTGAAATTGTGTTGACCGGATATTGGTTTTCACCCGCAATATCTAATGCGGCAAAAACGGCACCTTGCTGAACTGCATCAGACGATTTAAAAGTATCATCCTATGCAGTAAGTACTTTGTCGTAATTGGCACCGTTAAATAACAACCGTGTTGTAGAGACTACTTGGCCAGATGTGTCATAGCGCGTTCCAGCCCCTTGACCGTCAATGGAAACATCTTGTTTTCAACCGCACTTCTCAGTATTTCAATTGATTGGGTATATTCCCATTGCGCTTCGGGGACCGGATTGATCCAGGCCAGTTTGTCGTAGCTCTGCCCCATGCGTTCCATCCAGAGCTGTCCGGGCTCAGGGTTATTATGCTCAACGCTGCCACCTGGATAAACAATTTCCCATGGCGACATTGAAGCGTCTCCAACGAAGATAACCTTATAGTCACGTCCGTATTTATTCATCACCTCATGAGTGGGAATGCCTTCGTTATAACGACGTCGATTATCTTTCCACACTGATTCGTAGAGACAGTTATGAAAGTAATAATACTCGAGGTGTTTGAACTCGGTACGCGCCGCAGAAAAAAGTTCTTCACAGGTCTGCACATGGCGGTTCATCGATCCACCCACATCGAAGAAGATCAGCACCTTCACCGCATTATGTCTTTCCGGCACCATCTTGATATCAAGCAAACCCGCATTACGCGCAGTGGACCGAATAGTGTCATCCAGGTCCAGCTGATCCGCGGCCCCCTGCCGCGCAAACTTGCGCAATCGCCTCAAGGCAATTTTCAGATTCCGGGTACCAATCTCTACTGAATCATCCAGATTTTTAAACTGTCGTTTCTCCCAGACTTTAACTGCCCGGTTATGCTGTCCCGGTCCGCCGATACGAATACCGGAAGGGTGATAACCACCGTGTCCAAAGGGAGATGTGCCACCAGTGCCAATCCATTTGCTGCCTCCCTGATGGCGTTTCTGCTGTTGTTCCAGCCGTTCTTTGAATTTTTCAATCAGTTCGTCCAGCCCACCAAGACTTTCGATTTTTGCCTTATCCTCATCGCTCAGCTGTTTAGCAAATTCATGGCGTAACCACTCATCAGGAATCAACGCTTCCATCAGGCCTTCGATGGACTCGAGACCGGACCAGAACGCAGTCATTGCACGATCAAATTTATCGAAGTGTTTTTCATCCTTGACCAGGGTGGTACGTGCAAGAAAGTAAAAGTCTTCCTGATTGGCATAAACAAGGTGTGCGTCCAGCGCAGACAGTAAGTCCATATGCTCACGAATTGAGACCGGGACACCGTGCTGTTTGAGGCAGTAAAACAGATTAACCAGCAAGGGGTATCAACTCCTGTTTAACCTTGGCGACGATGCATAAACGCCAGCCGCTCCAGTAAATGCACGTCCTGCTCGTTTTTCAGCAATGCACCATAAAGCGGTGGGATCGCCTTGGATTGATCGCGCTGTTGCAGTATTTGATCCGGAATGTCATCAGACATAAGTAACTTTAACCAGTCAATCAACTCACTGGTAGAAGGACGTTTTTTTAATCCTGGAATATCTCGCACCTCGAAAAAAACCTCCATCGCATCCTGCACCAGTTGGGGCTGAATCTGTGGATAATGCACCTGAATAATCTGTTTCATCGTTTCCTTGTCAGGAAACTGAATAAAGTGGAAAAAACATCGACGCAGGAACGCATCGGGCAACTCCTTTTCATTGTTACTGGTAATAATAATTACCGGTCGGTGACTGGCCCTGATCGTTTCACCAGTTTCATAAACATGAAACTCCATACGATCCAGCTCCAACAGCAGGTCATTGGGAAACTCAATATCTGCCTTATCAATTTCATCGATCAGCAGCACCGATGGCTGATCTGAGGTGAAGGCCTGCCACAACTTGCCCCTGGTGATATAGCGGCCAATGTCATTTACCTCCCCCCCCAGCTGGGAGTCCCGAAGCCGTGACACCGCATCGTATTCGTATAAACCCTGCTGCGCCTTGGTGGTGGATTTAATATGCCATTGGATTAAGGGCATGCCGAGCGCCCGGGCAACCTGCTCCGCCAACATGGTTTTACCCGTTCCCGGTTCACCTTTAATCAGTAACGGGCGCTCAAGGGTTACCGCTGCGTTCACCGCCATCTGCAGGTCATCGGTGGCTACATATTGCTCAGTGCCGGTAAATTTCATTTTCAATCTCTTATCTACAAAAGTTATTCAATATATTGTGTAAACCAGTGAAACCGCCAAGGTCCACATGATCACGCCAACGACGGCATCCAGTATGCGCCAGGCTATGGGCGACTGGAACCATCGCTGCATCCACTGGCCGCCCAGCGCCAGGCAGAAGAACCAGACAAACGACGCTAATGCCGCACCTAATCCAAATATCGGTCTGTCAGCCGGGAGTTCCTGCACACTGATACTACCAATCAGGATCACCGTGTCTAGATACACATGGGGATTGAGCAGACTCAGGGCAAGGACTGTGGCGATAGCGGTTGCCAGAGAGACACGACTATGTTCAACCTGCAGACGCTCACTGCAAAGCATTCGACGAAACGAAAACAGACCATAGGCAAATAGAAACAGGGCACCAAACAACGTGACTGCGGTTAACAATGTCGGATAGGCCTGGAGCAGTCTGCCCATGCCTAGAATACCTACCGCAATGAGCGCTGCATCAAGCACACTGCAGACCAGAGCCACAGGCCAATGATGATTGTGCAGAATTCCTCTGGTCAAGACATAGGCGTTCTGAGCGCCAATGGCGGCAATCAGGCTAAAACCAAGACCAAAGCCCCTGAACAGTGAAGACAGCTCCACCTCAGGATTCAGTCTTCAGCGAGTCCACCCATGACCCGCCAGAGCTCGGGCAGGAAACGGCACAACTCGAGCCCCAGCAATGTAAACCGTGCATCAAATTCCGCAGCGGGGTCGTTCACTCCATCTGCTTCCGCCTGCTCTACCACAGTGTCACTGAAGCGCAGCCGTTTCAGGTCACCGTCCTGGTTTATCACAAACGATAATGACTGGTTCCAATCCAGTGCAAGCTGGGTCACCACCTTGCCGGCGTCGAGATGGGCATGAATCTCCTTTCCACCAAGGTCCTGTTTTCGACAACGCACAACGCCACCGGTGTCATCCGGTGATTGCAGTACACACTCGTCACCCAGATCGATCTGCTCAGGGGTGTTTGACGAACCCGATAACCATCCAGTGAACTGGCTGCTTGGGGATTTTTTAAACTGCAGGGGCTTTACCGGCAATGAGCCCAGTGAAATGCGCAAAAGACTCAACCAATCTTCCGCCCTTTTTCGACTGGCACTGTCCACCACCACCAGGCGCTCCTCGGGCAGTATCATGCCCTGGATACGAACCGAGCGAGTAAACGCTCTGGGCATCATTTCGAATATTAACTGGTCGCGAATTTCAAGCTTCCGTTTCCGCCCGATTTTTTGATCCTCCTTTTTCTCTATCTGCAAAACCTTCTGATTTACCGCTTCCCGCACCACCGTAGCAGGCAGGATACGCTCTTCACGTCTCGCAGTAAGCAGAAATCTTGCAGCGCCGCCATGAAACAGTTGTTCAGATAAATCCCCCATCGGTGAAGTCCAGCCTATGGCGTCTGGCTGCTGCGGCCCGCAAGGCTTAAAGCGTTGCTGTTCGAGCCCTTCCTCCAGCGTCGCTTGATCAATTTCCGGGACATCGTCAAACTGAAAAACTACCAGATTTTTGAACCACATACTGTTACGTTTAATGTCGAGGGCGGCGCAGTATAACTGATCGGCTTTAGTTGGTGCGCACTCGCCGCCCTAACGGACATCACCGGATCAAAGGCCGGGCCTGAATCAAAAGCTTAACCGGACAATCTGCCTTCTTTATTCCAGCCCGTAATGCTCATACCGTGAAGCACATTTCTAAAGCATCACACTGCAATCGAACAGCGGCAATTTTCGTACAGCGATGAAAGCCGTGCATGTTTCCTGTAAACCGAATGGATTTGCCCCAGCTTCCAGGCTGATTTACCCTTATAAACATTCAATTTCGAATAACACAAATGATCGACCTCACCACTTACCTTTTATTTACCGCGGCCTCAGCCGCGGTGGTCATTGTCCCGGGACCTACCGTTACCGTGATCATCGGTAACAGCCTGCGCGCCGGGGTGGGTGCAGGTTTAATGAACGTCGCCGGGACCCAGTTTGGACTGGCCCTGATGCTGCTGATACTGGCCTTTGGTTTTGCTTCTATTGTTGAACAGATGTCGATGGTTTTCGAAGTAATCCGTCTAGTGGGTGCGGCCTATCTGATCTGGCTGGGAATAGGCTTGTGGCGAGCCAATGGTGCGCTTGCCGGGGCAGTGCCGGGGACAGATAAGACCCAGGGGCCATTCGGTTATTTTACCCAAGGTTTCCTGGTGATCTGGTCCAACCCCAAAGCCCTGTTTTTCTTCGGCGCATTTATTCCGCAGTTTGTTGATCCAGGATTGAATCCACTGCCTCAGGTGCTGCTGCTGGGAGCCACTTTCATGCTGGTCGCCACATTGCTCGACGCCGCCTATGCTGTGGCCGCGGGCAAAGCAGGGGCCCTGATAACCCGGAAAAAGGCAAATACTCTGGAAAAACTGTCTGCCATCTGTCTAATTGGTGGTGGCCTGTGGCTTGGATTTGATCGCAGATTTTAACCAGCGGCAAAAAACCACCGGCTGCACCCTCAATATAGGCGTTCTCGGTTATAATCGCGCCTTTATTTTTGACCCGTAACTTTCGACGATGAAATCAATCAGAATTGCCCTCATTCTGGGGCTCGGCATGAGCACCGCAGGCACCATAGCCCTGGCAGATCACAACACCGAAGAAGCACTGCAACAAAGAGTGGCTGCGGTGGGCTCGCTGAATATTATGACCACCGAAGAAGCTGCTGCTGCAGCGCAACAGGCTGCTGCCCAGACCACCGAAGTCGCCGCTGCAGGCCCTGCAGATGGCGAGGCTGTATACAATAGCGCATGCGCTGCCTGTCACACGACTGGTGCAGCGGGTGCACCGAAACTCGGTGACGTTGACGCCTGGAGTGCGCGCATTGCCCAGGGACTGGAAGTTCTGCTTGACCATGCCATCAATGGCTACCAGGGGAACTCTGGAGTCATGCCGGCAAAAGGCGGCAATGCGGCGCTGTCCGACGCAGAGGTGACTGCGGCGGTAGAATCCATGGTAAATGCTTCGCAATAGCGCCAGCCACGATTACTGCAGATAACAGGGATGCCATTGCATCCCTTTTTTATCGCGCGTTCAATTACAGAGACTTAACAGAAAAAATATCTATGGTATTCTGCCTGTCCCTGTGATTCTGCTGAACGAAATGACAGAAAACCAGATATTACTTAAGCATCAGTCGGGGTCGATCTGTACCCTTACACTCAATCGGCCCGATCAGTACAATGCGCTGTCGGAGCAATTACTGTCCGCTGTCATTGATGCTCTGGATACAATCGCCAGTGATCAATCGGTAAAAGTCGTGGTGCTGGCCGCCAACGGTAAGGCATTTTGCGCCGGTCATGACCTGAAGCAGATGCGGGCTAATGATAATCATGTGTACCAGCATGAATTGTTCAGTCAGTGCAGCCGAATGATGCAGAAAATTGTCGGCCTGCCTCAACCGGTGATCGCCAGGGTTCAAGGCATGGCTACGGCTGCTGGCTGCCAGCTGGTTGCCACCTGTGATCTGGCGGTGGCGGCAAGCCATTGCCAGTTCGCCGTGTCCGGTATTCGACTTGGACTGTTCTGCTCCACCCCGGCGGTTGCACTATCGCGGAATGTCTCGCGCAAGCACGCCATGCGCATGCTGCTCACAGGAGATTTTATTGACGCGGAAACGGCCGTGGAATATGGCCTGGTCAACAGCTCGGTGGCGGCAGACGACCTCGACGACGCCGTGCTCAAACTTGCAGAGGACATCACCAGCAAACCTGCGAGACCGGTGCAACTGGGTAAACGAATGTTTTACCAGCAACTCGACCAGGAATTAGGCGAAGCCTACACCATCGCCACGGAGGCCATATCCGGCAATATGATGATGGACGAAGCGCGCGAGGGAATTGATGCCTTTATCGAAAAGCGTTCGCCAGTCTGGCCAGAGTAATTGATCAGAGTGACACCACAAAACCAACAAAGCCACAGCATAAATAACTGAAACATGAGTCACTATAAAATTGCATTACTCGCCGGCGACGGCATCGGTGAAGAGATCATGGCCGAGGCAGTGAAGATCCTTGAACTGGTAGAGCAGCGTAATGACGTCAGCTTCGAGCTGATGCCCGCCGCCTTTGGCGCAAGCGCCTGGTTCAGCCACGGGCATAGCTTTCCGCAACAAAGCGTAGAGATTTGTGACCAGGCCGACGCCATCCTCAAGGGGACTATCGGGCTCAGCCATGAAGAATCGAAAAAAATACCATTGGATGAACAGCCGGAACGCGGGGGGCTGCTGCCAATGCGCCGTCGCTATGACACCTTCGCTAACTTTCGCCCGGTTTATCTACCGGCATCGCTGGGACATTTCTCACCGCTGAAGCCTGAAATTATTGGCGATGGCATCGATTTTATGATCATACGTGAGCTGGTGGGCGGACTTTACTTTGGCAAGAAAGAGACCGGGGTAAACGACCAAGGGCTGCGCTACGCCAGGGAAATACTGGAATACGACGAATACCTGATTCAACGGATTGTCGAGGTTGGTTTCCAGACCGCAATGAAACGTAAAAAGCTGCTGCACAGTATTCACAAAAGTAATGTGCTTAAATCCAGCGTGCTGTGGACCGATATCGTTGGTGAAGTTGCCAGGGATTATCCTGAGGTAGAGGTCAGACATCTGCTGGTGGATGCAGCGGCAACACACATGTGCCTGAACCCTGGTCAGTTTGACGTGATGGTGATGGAGAACCTTTTTGGCGACATCCTCAGTGATCAGGCCGGTGGTATTCTTGGATCACTTGGGCTGATGCCGTCTGCCTGTGTCGGGCCCGAAAAATCCTACTACGAGCCATCCCATGGCTCAGCGCCTGATATCGCCGGAAAGAATATTGCCAATCCCTATGCCATGATTGGTTCGGTAGCGATGATGCTGGAAATGAGTTTTGGTATGGATCAGGAGGCTAAAAACCTCTGGTACGCCATGCAAAGTGTTTTTGCTGCGGGCTATTCAACCCCAGACCTGTCAAAACCAGGTTCTGATGTCACCATGGTCAGCACCCAGGAGTTTGGTGATCGGGTTGCAGAATCTTTAAGCAAGCTGTAACAGAGAAATTCAATCCCGGGCATTCTGGACGTTACTACCCCAGATTTTTTGCATTTCAAGGAACAGGAAGGATGCACTCCAGGTGATCAGCACCAATCCAAGCAGCGCTTCAAATCCCGACACATAACGCATTACTCCCAGAGGCTGGATATCGCCCATTCCAAGGCTGGTGTAGTTGCTGATGGAAAAATAGAAACAGTCGGCCAGACTGTGATTGGCGCTGCCTTCCAATGCACCCCACCCCCCATAATGCAGCAGCACGTAAAAGGTGAGCGCAAACAGCCATATTTCGATGACATGGGCAACCAGAGCACCGAATACAGACATCAGCAGATGTACCCGCCGATGTGTGGTTAATTTGAATAGCTGGTCGGACAAAAAACGCAGGCATTCATAATGTATCACCACGGTGAAAATAATAAGCAGCAGAATGACGACCGAAACCTTCAGCATTGACCGGGATCTTCATTATAGAAACACATGAAAATTACTCAGCTGTTAATTATCGGAAGCTCTGGTGCCGCGCGGGTGGTTAACCATTCTGCACCTTCCCCGGTAATCACGATATTCTCTTCATGCACCATCTGTTTACCTGCCGCATAAGTCATACCCGGCTCCAGGGTAAGGACCATCCCTTGCAGTAATCTGGTACCGTCGGTGCTGGTGTTGGATGGACGCTCGGTGAGCTCGATTCCGAGGCCATGTCCCAACCGTCCTACTTCATTTCCCAGACTGCCACCAGCTATCATCACATCATTCATCGCACTCCAGATATCGCTGGTAGTAGCCCCTGGTCTGGCTGCCGCAAACCCCGCTTCGGTAGCTTGCCATACCACCTCGTAAGCGGAGCGACTGGCAGCATCAGCGCTGCCAAAAGCCCAGTTACGATCAAAGTCGCAAAAGTAGCCATCCCAGGTGGATCCGGTATCAATAATCAAAACATCACCCGTTTGCAGCACCCGATCAGTGGGACCCATGATGATACTGTCATAACCACCCTGGCCCGATCCCGCCACCATATAGCCACAGGTATCGGCACCGCGGGCAAGCAGGTCGAGTTGCATGGCCTTACATATTTCCCGCTCGCTTTTACCCGCAGCGGCGATGCTGATCATGGCTTCAAAGGTTTGTGAGGCGATGCTGCATATATGCCGGGTCTTGGCAATTTCAAGATCAGACTTGACCATTCGCAGTTGGTGAATGGGTACCGCGATATCGATAATTTCAGTCTGGCCAAGGCCACTCCGAAGCAATTTGAAATTATTTGCAGGCATCCTCAACATGCTTTCAGCGCCTAAAGTCATTCCCAGCCGACCATACTTCGCCGGCAGCGATTTAATTGCGCCCAGTAATAACGATATACCGTCATCATCGGGTTGAGGAGAAGCCCAGGTACGAATATCTTCAACCCAGGTTTGCGCCATGCCGCTGGCACCGATTTCAGGAATAACAGCAACAGGTTTGCCTTCCAGAGGCACCAGTAAAAACCAGGGCCGCGTAGGGCTTTGCCAGAACTGGGTGAAGAACCCGCTGTAATAGCGCACATTTGGTTCAGTGGTCAGCAGGATCGCATCGCACTGCTGCTGATGCATAACCTGCTGCAAGGCCTGGCAGCGCGTCTCAAACTCTTCTGCCGGAAATCCTCTGGGGGGCTGGGTCGCCATCTTAATCGACATAGTCATCAGTGCTGGTGACCACCGGCGCCATGGGCATGACCATGGGCCAACTCCTCACTGGTGGCATCACGTACTTCAGCAACCTGCATTTGAAATCGAAGGGTTTTTCCTGCCAGTGGATGGTTGGTATCAATATCCATATTAAACCGCCCGACTTTCAGTACCACCACCTCCCTGGGGCCATGGGCAGTATTGACCTGGACAACGCTTCCAGGCCGCGGCTTACCCTTGGTAACAATATGCTTGATCGGCACGCGTTCCTCTGCCCCATGCTGCCGCTCGCCGTAGGCCTGTTCTGGCGCCAGAGTCACGTCAATGTCATCACCCTGCTGCTTGCCAGCAAGGGCTTCTTCAATGCCCGGTAACATTCCTTTGTGACCATGCAGGTACAGTACCGGCTGATCCTGCTCCCAGGAATCTTCCAGCTTTTCATCGCCTTCATATAAACGATAGTGAAACGCCGCAACTTTATCTTTTGTTATCTGCATTGAGCAACTCAAGTTAATTTCTTCAGTAACTGATTTTTAAGACCATCGACCTGCATCAGGTTTCCAGGTTTATCAGCAATGGCTTTATACCAGTCTTCCATCACAATATGTAGTTCGCTATCGCTGGCATCCTGCACCTTGGTTGCAATTCTCGCTCCCAGCATGGGATTTGCCATGTACTTCAAGGTCCTCAGCATAAAATCCCTTGCGCTTTCATCATCACTATCACCGCGACTATCACCATGGCTTTTATGATCGGCTTCTGGCTGTACTACAATGCGTTTGGGGCTTTCAGCTGTTGTGTTGGTGCTGCTTGAACCGGCCGACCCTCCGACCGCAATATAACCTCGCTTTTCCAGCTGTACCAGCATGTGTTCGTAGTCAGCAATCTTGGTGATACGCCAGATTTGGTCGTGATCCCGTTTGCCGTCCACCAGTATCAGCAGTCGCCGCTCAAGCATCGATAGCCCACCGTTTCGACTCCTGATTTCAGAACTGCCTTTAGCAGTTTTTCTATAAATCGTTGTTGCTTTCATTCACAATTAATTAAATTTGACAGCATCCACAGTTTGTATTCTATGTTTAGAATTACTTTGCTACAACTAAAGCTGTACGCTAATAGTCCCTGGAAAACAACCGCAGGGTTGCAAAAGTGCTGAAAATATCGGCAACTGACGATCTAAGGAGTGGTAAATTACCGTGACATCAGATCAATTCAGCTGACAGCATCAGATAGCTTTTCCAATGAACATTGTATCCAGCGAACTCCTGGCATTAGCAGGCATGCTCTATATCAGCCTGCTGTTTTTTATTGCCTTCCGTGGAGATCGTGCTGACCCCCATCATAGTCTGGGAAATTCGGGGATTGTTTACAGTTTGTCCCTTGCTGTTTACTGCTCATCCTGGACATTTTTTGGCGCGGTAGGCACCGCAGCATCAAGAGGCTGGGATTTTTTCGCCATCTATCTTGGTCCCATTCTACTTTTCCTGTTTGGCTATCGACTGGTCCAGCGAATTATCCTTATCAGCAAACAACAGAACATTACGTCAGTTTCTGACTTTATCTCATCGCGTTATGGAAAAAGCCGCAATATTGCGGTGCTGGTCACCTGTATCGCTGTACTCGGATCACTTCCGTACATATCTCTGCAGTTGCAGGCAATCTCCATGGCCTTCAATACCATCACAACGGACGCTGCCGGGCCCGTGATCTCTGATCCGCACCTGCTGTCTGATACTGCGTTCTACAGCGCTATCGCCCTCGCCATATTTACTATTTTATTTGGCACCAGACATCTCACGGCAACAGAACACCACCGTGGTCTGATTCAGGCAATTGCTTTCGAATCTCTGGTAAAAATATTTGCCATTTTATTAGTCGGCTATTTCAGTTATCGGTTGCTGGTTAACAGCCCGGACATTTTGAATGTCGCCTGGCTGAAGCTGCAATCCCCTTCGCTGCAAACAGATGCTTCGTGGTCCAAGATCGACTTCCTGACCCGGATGCTGTTGAGCATGGGCGCAATTCTACTATTGCCCCGGCAATTTCATGTGACCGTAGTCGAAGCTAACAGTCACGAGCAGATGAATGTCGCTCGCTGGCTGCTGCCTGTTTACCTGATACTGGTCAGCCTGGTGGTATTACCCATTGCAATTTCAGGAAACTTTCATTTGCCGGAAAACAGTAATGCAGATCTATACGTACTCAGTCTGCCGCTCTCCCAGGGTCAGACTTCTCTGGCCACAATTGCATTTATTGGCGGATTGTCAGCGGCAACGGGTATGGTTATTGTTGCGGCGATCAGTTTGAGCACAATGGTATGTAATGACATCGTAATGCCCGCACTGATCAGCATCAGACGCCTGAATATCCTGCAACGCCATGATCTCAACCGGTTAATCCTGATAGTACGTCGGATAGTCATCATGCTGATCATGCTGTTTTCATACGGCTATTACCGGCTTTCTGATAACAGCCAGGGTCTTGCAAATATCGGCCTGCTTTCTTTTGCTGCGATCATCCAGTTTGCCCCCGCCGTCATTGCAGGACTCTATTGGCGAACAGCTAATCGCCGTGGCGCCATTGCCGGACTGTCCCTCGGCTTTATTGCATGGGCTTATTGCTTGTTACTGCCGAATTTTATTGATGACAAACAACTTGATCTGTTTTTCGCCACTGCACCGTGGATACATCCTCAGCACCTGCTCGGCATCGACGGCCTTTCGAACCTTTCCCATGGTGTGTTCTGGAGTCTTGCGTTGAACGTCGGCGCCCTCATTATTGGTTCGCTGAGCTACGCGCCGTCATTACTCGATAAAATTCAGGCAAGCCTGTTCCTTCATAGCACCCCGGAGCCACACAACATTTCTGAAGCCGCAGCAACAGCAAACCTGGCGTCTATAAAAGATGCACGCACACTCTGCGAGAGCATCATCGGCGAAGCACGCACCAGAGAAATTTTCACTGTGGAGGAAGTTGGCGGCAACAGTGTTAATGAGGATCGTCCGGTTACCCGTGGACTGATTGAACGAATCGAAAAATCTATTGCCAGCGTCATCGGCGCTTCCTCAGCGCGACACGTGGTGGCCAAGACTCTGCTGGGAGAAGACTTCAGCGCAGAGGATATGGTTGTTCTGATGGACCAGACATCCCAGGCCATCAGCTTCAACCGGGAACTTCTTGAAGCGGGTTTTGAAAACATCAGCCAGGGTATCAGCGTTATCGACAGGAACCAGCGGCTGGTAGCCTGGAACAGCAAATACGCCGAGATTTTCAGTTACCCGACAGATTATCTTTATGTCGGCATGCCTATTTCTGACTTGATCCGCTTTAATGCAGAACGTGGTGAATGTGGACCGGGCACTGTCAATCAGCAGGTAGCGAAACGTCTGGCACATATGCGAAACGGCAATCCCCACAGCCATGAGAGTTGGCGACAGAATGGACGGTATATTAAATCACAGGGTAATCCGATGCCTGGAGGCGGTTTCGTAACCAGTTATACCGATATTACAGAGCAAAAAATAACCGAGATCGCTTTAAGGGACAGCGAACAAAACATACGCTTCTATACCGACCACCTGCCATTAATGGTTTGCTATGTTGATCGGAATGAACTGGTCCAGTTTTCCAACCATGCTTATAACGTGGCGCGAAAAATGGATCGTTCGGAAATTATTGGCAAGCCATTTTCCGGTATTTTTGACAACGAGCTTGATGGACCAAGAAATGATCATGTCGCCTCAGCGCTTTCCGGAGAAGTGGTCGCCTTCACCATAAAACTGACCGATATCAATCAACAAGTCACCCATTACCTGATCAACTATATCCCGCAGCTGGAATCTGATGGCAATATCAGCGGTTTCTTCTGTTACTACCAGGACATTACCCAAAGCGTGGCAGCAGAAGAACTGCTGCGCAAAGTCAATGAAGAGCTTGAGAACAGAGTTACCGATCGGACCAGGGACCTTGAGCAACTGAATAACAAACTGCGAGACGTTACTGAAGGGAAAACCCACTTCCTTGCAGCCGCCAGCCATGATTTATTGCAGCCAATAAACGCAGCACGTCTGTTCAACCAGAGCGTGCTGGAGCACGACGACTCTGACAGCGAACAGGTTCGCGCACTTACTGCCAAGGTTGACCGTTCACTGGTGAGCGCTGATAAACTGCTTCGGGCATTGTTGGACATCTCCAAGCTTGACGCAGGTTCACTGACACCAGACTTCAGCCACTTTGATATTTTTGAGCTGCTTGAAGAACTTGAACTGGAAATGGTTCAAATTGCCAAGTTAAGAAATATCGAGCTGGCGGTGCACAAGCGCCATCTTGGCGTGCACAGTGATCGAAGACTGTTGCGCTCAATGCTTCAAAACTTTATTTCCAACGCTGTTCGTTACACTGAAAGCGGGCGGGTCCTGGTCGGCTGTCGCAAACGCGGTAAAGATGTTGAGTTACAGGTACTCGACAATGGCATTGGTATTGAGGAAGACAACCTTGACCTGATCTTTCGTGAATTCCACCGTATAAATGATAACCAGGGTGATGCGGACGAGAAGGGGCTTGGGCTCGGATTGGCGATTACCCACCGTTTATCACAAATCCTGCATCATCCTATCAGCGTCAGGTCTGAATATGGCAGGGGCAGCTGTTTCAGCGTGACTGTGCCGATTCGTGAGGGCGAAATCATTCATTATCCGGTGCAAAGCAACTGGAGTCCATCGGGTCAACTTTCTCAAATAAATGTGCTGTGCCTTGAAAATGACGAAGAAGTACTGGAGGCTACTGTAACCCTTTTAGCTAAATGGGGTTGTCAGGTAACACCTTGCCGCAATGCCGAGGATGCAAGGGCGATATATCACCAGGCACAGTTTGATGCAATCCTGGCAGACTACAGCCTTGACGGTAAAGTCAGTGGGCTTGATGTTTTAAATGAACTGAACATCCCTGATCGACACTGGGTTGGCGTAATGATCTCAGCGGAACAGGACCCCACCATTCGCAAACGAACCAGGGAATGTGGCTTTTATTTCCTGGCTAAACCCGTGGATCCTTCATCGCTGCGATCCTTGTTAAGACGGGCCCGGGCAAATCAATTTGACCAGGACAAAGTTCAATCGAACGGTGGAGAAAATCCGAACAACCCTTTGCCTGTAGATTCAGGGATTATCTGATAGCACTACGTCAAGCTGCTTGGCAAGTACAACCGCCTGAGTACGGGTACGGACCTTCAGCTTTTTGAAAATCGCTGTGACGTGGGATTTGACAGTAGCCTCGGAAATATCCATATAGTAGGCAATCTGTTTATTCAGCATACCTTCCGTCATCTTCACCAGCACCTTAAGCTGAGTTGGTGTCAGCAGGGAAATATTTTCAATAGCCTCCAGTTCAAGCTGTTCTGCATCAGATACATCAGAAAGTGCACTGGCAGGAAAAGCAACCTCGCCGTCCAGAACCTTCTGGATCGAATTCCTGATCTGCTCAGGTGATGCAGACTTGGAAATATAACCCGAAGCACCGGCCTGGATTGCGGCGCGTATGGTTTCCGCACCCTCACTGGCGGACACCACGATCACAGGCACCTCAGGAAAACTCCCCTTGATTATCATCAACCCTGCGAGTCCCTTGCTATCACTCATTCTCAAATCAAGTAACAGTAGATCCACATGTTGCTGACCCAGGGCTTCCTGGGTAGCGGCAAGGGTCTCCACTTCCAGAGTGCTGGCATTGGCAAACATAGGAGTTATCGCGGCACGCAGTGCTTGCCGGAATAACGGGTGATCGTCTGAGATAATTATTGTTTTACGCATGAAGAGCAGCAGGTTTAACCCGTCTGGTTGGTATAATAGGGATTATCCCAATGCCAGTCCAGCACCTTTCATCTCTAACCACGGTTATGTCCTCAATTTACCCCCTTCCCCAACGATTCGATCATGGAGAATCGTGCCTTTATGGCAAAAATATCCTGGTAACAGGCGCCGCTTCTGATCTCGGTCACAGCCTTTGCGCAGGATTTGCCAGAGCAGGCGCCATGGTGGTAATGCTGGACCGGCGGGAGAAGACCATGACCGGGCTGTATGACGATATCGTTGCAGAGGGCTGCGCCGAGCCCATACTGATTGCTCTGGACCTGACCAAGGCAAACAACGAGCACATGGATACCCTGGCTGCCGGACTGTCCGATCAGTTGCCACGGCTGCACGGACTGGTGCACCTGCCCCTTACCGCAGCCCCCCTCACGCCGACAATATTATCTAAAACCGAAACCTGGACACAGGCCTGGGAACTGTTGTTTATGAAACCCATGCTGTTAACCAGAGCTCTGTTACCGTTGCTTGAAAAAACCGAAAGTGCTTCGGTAATCTTTCCAGGACTGGCCCAGGGCAGAGCCGGCAAAGCCTATTGGGGTGCCCCTGGGGCGGCATTCGCTGCCATTGAAAACCTGAGTCAGACCTTGGCCCATGAATACGATGACATCCGCTTCAATACTCTAGACCCAGGCAGGATAAACAGTGCCCTTCGGCATAAATACTACCCTGGGGAAGCGAAATCGGAATTGCGCGATTTCAATGATCCTTTGCTGATTGATTACTTCATTTTTTTACTATCAGATCAGGATAGAAACATAACTGGACAGCAGTTGGAGGTGCCGGATTCCGGCAACATTGAAAGCCAGGGTAAATAACTCACCTCTATTTTTCCCATATCAAAATTATTAACACCCTGGCCATTATCACTACCGGCGCAACAGAAAACGCCGCCTGCATCTGGAAATCCAGATAACCCCAATCGCTCCGTCTGGAGGATAAATGCTTGCTGACCGGGG
>Ga0055584_100000969_pt1 | contig 27792 bp, 17 predicted proteins | sample OSDHelmetaG_FD_58716 | JGI IMG/M metagenome (GOLD analysis project Ga0055584, IMG submission 58716) | Pelagic marine sediment microbial communities from the LTER site Helgoland, North Sea, for post-phytoplankton bloom and carbon turnover... | ecosystem: Environmental > Aquatic > Marine >... | reverse complement strand
CAAAACTAAAATTAGAATGCAGATTCTAAATGCGAAAAGGTAGTACCTAATATTATTAAAAAGGTGTTTCATTTTATGACTTTAAAAGATTACAAAAAGTAACCGTCATTACACCTATCCGCCATGATCTTTAATCAGAGACTATCGATATGATTATTGCTACGATGTAAAGATAGACCAATAATAATAGAGAGAAATAGGGTCTAGACCCTATTTTATACCAACCTGGACTCTACTTTATATACTTTTTGATTAAAAAATGTGATTAACCAAAGTCTCAAATTATTATACACAATCCTGTTAATGATTAACTTATACATTACAAATAAAATTAATGTGAAAAATATTCATTATTTTCATGCAATTACGTAGGGGTAAGCCTTTCTATATCTTGTCTTGCGTATGTAAACTGATTTTAAAAAAATACTCTAAGACACTAGACCATGAGAATTTTATTCATATTCGCAATCTCCCTCCTTTCCTTAGGACTTTTCGCACAAGATGGTATGAACATTCAACTAGAACAGTCTTCTAATCCTTCTTGCCTCACACTTACCCTCACTTCAGAAAATCCTGAAGACGTTTTACTAAAGGGGCAGAACTACAGATTTTTTTACAATAACAACAATCTAGATTTTGCAACAGCAAATGTACAGGCAGAATTAGCTGTAAATAACTTTGGGACACAAATCGCTCTTCACAGAGATAATTTGGCAAAAGAAATAAATGGAAAAATTCCTTTTGAAGATAAAATGGGATTTGTGAGCATGAATGTCATGCCAGAAAATGAAGTTCTGGATAACGTTTATATGATGATGGGAAGAAAAGTAGAAGTAGCAGATGTATGCTTTGCACAAGAAGTAAATGTAGAGGATGTAATACTGGCTAGTAAAGAAATGACTAGTGAATACTCTAGAGCATACTGTGTAATAGACTGGGAGTCAGCTGATAAAGCTCAATTCACTACAGATTTGAAATTTTTGAGTGAAGACGACATCGACGAAAACAAAAAATAGAGCCGCAACAGCCTATACCATACAACTCCAAGAATACCAATTATAAAAGCTCAAGTAAAATGAAATTTTGCTTGAGCTTTCTGTTTTATATTGATGCCATTTTTACCTTTTGTTTCCTACTGGTGCAGTACTCAAATCCATTTCCATTAAAATGCTCCTTTTCCTTAGTAGATTCCTAAAGATATTCTCTAGATAGAAAGCTTTCATTCATCTGATTTAACGGGTTGATAACATCTGTACTTTGTTATCTTTGACCATTCTTAAAAAAAGCTATACGTGGTAGTACTCATATTTTTCATTCTCTTTTACATTTTATTGAGCATCAGTTTATTCTTCTTATTTCCTAAGACGGGAGTAGAAGGGTGGAAAGGTCTCGTACCTGGACTAAATTTTTTAGAATGGGCACAAGTAGTTGGAAGACCTAAGTGGTTTGGATTACTTGCATTTGTACCTATTGTCAATTTCTTTATCGTGACAGGCATGGCAGTAGCTATGGCTAAGTCATTTGGTAGGAATGGTTTTGGTGAAGCAGCTCTAGCAGTCTTATATGCACCTATACTTTTCTTCAAGTATGCATTTGGAGATGAGTATAAATATGAAGGGAAGGCGATGGAAAAAGAGACTCAGTATATGGCCCAAATCAAAGAAGCTCAAAAAGAAAAAAGCAATAGAAAACTTAATAAATTACTTAACAATCACCCCTACCCTAAAGCACTATGGAGAGAATGGGTTGAATCTATATTTTTCGCAGTATTCGCTGCAGCTTTCATCAGAATGTTTCTCATAGAGGCTTATGTCATACCTACTCCATCTATGGAAGGATCACTTAATGTAGGTGATTACTTATTCGTTAGTAAGGCAAGTTATGGTATCAGGACTCCTCAGACGGTTGCCATGATTCCATTGCTACATAATAGAGTGCCCATATTAGGCTCAGAGTCTTATTTCAAAAAGCCCAAATTGCCTTATTTCAGATTGAAGCCGATGAATGATATTGAGAGGGAAGGTAAAATAGTATTTAACTGGCCTGTAGGAGATAGTGTCTATATCACTAGTAGTAGATCCTATTCTGTAGATATGATCAATAGAAATCCTGCCTACCTTTCGTATGATCGTGAATTACCTAAACTTGTAGAGAAAAAGGATTTTGTGGTAAGACCTGTAGATAAAAAGGATCATTATATCAAAAGATGTGTAGGCATACCCGGTGATAGCCTTCAGATTATAAATGGAGAAATATGGATCAATGGTCAGAAAAGTCCACGACCGAAGCATATTCAGTACCAATACATACTGAATACTAATGGTGTTGCCATTAATCAGAATAGATTAAAAGAATGGGGAGTTGATAATAGTGACTACTGGGGCAATAGAAACAGTCTTCAGGGTTACTTTTTAGATGATACTCAAGTAGAAAAGATAAAATCTATGGATCCAAAGATCCAACTGACACAAGTGAATCATAGGGCAGAAAGAGGTAAAATGTATCCTCATACAGCAGTTTCAGATGGTTGGTCAGTGGATAATTTTGGACCTATATATATACCTAAAAAGGGAGCTACTGTTGAGCTGAATGCGGAGTCACTTCCTTTCTATCAAAGAGTCATTAACGTATATGAAGACAATGATCTAAAAGTGGAAAATGGAAAAATTTGGATCAATGGTAAAGAGTCATCCACATATACATTCAAACAGGACTACTATTGGGGTATGGGAGACAACAGACATAACTCTGAGGACTCAAGAATGTGGGGATATATACCTCATGATCACCTAGTCGGAGAACCTTTATTTATCTGGTTTTCAGCAAAAGAAGGAAATCCATTTAAAGGAATCCATTGGGATCGTATATTTACTTCTGCAAGAGATAAATAAAAATGATTCCTCAGAATAGACTCTTTTTTATACTAATGGCTTTGGCTTATACATTTTCTGTAAATGGTCAAGGACCACCATCTACGTCTATTAGCCTATTCACATTTGATCCTGATGAGACTGAAGTGGTATCAAGTCCTAAATATCTTACAAGCTTTAATCCTGATGGATATAATAATCAGCCGGCTTTCTTTGAAGATGATATACTATACATTACATCTGACTGGGAAGCTAAAGGGCAAACTGATATTTTAAAACTGGATCTAAAAAGTGAGTCACTTATGAAAGTGACAGATTCTGAATATAGTGAATACTCCCCTACTCCGACACTTGATAATAAAGGTATATCGTGTATAGCTGTCCCTCCAGGTCAAAGTGATAATCCTACACAATGGCTGTGGAAGTATCCTATCAATAGAGAAAACAGTGGGTCAGCTATAAGTTATGATTTTGAGAATGTAGGATATCACCATTGGATAAGTGATCATCAGGTCGCTATCTTCTTAGTAGGAGATCCTCATAGCTTAATCATCTATAATACAGACAACGGTGATATCACTGAGGTAGATAACAATGTAGGTAGATGTTTCAGAATGGATCAATTGGGCAGATTAATATATGTACACAAAGCTGCTCACAACATCTGGTACATGAAAACTTTCGAAGTCGCTACTGGTAAGAAAAGTATCGTAGGCGAAACGAAAACAGGAAGTGAAGATTTTGAAGTATTGACTGATGGAAGAATGGTGATGGGACAAGGCAGTAAATTATTTATATTTGGAGAGATAGGAGGATGGTCTGAGATTGCAGATTTGAACAAATTCAAAGTAAAAAACATTAGTAGATTGGCTATCCGTAACAATAAAATTGCCATCGTACACGCTTCATAATAGCAACACCTCATACAAGCCGAAAATGGGTAGAATAAACGTCATTCTCTTCTTACTCGTCCTCTATATACCGGCTATTTGTCAAATCGATAATTCTAATCTTTCTCATCGCTTTCTTATTGAAGTAGAACCTTCTTTTGATGTCAAAAGTTGGGCAAAATCTCATTCTGATGAAATTGCTACAACAAGACCTATTTTTAAAAAATTAAATTATTGGATTGTAGAATTTAAAAATGACAAATCAGCAAATTCGAAATTCAGAAAGTCATTTTTACAAAAAAATAAAGAAATTCTAATAGCCCATCAAGACTTCAGGGTAAAAAATAGAGCAACTCCTAATGATCCCATGTATATAGATCAATGGGATAAGTCCCTGATACAGATAGAAGATGTATGGGATATATCCACTGGTGGCACCACCATGGATGGGCAGGAGATTGTGGTAGCAGTAATAGATGATGGCTACGAACTGAATCATGAGGATCTGCAAGCTAACCACTGGATAAACAAAGGAGAGATAGAAGACAATGGAATAGACGACGATGGAAATGGATATGTAGATGATTATAACGGACTGCATCTCCCTACTCAATCTGATGAACATGTTGTCATCAATCATGGAATTAGTGTAGCAGGAATTATAGGTGCTGTAGGTAATAATAATATTGGGATATCAGGTATAAATTGGGACATCAAGATGATGCTGATGAGCCTACTGAGAAGCCCAGGAAGCGGAGGTGGAAGTGTTCTAAATGTTGTAGAAGGCTTAGGATATGCATTAGATCAAAGAGAACTATTTAATATCTCCAATGGAGCTCAGGGCGCTTTTGTAGTCGCTACAAATTATTCAGGAGGTGTGGATGAAACATTTCCCGTGGATTTTCCATTCTGGTGTGAAATCTATGATGAATTAGGCCAAGTAGGAATACTAAATATCCAAGCTGTCAGTAATGCTGACAACGATGTGGAGATTACAGGTGATATGCCCTCGGTGTGTGGATCAGATTATCTATTGACAGTTACTAACACGGATATAGCAGATAAGAAAATTCAACAAGCTGCTTATGGAAATATAAGCGTAGACATAAGTGCTCCAGGAGAAGAAGCATTATCAACAATCTCTCAAAATAGATTTAGAGCATTTAATGGCACCTCATCATCTGCTCCTCAGGTAGCAGGTGTGGTAGCTTTACTATACAGTCTTCCATGTACAAATCTGATGGATTTGGCTCATAATAATCCTGCTGCTGCTGCTTTAGAAATCAAACGAGCCATCATGGACGGAGTAGATCCATTGCTGGACTTAGAAGGTATCACAGTCTCTGGAGGGCGATTAAATGTAAAAAAAGCTTATTGGGAATTAGACAAGGTTGCGCCACTTATAGAAAACTGTCCAACTGACATTACTTTGAGAGAAGATGAACCTACTTACACCTGGGACGAGTTAGTGATTGTGGATGATTGTGGTAATATTGCTATTCAATCTAATGTCGAAAATGGACAAGAGTTCAGAATAGGAACCACAGAAGTACTCATTACAGTAAATGATCTATTAGGTAATGCCGCCGAGTGCAAGTTTAATGTGACGAGAGAAGGAAACACGGATAGAGAAGTAGAATTCATTGAGATAGGTAGTGCCTTGTATAATGCTCAGAGAAATTCACTCAGAGTAGAATTCGAAACAGGATCGTTCGAAACTCATATTATAGATTTGTATAATATGATAGGTCAGAGAATGAGGCAGGAACTTTATCTTCCTTCCAGTTCATCTATTAATACGATTATGTTTGAACAAATCCATCTTGCTACTGGGCCATATTTTGTAGTAGTATCCAAGGCTGGAGGTGGTATAAGTAGATCTTTTCCTTTTCTTGTAGCAGATAGTAATCCATAGCTTAAAAATTCAGCTCATAATCTAATTTTTCTTTGTATTTGTAGATTAAATCAGTGGTTATTCTTGAATTTACTTGAATATTGGAATCAACTAAACATGATGTCGTATGAATAAATTTCAAAACCTTGGAATTACCCTAGTCTTATTTCTATTTGCATTCATTGCATACCACCCAACTTTCAGTCAAGATGTTCCTATCATTGACAGAGAGCTCTTCTTTGGAGATCCTGAAATAGCTGGTGGCCAAATAAGTCCTGATGGAAATTTCATTTCATTTTTAAAACCCTTTAAAGGGAAAAGAAATATTTGGGTAAAGGGAGTAAATCAAAAATTTGATGAAGCAAGACCTCTTACCGCTGATGAAAAAAGACCTATAGGTGGATACTTTTGGAGTAGAGATTCTAAACAAATCTTATATGTCCAGGACAAAGGTGGAGATGAAAACTTTCATGTCTACTCTGTAGCCCCGACCGCTGAACCAGAAAAAGACTCTGAAGTGCCTCCATCTGTAGACCTTACTCCTATGGACGGAATCAGAGCATTCATAATGAGTGTCCCTAAAAATGAGCCTACAATTATGTATGTGGGGATAAATGACAGAGATAAAGCATGGCATGATCTCTATAAAGTGGAAATTAAAACAGGAGATCGTGAATTGGTCCTGACCAATGATTTTGAATACAATGGAATCATCTTTGACCTCGAAGGAAACATACGAGTAGCCACTAAGTCAACGGCTGATGGAGGTACTGAAATGCTTAAAAAAACGAGCAACGGATGGGAGTCGTTTTACAACTGTAGTAATTTAGAGACCTGTTATCCAGTAAGGTTTCACAAAGATGGAAGGTTATATATAGTTTCTGACAAAGGGAGTACAAACCTCTCAAGTCTACAGATTTTAGATTTGAATACAAATCAAATAGACATAGTTGAAAAAGATCCAGAAGACAAAGTAGATTTCGGAGGCACCATCTTTTCTGATGTATCTGATGAATTGATTGGGACAGTATATACTGCTGCTAAAACCAAAGTATACTGGAAAGATAATTCATATGAGCAAGATTATAATTTATTGAAAAATAGATTTGACAATGCTCAAATCAGTTTCAACTCCAGCACTACAGATGAAAACACTTATTTAGTATATGTAAATAGTGATACCGATCCAGGAAGTGCCTATGTATTTGACAGAAAAACCAAAGAAACCAGTCTACTATATCAACCTAGACCCAACCTTCCTTCACAGCATCTATCCAAGATGAAGGCAGTATCATTTAAAAGTTCTGATGGTTTAGAAATTCCTGCTTACCTCACTTTACCTAAAGGGAAAGAAGCTAAAAACTTACCTGCAATAGTACTACCTCATGGAGGGCCTTGGGCCAGAGATTTTTGGGGTTATAATGGCTTCGCACAATACTTAGCTAATAGAGGATATGCAGTATTGCAACCCAATTTCAGAGGATCCACAGGATATGGAAAAGCATTTTTGAATGCAGGTAATGGAGAATGGGGTCAACTTATGCAAGATGACATCACATGGGGAGTAAAGTATTTGATAGAAGAAGGCATAGCTGATGAAGGAAAGGTAGGAATAATGGGTGGCTCATATGGAGGATATGCTACTCTTGCGGGTCTTACATTCACTCCAGATGTATATGCTGCTGGAGTATCTATTGTGGGCCCATCAAACCTCTTTACACTTTTAGAAACTATTCCACCATACTGGGCGACCATAAGAGAATTGTTTCATACAAGAATGGGAGACCCTGATACTCCAGAAGGGCAGGAACAGCTGAGGAGACAATCTCCTTTTTTCCATGCTGACAAAATAAAAGCTCCATTATTAGTAGGACAAGGAGCTAATGATCCAAGAGTAAAAAAGGCAGAATCTGATCAGATAGTTGTGGCAATGAGGGATCTTGGTCTGCCAGTAGAGTACATGAATTTCCCTGATGAAGGTCATGGCTTTAGAAATCCTGATAACAACATGGCTTTCTTCGCAAATACTGAAAAGTTTTTAGCGAAACATTTAGGAGGAAGGTATCAAGAAGAAATTCCAGAAAACCAACAAGAGATCATTGATAAGGTAACCGTTGATATTTCAACAGTAAAACTTCCAGAGAAGATTACGGCTGAATCTGCGAATGCGGTATTACCTGTACCAGATAAAGCACCAATTCCTGGAGAAACAGAATATGAAGTAACCATTGAAATGGGTGCTCAAAAGATACCAATGTCTCTTACATCATCAGTAGTAGATGGAGGTGATCATTGGATTATCACAGATGTCTCTACTACCCCTATGGGAGACATTAAAGATGTATCTCATGTGAAAAAAGGAAGTCTTTTGCCTTTATCAAGAGAAATCAATCAAGGGCCCATGTCCATGAAGTATAGTCATAGTGAATCAGGTGTAACTGGAACTATGAGTATGAATGGTCAAGAAAGTCCTATAGATGTAGATACAGATCAGTCTGTATTTGGCGATGGCTCGGCTATAGGAGTGACACTAGCACAGCTTCCACTAAAAGAAGGATATAGTACGATGTATAGAACATTTGATCCTCAAAAACAGAAAGTGGTCAACCACAAAATGAGTGTCGCTAAATCAGAAGATCTTGAGACTGCAAAAGGCAATATAGACACCTACCAAATCGATATTGAAGTGATGGATGGAACAAATACGAAGTCTAAAGTCTGGATTTCAAAAGGCGACTCACCTAAGATGGTGAAAATGGAAGCAACTCTTCCATCAATGGGGGGAGCAAAAATGAATATTACATTGAAATAACAAAGAAAATTAAAGTCTAAAAAAAGTCTTGACCTTTCGGCCAAGGCTTTTTTTATTCCTATTACATTCGCTTTATGAATGTAATTCTTCAATGGCTGTCTAATCACAAGATCACCAACAGTTTTTTGGTAATTCTATATTTTGTGGCAGTTGTCCTTCCTCATAAAAGGTTTGGCACATGGATTAACATGACTTTTTTAGGTGAAGCTGGGCTCACAAGAGAACAATACAATGATTGCGTTGCTCTGGCAGCAATCGTGGTTCTGATCTTCGGATGTCTTCTCATCTACACTGGCCTCCGTAAGAATGATCATTGGAAAAAGGCTATTTTTTACCTGATAGTGAGTATTGGTCTAGCAATACTCGTTTTAAATACTCTGTTTGTAATCAATATTGAGGTTATTCACTTTCCACAGTATGCTTTTTTTGCGCTACTCATTTTCCCTATTGTAAAAAGGTATCAAAGTGCACTTATCTGGGCCACATTAGCAGGAGCTATAGACGAGGCATATCAATACTTTTATCTAGCTCCAAATGACACGGGATATTATGATTTCAATGATGTCCTGACTAACCTTGTGGGTGCAAGCTTTGGTTTGATTATCCTTAAATCATTTAGTGTTATGAATCCCACTCCTCCGTCCTTTTTGCACCGTAGCGAGATTAGGGCTTTGTTTGTGATGGTCTTATTGATAACGGTCTTATTCTTACTTGGAATTTTGGGAATTCATATATCTGATGGAGTTCAATATCCTATTATCAAAAAACAGATCACTTCATTCTGGACCACTATTCCACCTCAAATAACTTATCATGTAGTTAGACCATGGGAAGGACTCTTAGTCACTGTGTTACTTTGGTTGTTTTATTGGCCATTAGGAAGAGAAAGATCTCTAAGCTTTGCATTAGATAATAAGGGAACATAATGTTTGAAAAAAATAATTAGAATTAGCGTAGATGAGCTTCTATTGATTTATTCTTTAGGTGATGATATATCTGATTAACTTTCCATATTGAGAAGTGACTTAAAAACTTAAATCCATGACTAATACGCCAAATGACCAGAAGGAACAAATTGATTCTATTCAAAAATCCATTAAGGAGCTTAGAAGATTAAATGAAAAGAAGTCCAATCTAAAAGATCTAGCCATTTTTATTCCTCTAATAATTGCAATAATCTCAATAGCAGTTGCTTCCTATTCTGAAAGTCAAAATTTAGCTCATAGCCAACAAATAGATAGTGCTCGATTAATTCAAAGTTTTTCGAAACAAATTCTCGAAGGAGAAAAGTCAGCAAGACTTGCCAGCATTGCTTTTGAGAGTGTTCCATTAAGTGAGAACCAACGAAATGAGTTGGCAGCTTTAATTGAAGGTAGTTCCAATCAAGATGATGCTCCGGTAGACACCATCATAAATGATAATGCAAGAAACCAATTCCTTATTGAACTAAATGGCTTATTTGACAGCAAGAAAGAAAATCGTGCAGATGCCTATACTAAAATGCTCAGTATTTTAGAAAGCAATAGAGATTCATATATAATTCAAGATATGTTTGATAAGATTGAGAACCAACCTTTTAATATTATGGGTCGTTCAAATGTATTATCTATACTTTCATCTGCTCATATCGAATTGTTGATGAATAATAAAGCACTGATTCTAAAGGAGCTGAGTAGAATTAAGAATTTAAAGCAATTGAGTCCAAGTTATGCGGTAGGCCCACAAACTACTGGGTGGATTAATAGTATAGAGCTACGATTGAACACAGCTGGATAAAATATTTCAGTGAAAAAGGGTTTTATCCTCCATTTTGTTCTGCTGGATAGCAATTAAAACTTTCCTTTAGTCAATTTTTGATCTAAGCTTTCACTGCAACCACTTCACACATTAATGGACAACAAATACTGGCCCCAGGTAAATCTTCAAGCTCAATAAGCTCACTCAAAGCATCTTCCACTTGTTTTGGGTCCAAAGCTTCAGATTCCATCAATTTTGGAATATAAATCTCTAAGAAAGATTTGGGCCACTGCCATGCAAGATCGTAGTTGTATCCTACTTTAGAAATAGTACGTTGGCTTATGACCTCCAGGCCTACTTCTTGAAACATCCGAGGCAAATGCTTTCCAATATTTATTTCACCATCTGAGTTCTCAAAACTACTATAAGCGGTCTTTATAGCATGATTTAGGGCAGGCAATTTGGGTTCTGTCTGAAAAATGGACCAATCATAATATTCATGAGACACGATTACTCCTCCAGGCTTAAGAGCTTCGGATAATCGGGATATGATGTATTGGGGATTATCAATCCATGCCAAAGCCCATCTGTGATAGATTCCATCAAGGCTTTGCTCTTCTAACTCCATATCATCAAAACTGACACACTGTAAGTCCACATTCTCTAAGCCATCCAGCTCTATTCCTTTTTGTAAATGATCGATAAAGTGTTTGGATTGATCCACTCCTATCACCTTTCCCTGCTGACCTACAATATATGCCAACTCTTTTGTACAATATCCAGGTCCACAACCCAAATCTAGTATGGTCTGTCCCTCTGTAAATTCAGCTATCTCCCACCCTCTTCTAGCCTCACCTGACCACACTTGATGTTGTAATCCGAGTCTATGCAGTTCTGCTCGTTCTGTTCCTAATATATACTCATTCTTCTCTTTCATAGACTTCCAAATTTGACAAATAACATCATAATCCTAATAGTTGTTCAACCTTAGATTTTTAAAATTCCAGTTTTTACAGTGGTTATACTATCTGCAGCTGTCCAAGCAATAAACAACTCATTACCTTTTAATTCCATTCTTGGAAAACCACTTTGCCTAGAATTATCCGTACTTACTAAAGTCTTCTTTTCTAGCAAACCATCTTTCATATGTACCTTTCCCAAAACAATTTCTGCACCGTCTTCTGTCTGCTCTAACCAAGATATTAACACCACATCATTATTAGAATAAAGCATATCTACTCTTCCTAGTGGGTCGCCTCCATCTATGGTGACCGGCAAATCAAAATTATCCCCGTTATCTGAAGAAAAGGCCACTTTGACTTCTGGTTTGTTTTCCGCCATTGAGAACCACGCAACTGCCACCATCCTTCCATTAGCGACTATGGAAGGACCATTTACAGGACAGCCCTCAATGTGCCAGTTATCATGATACACTGCATGAGGAGTAGTCCATTTTCCATCTTCACGTCTGGAAACATAAATATCTCTGATCTCATTTTCTGATCTGTCTCTATAGACAACAATAGGACCTCTATCAGTCATTGCAGCACTTGTCTGGCAACACTCACATACCCTATCATCTATTTCATCTTCATGATAAAGATTTCCATCGATATCAAATTCTGCCGCTCTTAATGTCATCGACCCTCCATGGCCATGATTTGAATTGACGAGTGTATCATTCTTTGTATTTCTACCATCAAGCCAGGTGGCAAATGTCCTTCCTTCATCTAGTGGTAAAAAACTCACAAAACCATGTTCAGCTGCTATACCATCAGTATGCAACACAAAGGACTCTGACCAAGAATTACCTCCATCTTTAGATTGAGAAACTCTAACGTCATAATCGTATGTTCCTTCCGCACTCTTTTCTAACCAATGCGCAGCCAGATGATTTGGATTGTTTTTGTAAGTAACTAATGATGGAAAATCTGCCCAATTTACAAACCAATTATTGCCTTTAGCAATCTCCTTAGGTATGGACCATTGGTCATCTTTCCATCTAGAAAAAACCAATGACACCATATCTTCATCATATTCAATCCAGGACAAGATAGGTGTTCCGTCTGAAGAGATATGAAGATTGGGCTCTCCGCCTTCTTTGCTTGGTGTTGATATATGTGCTAATTCTTGATCTCTGGATTGACATGATATCAATACTAGCAAAACACAAATGGAGTATGGAATAATTTTCAATATTGAATTATTAGAATTTTTCATTTTCACTGCTCAAAGATATTGAATCTACAGTCTCCGATTTGATAGTATTTGCTGAAATAGAATCAAAATAAATAATGCTCAATCCAGCTTTTCTTTTTTCCAAAAATAAAAGGCTCCTATTCCAAACAAAATAGTTACCACAAGCTCTAGCCAGTTAATAAGCTTCGGTCCAAATTCATTAATAAAAATCAAATTGAGAATGGTATTGAACATAACGACCACTGCTAAAAAGAGAAAAATCGACTTTCGTGCTAAGGATGGCCCAGCATTCAGTGCTGACCAGGCCATGACTGCTATGGAGACTAATGATCCCCCATATAATCTCATCATTAATAAAGTATATCCATCTATCTGGTCACTCCCATGTAAATGAGCTATAAAGGAAGGGTGAATCAAGAAGGCAAAGCCAAAAAGACTACATGAAATGACCGTGAGAATGAAATATGTTTTTGGGCTCATATTCAGTTTTTTGAGATAATTGTAAAATAACCTAAAAGGTTGATGTAGTTTACATTGGTGAAGGTGAAATTTTACTAGGTTTCTTTTTATTTGTGACAGCAAATTTTAGTCAGGGTTTATCACTCCTTTATTGTAAACATTAAAAAATGTGGACAGGCTCTGTGAGGGGACCATGCAGATGCAAAATGACAACATACCAGTAAGTTATTCTAATAAAGAAATGATTTGGAGTCCTTTCAAATCGATCTAGTCCACTTTCAATTTTTCATATCGCCGATAAAGGTCACATTTCCTTGTCTCTGTAAGTACAGGTAGATGCTTGTCCAGCACTCTTCTAAAACTCGAATCTGCATGGATTAAATCATAAGACTCCTGATCAGCCCATTCTCCTTCTATGAAAAGACGATAAGAGTCGATAGTATCAGATTGAACGGACCACAAAGAATAACCAACTGATCGATGATCAACACGCTCAATGACAGAATTGATATCTTCTAATACTGCAATAATGGAATCTTGAGAAAAACCCTCGATGTTATGATAAAGTAATATGCTTTTTACAGGTTGGGAGGTTGGACTAATTTCCACATCATGTTGATTTTCAGATACTTGACAAGCAAAAATGAAAAAGAATATATAAGGAAATAAAAATCTAAGCATATTTTTTAATCAAAGGATCTGATAACTTTTTTCAAAATTGTATAGATCAATCAGTTTTTGAAATTCTGGTGTTCCTCTGACAGGATCATATCTAGCGTCCACATAGAGGTCATCAGGCAATAAATTCTGTTCTGATCCAAGAGTAAGATATTTCAGACATTCCGCTGTATCATCTAGTCCACAGTACAAGGTGGATAGTATAATATAGTCTCTTGAAGACTCTACCGTAAAATCATTCAAAAATTCATTGACTATATCTGTATGACCCAATTTAGCATGGCAGTACATTTTGGCACGGACTAGTGATATTACCTTGGGATTCAATTTCAGTGCGTTGCTATAATGCTCCAGAGCTTGTGCATAATTCTTCTGAGCTTCAAAATGAATCCCTTTAGCCCAAACGAATAAAAAAGAATTTTGAAACAAAGCTTCACCTTTATTTAAATAATAATTGCTTTGTTCGAAATCTTTTAAGTATCCGCAATTGCTCACATGACCAGCTGTGATCACAGGAAGTAATGGGTCAAGTTCGGCAGCTTTAGCACTGTAATATACAGCTCGATCCAACTCTCCTATTTCTCGCAGAAGAAGGCTGTACCAATAATTGCCAAGCGCACTATTTGGATTAAATACAATTACTTTTTTAAATGCATCTATTGATTCCTGCCATTTATGCTGATCGTTATATATACTGCCTAATACTAGCCATGCCATGTCATTTTGATCATCTATTTTAAGGGCTTGTTTTGCCGAAGAGATACTTTGTTCATGAGTTCTTTGGCGATCTTCATAGTGCAAATTGCCTAACAAACTATATGCAAGTGCTTTAAATGCATAAGCATCTGCAAACAGGGAGTCATACATTAATGCCTCTTCCATAAGTCGAAGTCCCTCATAAAGACCCGACTCTCTGCGTGAGTGTATAAGTTCTCTGCCTGTCACAAAAGAATTATATGCTTTTAAATTACTCGTAGGTCCTTTATCAAATTGAGTAGATAAATCTTTACTTAAGTTCTGGCTTAGAGCCAAAGCTATTTTTTTTGAAACCTCTGATTGAATTTCAAAAATATCTTCTAAGTCTCTGTCGTAATCTTGTGCCCAAACATGAGTATCGTCAGTGCTTCGTATAAGTTGGACAGTAATCTTTACTTTATTGTCCACTGATCTTACACTTCCTTCTAGAATGTAATTCACACCCAACTCTGATCCTATTTCTTTTAGCGATTTATCGGTATCTCTATAGAGTATGGAAGATGTACGAGAGATCACTTTTAAATCGGGCAATTTTGTCAGATTAGTAAGGATGTCTTCCATTACGCCATCACTAAAAAAAGTAGATTCACCAGGATTCAAATTTGTAAATGGCAACACCGCAATGGAATTTTCGCCCAGAACAGGTATTCTATTAACAAGAAAATCATTAGAGTGCGAATTATCAAATACAGAATTCTCATTAATAAAATAAAGAATAAAAAAAACTACAATCGATAAGCCCACAACTATTGGAATCACATAGCTTAATCTTTCCAATGACCCGTTGGCATTTTCTGTTGGATCGAGATTGTTAGGCTTACTTTCTATTCTTGTATTTCGATGTTCTTTGCGATAAGTAGATGGGGACAGTCCGAATTCTTGCTGAAAGTATTTACTGAAATTTTGAGCATTATTAATTCCTATGGCATAAGATATTTCCGAGAAGGTCAGATCTGTATTTTCAATTAAAGTCTTGGCATTTTGAATTTTGCGCTTTCTTATGAAAAGGGAAGTCGAAATTCCTGATTCCGCCTTTATTTTACGATGAAGGTTCGATCGACTCACACCAAGAGCGCTACAAATAAAATCGATGGAAAATGAACTATTTTCCATGTTTTCATCTATAAGATTGTTCAATTTTTCGAAAAATTCACTCACTTATTCAGTTTATCGCTTTTATTTTTTAACGATAGCAAGGTTGAGCAATTGAAACAATACACTAAGTACAATGGAACAATATACTAAAGATATGACATTAAACTAAACTTTTGGAAGAATGCACCAATGCTATTCCAGGGTTTCAGAATAACTTTGATTTAATAATTGCACCCTAATGTGTAACTGCATAATTTCTAAAAAACCATAAGGTACGGAACTTTCGTTTTTGATACTATAATAGTAAAGAATATTAACCTCACATCTAGTATTAACTTATTGATTTATATACTTTTACATATTTAATATATTAATATGTTTAAGGATTGAAAAGAGAGTTCTGTACCCATTTTTTTGTTTTAATGAAAGGTAATTCAAACACTTGAAATCTCAAGTGAATACTAGATTACCTTTTATAAAGCGATACGTTCCAATGACATGACTCCTCAGGTAAATGCTTTAATTACCATTTAGCTTGTGAATACATAATACCGTCCAAATCAATTATTGTAGGAACGAATAACTACTTAGAGTGTTTTTCAAATGCATCTCATCTTAGACATTGATAACTAATGGCGAATAAGGTGTCTACTCGTTAATCATTAGATCTAGTAGTCAATTGGTTCAGAAAACAGTTGTGGTACAATAAGAATTTTGTGGTTAAATCAATGTTTCTGACATTTACATTCATAACTTGAATGGAAATGATTAGAAATCAATTTAAATGAGGGCCGCAATCTATAAGAATTTCAAAGGACCAATTTCCATTGAAAATGTACCTGATCCTACGCCAAATCCACAAGGCGTAGTTGTGAAAGTTAACGCATCTGGCATTTGCCGCAGCGACTGGCATGGCTGGATGGGTCACGACTCAGATATACATTTACCTCATATACCTGGTCATGAATTAGCAGGAGAAATAATAGAAACCGGAATAGAGGTTCAGCATTTTAAAGTTGGAGATAGAATCACTGTTCCTTTCGTTTGTGGATGTGGTAGATGTGTTCCTTGTATAGAAGGGAATCAGCATGTATGTGATCATCAAAGTCAACCTGGATTTACACACTGGGGGTCTTTTGCCCAATATGTAACCCTTGATTATGCAGATCAGAATTTGGTTCTATTACCTGAAGAAATTGACAACATTACCGCAGCTAGCTTAGGATGTAGGTTTGTGACCTCATTTCGCGCAGTAGTTGCACAAGGAAAAATACGCAAAGGCCAGTTTGTTGCCATTCATGGTTGTGGTGGTGTAGGGCTTTCAGCGATAATGATAGCTAAAGCATATGGAGCCATCCCAATAGCTATTGACATTAACGATTCTATATTGAAAAAAGCCAAAAAATTAGGCGCTGAATACACTCTCAATGCAAACCAGTCTCAAAATATTCCCGGAGACATAAAAGAAATCACAAAAGGAGGATGTCATATTTCAATTGATGCATTAGGCAGCACCCAAACTTGCCTAAATTCAATCCAATCACTTAGAAAGAGAGGAAAACATATTCAAGTCGGGCTCATGGTTAATCATCATTCGACTCTACCAATTCCAATGGATAAAATAATAGCTGATGAACTTGAACTAATCGGAAGCCATGGCATGCAAGCTCATAGATATCCTGATATGTTGGATATGATAATCAATGGAAGCCTGCAACCAGAACTCCTATTAGATAGAACAGTCACATTAGAAGAGTCGACAAATATTCTGATGAATATGGATAAGTTTGAGAATATTGGAATGGTTGTAATTGATAGATTTTAATATAGCCCTAAGCTGCCCTCTTAAATCCCCAGTATCCAATACCCAAAAGAAATGCAAGTCCAATAGCAATGGCAATTGTTTTGTTCTTATTGGAACTTTTTATTGCTACATCATCTCCCATAAGGACAAATGCACTCCAGAAATAAGGAAAGCTCTTTCTATTCAAGGAAAGATAATTCAACTTTGCTTCTCTTAAGGCCGCATCCTTTTCTTTACCTTCTTTTAAAAGTTCATAGAACCGCTGCATAATTATACTTGTAGACTCATCATCTGCTTGCCATAAACTCATCACAATATTAGGCACACCAGCTTGTCTAAATCCCCTTGCTAATGACATTACTCCTTCTCCTTTCTCAATTCTGCCACTCCCCGTATTACATGCACTGAGAACCACCATCTCGGCGGGGAGATTCATATTATATAGTTCGTAATTATGCAACACATTGTCTTCCTCCTCATCGTCAATGTCAGAAAATATCAATCCTGATTTCAATGGTTTTTCTTCGTCAGTAAATGCGTGCATTGCTAAATGTAGGAACCTATAATTTGGAGCCAAATTTTTAAAATTTCTTTCAGTTGCTTCCTCTTTATTTAATAATAATCCTCCGATCAAGTTAACCACTTTAGAGGCCTCTGAATTAATGTGTTCTAATTTTGTAAATCCAGATCTAGAAGCCAATATCTCATTTGAACTTTCTAAATAATCTGGAGCAAAAGCTAGAATTTCATCTACTTCAAAATCATATTTTCTATTCTCTCTCATGAATAAGTTTGCCGAAAAAGAATAACTCACTTCTCTATCTTTAATGAGATAATCTAATTCAGAATAATCGACTTTGTTTGAAGTCAGAGGCGTTTCTTTTATAAGTAATTCAAATGGTAGAAAACTCAGGACACCATCAGGTACTATATTTATAGAATTGTAAGGGCCATTCAAAACGGGAGCTAAAATTCCATCAAAAACATTCTTACTTAATCGAACAAAATTGGAATACAACCTAGCGCTATTCCCTTGATTTACAGCATTTTGAACATTCTTTGTCATATCAATCAATGACCTTATATCCATTTTAACGTCAGTGGGCAACGAATGAAGTTCAATCTCAGATTTACTAATTTTTAGTGCATAAATGTGTTCTTCAGCTACTAAATATTCTACAAACAGTTCGTCATCAGACAAAGAATTTTGAACAGCCGAAGGTGTAATAATTTCAGTATTTTCTTTGAGCTGAAACACTTGAGGATAATTCGATTGGATAAATTTATCTAGTTCTTCAATTTTTTCTTTCTGAGCAAATATTTCAGCATTAATTGTCGCAAGACTCTCTTCTTCTAAAATATGATGATCTAATTCTAATTCTAGTTCTGTAATACTACCACTGATTGTTTGCCTTCTAAAATTAATACTGTCCGGAATATAAGTTACACCATTTTCATGATCCATTACCGATTCGAGTAGGACAAGGCTACGACTTCGTTCTATAAAGAAAAAAGCATCACTCAGATATGATTCATTTTCATGTATAGAATCTAAAAGGTAGCTGATATGTACCCCTTTTTCATATATTTCTCTTCCTTCATTGGCCATAGCTGTCTTAGCCCCTAGATTGAATATTTTCTCCCTTGAGTCATCAATCAGCTCACTAGCACGAACTAGTGTCTCCATTGCATATTGCAAATAAATTGGGTCTTTTGATAGCTCGTATTTTTTGTACCACACATCACTTTTCACATCTAATAATCTTAATGACCAATATCCATTGGGTAAATGTTCGAGTTGTGGAAGGTCTAGTTGATCGTCATATGCCCAATTGACACTTTGCTCCCAAATACCTTGTTGGCATATATCAATAGCCCGATCATAATCATTCAAGACACTTGCTAGATTCAAACATGATATTGCTCTATCGTAGCTCTTTTCAGATCCATATTTATAAACCCTTTCATAGGACAACTCAAATAGTCTCGTTGCTTCGGCCTTATTTCCTAAATCTAAATAGGCATTACCCATACTCAACCATAACTCGCTATATCTCATGTGCTCAGGTGATAGTACCTCTTCAAATACTGCCCAAACTTCTTTGTACTTTTCAATAGATAATTCAGAATCTCCCAGAAAGTTATATGCCTTGGCAATATTCATTAGAGAAAGTGCAGAATTGTGGATATGATGCCCATAAATCTCCAATCTCATATCTATAGATCTCTGGTACCATTCTATAGATACTTCGTGCTTTCTTTCAGTTTCATAAGCATTGCCAATCTGATGAAGCATTTTTGCTACTTGATCATGTTTTTCTCCATAATGCAGTTTATTAAGCTCTAATGCTTTCAAAGCATATTCTCTTGATTTCACAAAATCTCTTTTATGCTGAAACACTTTAGACAAGTCATGATAAGAATGTGTCATTCCATTTATTTCACCTTCTTCAGCCTCAATGTCCAATACTTCTTGATAATACTCGATTGCAACATCATGAAAACCCAAACTGTGATAAGAGTCTCCAATATTTCTAAGGGTATTCAACGTACTTTGATCGCTCTTACCTAAGATTTCAAGTTTGAGTTCATAAGCTTTTTTTAAAGTGGATAACCCGAGGTTAAACTTCCTCAGATGGTTATATCCAATACCCAAATTGTTGTAGGCAAAAGACAATACTTTTCTAAAAATCTTGTCATCAAGGTTTCTTTCACATGTAGATCTAACTATGTCAAAATGTTCAATACCCTTTGCATGTTCTTTTTGATCAAAGTATATGTTTCCTAGAGCCAAATGCATATTAGCATATGACATATCTAACCCTTGCTTGTCAACCATTTTGTCATAAAATAAAATTGCAAGTTTTATGCGGTTCTCAGATTCCTTGTATTTACTGAGATCCAAAAGACCATAGGATATGTCTACCTCAGCCCTAAAGAATTCTGTCCAATTCTCTATCAGTCGGTAACCAACAGAAAGCTTCTCATATAGAATATTTGATTCTTCAAATTTTCTTTCTTTTGCTAATGCTCTGGCATTTTCATGAATCTCTTTTAAAACAATTGTGTCCGTAATCTGTGCCTGAATATCTGATGAACAAAGAAGAAAAAGCCACATAAAGAAAAGTGACAATGTAGAAGTAAGAATACTAGCCTTAGAGTTGAACATATACATCTCTTTTAGAGCTCTTTAAGAATCTCAAGGGCTTCTTTGGATTTGTAATGATTTTGATCAATTAGTTTTTGAAATATATTTTTTGCTTTATCAATTTCTCCTATTTTCAATGTAGCAAGACCTTCATACCAGATCGCATCATCCATATAACTGCTTTCCTTCTCAATAGATTGAAATGCTTTTATGGCCTCCGTATGATTCTCTAATACCATATTATTCAATCCAATGAATAAGTTGTTCCTGTTTGCATTTGTTTCTATCAAACCATTCTCATCAGAATTTAAATTTTGAAGAATTGCCAAAGATTGGTCAAATTCACTTTCAGCATAGAGGTTCATTGCTCTTGCAAATGAAATATCTTGGTCAGCACTTCGTGGGAATGAAGGTTGTAACAGCTCAAAGTGAGAAGCATATAAATGTTGTGGAGTAGATTTTTCGCTAGGTGAAGTGCAAATAAAAGTGGATATCGCTATTAGTATCATAATACCTATTACACTAATCCATAATTGCCATTTATTGCTACCTAATTCTTTATCTGATTTGTTTAGTTTATCATTTAAAAGTTGTTTGGCTTTGACTCTGAGTTCTTCTTTTGCCATCTCTTTGATTGCCAATTTATCCATCTTGAATTGATTAAACTGGGTTGCAAATGATTCATCTTTTTCAATATTTTTTATAAACGAATCTTCTTCGACCGTGTTCAATTCACCGTTGATGTAACTTTCAAATAATGTATGATTTTTTATATCTATCTCTCTCATTATAGAGATTTTTGTAATTGTTATTATCTATTCTACTTTTTGCAATAATCCTCGAAGTCTTTGGAGGCATTGGTATTTTCTACTCTTTGCAATAGAGGCAGATTTCAACCCATTTCTTTGTGCTATTTCATCCATATTATATCCCCAGAAACCCCAATCCATCAAAATTCCTTCACATGGTTCTCCTATAGATTTTAGCTCCCTTTTTATATGCAAAAATTCAGATTCATTATCTATTTTTTCATTCAAATCTTTAGCAAGATATTTTTGTTCAGGGAGTTGTTCTAAGTGAGTGATATCTAGTCTATTTTTTCTTAAGTGATCCACTCCTCTGAAGTAAGTGATCTGATATAAATAAGTAGACAACTTACTTTTTCCTTCAAATTTCCCATTTCCTACTTGCTCCACCACATCAGCTAGAGCATCAACAAAGCAATCTAAGGCTACATCTTCATCCAGATGCAATTTTGACTTTATGGTATACACAAAACCAATATGATCTCGCATCATTTGATCTGTAGCCATTTCACGGTTTCTACCACCATTTCTGATAGCAGTAATAAGATGTTCGTCTTCTAGAAAATTCAATTTGCTCAAGTACTTGCTCTAGAAGTAAAATAACAAATATTTCTCAACATCTATTACAAGGACTTCGTGTTACTTTTTTACATAAGTCGTACTTCTTTCAAAAAGGTAAAAGATCAGTTGGGCTTTTTTTGTAAAAAAAAAAAAAGTAAGGCCTAAATCATATCACTTTCATATTTCCAATAGGCCCATTCTAATAACTTTTTTTTCACCTCATACGACCTATCCCCTTTTTTGGCGACTAATGGAATTACATACACTAAAAGAAACTGTGAATATGAAAACAATAATCTCCAATCGTGAAAAAGAGGTACTCACCTTGATCGCCTATGAAAACACAGCAAAAGACATAGCTAACAAGCTATATATAAGTACACACACGGCTACATCGCATCGCAAAAATCTGATGGAAAAACTGGATGTAAGGAATACTGCAGGCCTTGTAAGGAAGGGGTTCGAATTAGGCCTGTTAAGACTATCTGATCAATCCAATTATTAACAATAATCTTAAAAAGAAAAGCCATGCTTAACTCTATAAAACTCTTAGCTACAATATCATTGATATTTGCTTCTACATTCGGTCTCTTTTCTCAAGCAGTTGACTTTTCGTGGGGCATAGATTATTGTAACAATTCTGCTACTGTTGCCATAAAGATTATGCACGAAGGCTCATCAGATAGTGAATGGGTAGGAGCTTTGGATATTGATTATCCAAGTGATAATGAAGGTTACAGGACTGCAATTTACGTTTGGGAAGAAGGAACTAATGATTCAAGACCTAATCTAGGTGGCAATGTTAGTGTAACAGCAGGACAGTTGACCTCATCAGGCGGAGGAGTTAATAACGGAAGAGATTTCGATATAGAAACAACTAGTAATGATGATGATTTCAGAATACGAGTGGGTGAGCTTCATCACTCAACTTCTGTACAATATGAAACCCGAGGGAGTGACCCAGTTACGCATTGGATAGTATTGAAATTTACTAATATCGGTGCCACTTGGAAAACAAATGGAGCCAATGGCGTAAAAATGAGATGGCAAGGTCAGATTAAAGATTCTGCTATACCGCTAATAGCGGTACCCACTATTAGCAGCGCTTCAGTTGATGCAAGCTGTTCAAATGTAGCAGTGACTTGGACTAATCCTACAAATATAACATGCCCAAACTCCACAAAAAAGATAGAAATCTATCGTTCGATTAAAAATCAAAATTCATTTTCATATAGAGGATTTGTACAATTTCCTGGAACTACTTTTAATGATGGTACCGCTGCTAAAAACACGGAATATGATTATAAAGTGCGAGCCCATTACTCAAGGACAAATGACTATTCAGATTTTTCAGCTATCAAAACTGGTAGAATTTTAAGTGCACTACCCGCTCCAAGCGGTGTTGCCGCCTCTTCCGATAATTGTGATAATAGAATTAGAGTCACTTGGAATTGGAATAGCTCCACTACATATCTTTCAGGATTTACCTTGCAAAGAAGGGTTAAAAACCCTCAAAGTGGTTGGGTAAATGTAGGGCCTACTTTTGGAGAAAATGATAGATCTTATGAGGATACAGGTGTTTCAGCAGAGGTAGATTATGAATATCGAGTACTATCTCGCAATACATGTTCTACTAATGATCTATCAGGAGAATCAAATATAGCAACAGGTAGGCGCCCTGGTAGCCCTCCTGTGCCATATGGATTATCTTCTTCGCATACTCAATCTAATATTACTGTCAATTGGGTTCAACCTACCGGCAATACGACTGGGTTTATTATTGAAAGGACATTCCCAGGAGGCGGTGGAGCACTTGTAATAGATAATATTCCAGCCCATCAAAGATCATTTGTAGATACAGATGTACTTCAATGTGTTACTTATACCTATACAGTCAAAGCCAAATCTTTATGCTTTCCTGGAGGAATAGGAACAAATACTACCTCTGAAATCATATCTCCTGATATCAGCACGGCCTTTGCTACCGATGGTTCTGGTTTTAAAGGTTCTAAAGGATATTATCAAGAAAAGGTAGAATTAGAATGGAATAACACTCAAGCTGCACAGACAAATACTATTAAGATATTCCGAAGAGTCCTCAATTCGGGCTTAGATTCTTCATTACTAATCACACTGAGTAGTGCATCAGGCATTTATAATGATCTTTCTGCCCAGGCTGGAATTTTATATGAATACTTTGTAATTGCTGAAGGACCTTGTGAAAATGACGTTATTCAGTCAAATACAGTGAGCACTGTTGGCTTTAGATCTAAAATTGGTCAGGTGGCAGGAAAGGTTTCCTATGGATCCGGAATAGCTGTAAAAGGGGTAAAAATTGTGGCTGAAAACAACCTTGACACTATTGGAAATAGTATTAAGGTAGCAGGTGGAATGCTTACTGTAAATCATAATCAAAATCAAAACCTAGACAATGAGTTGTTGATAGAAACTTGGTTTAAACCTTCAAGCCATACTTCCAATTTTGGGCTTATAGAAAAGTCCGGAAGTTTCAGATTATTTTTTGATAATGACAATCATTATAAATTTCAAATTATCGGCACTACGACTACTAATCTTGCTATTCATAAAGACTCTGTAAATCTAGGAGATTGGCATCAAATAGCAGGAATGGTATCAGACACTGCATTCTACTTTTTCTTAGATGGGAAATTATTAGCATCTGGTCCAATAGCCGGTTTCACTTTCGCTAACACTACTAACCCTATCGAGTTGTTCAATGGATTAAATGGATATGGTACCGAGACAAGAATTTGGAATAAAAGCAAAAGTTTAAATCACTTTGATCAAGATCATTCTAGATTTATGATTGGCCACGAGAATGACCTGGTAATGCTATTGCCTATGTCAGAAAGAGCAGGGAATTATGCTTATGATCGTTCAAAACTAGATGCTGGTTCATTTAATCGAAACCATGCTTTATTCTCTAATGATATTCAAAGGTCAGAAGAAAGTCCAACGAAAAACCAATTGAGTTTTGCTGCATATACGAATGACGAAGGCAATTATTCTTTGGCATTACCTTATAGAAATGCAGGAGAATCATATTTACTCACGCCCATTTTTAAAACACACGAGTTCGACCCTTCGACAGAATTATTATTTATAGGTGATGCGTCTTCTGTGTATCGTGGAATCAATTTTACTGATATATCTGCTTTTGATGTAACCGGAAGCCTCAGATATAAAGACACCAATTGCCCTGTTAAAGGAGCATTTTTAAAAATAGATGGAGAGAATGTAGTAGATGGTGATGGGAACCCCATAACTACTGATGATGAAGGTCAATTTAATATAGAGGTTCCGATAGGGGAACATCATATTACAGTTGATAAAGCAGGGCATGTATTCTCAAATGGGAGGTTCCCAGAGATAGACAAACATAATTTTCAAGAACCGCTCAACCTAATACCATTTGAAGATTCTACATTAATTAAAGTGGTAGGAAGAGTCGTAGGTGGGCTAAGAGAAGCCATAAAACCTCCTGGACTCAATCGTTCTAAAAATAATATTGGGAAAGCCGTGATAACATTTGAATCAGAACTAAAAAGTGGTTGTAGTACACAGACTATTGAGACAAATCAGGCATCAGGTGAATATGTTGCAATGCTACCGCCTTTAGAATATAAAGTCCAACTAAATATTCCAGAAAACCCAATTGCATTTCAAGGTGAATTATTCGCAAATCTCAATATATCGGGTACTCCAATGACACACAATGTGGTGGATACTGTGTTCTTGGATTCTGGTGCAGTAGATACCGTAGAAATGACAACTTATAATGAAAGAAGAGATTTTATTTACAGAGTAGACCCTAAAATCGTCGTCAAAGATCCTAATGGCATCGACGACTTCATAGGAGATACGACCTACACCTATATTCATAAGGTTCTAAATGATACTACAGTAATTAACTTGAGGACTAATCCTTTTCAGTGGCCAGTATTAGAACAAAAAGACGACGACTACTTATACAGATGTCTAATAAAAGTATTTGAAGAATATCAAAATTTTGATGCTGGTTATGAAAGGTTAGACAGTGTTCCTACTGTTGATGGATCCCTGCAAGTTAATAATGAACTTTCACACTTACCAAATGTATCTTTAGATCTTTCTCAGGTCAATACCATTGATTCTCTGAAGTTTATAGTTTATTCTTTTAAGCCTGGGGCACCAAATTTTCTACCTAATGAAAGTGTACCTGAATATAGTTTTACTAAAAAATTTAAAATAACACTCAATCGACCAGTAGGGACGCCTTTGAATTGGTTACCTGTCGCGCCAAATTCAAACATTCCAGGTGGTGGAGATAGAACCTATAGGGCCTATCTCTTAGGAGGTCAGTCCACTGGTGAACAATATGTAACAAAAGGGCCTCAAGTACCAGAATATATACTAAGAGATCCACCTGGTAGCGGAAGTTCGGCAACAAGAGAAATAGGAAGCACAAAAGTTGAAAAAAGTTCTTGGAGTTGGAACCTAGGATCTGCTGTTCATACAGAAGATAAGTTTTATTTAGGGGCTAAATTTAGTGTTGGTCTAGGTGTCAGCACTGCTACTGAGATTGAAAATAACACTACAGTCGGTTTTAAAGCAGAAATAAGCGGTGGTAATAGTGGTGAACAGGTAACTTCTACTGAGAACACCAAAGCATGGTCAACAAATGATGGTACAGATCAACCAGGCCGAGGAAGCGATCTCTATATAGGAAAATCAAAGAACGTACAATTTGGAATAGCTGAGCACCTTGTTCTAGTGCCTGACTCTCTTGAATCAAAAGTGGAGAAAATAGGTGATGCAGGAGGAGCTTTTATTTTTTCTAAAAACTATGGACTATCTATTGTACCCAATGGGTATGAGACTCAATTTATCTTTGATGAAAACCATATTAGAAATTATTTAATCCCTGATCTTATCAATCTTCGAAATGTCTTTTTACTTACAGCTATTGATCGCGGTAGATATACATCAAATTTTAATATCAATGATGACAATTTCGCAAAAAATAATGATGATCCCGTTTTCGGCTCTCAAGTATCAACTTCCACTCCACGCCAAGAAGATTTTGCAGACTGGAGCGGACCAAGTTATACTTTTAATGCTACTTCTACGGACAGCATAGGGCAAGATTCTGTAAGAATGTACAACGATCAAATATGGCACTGGGAAAATGCAATTAGACTCAATGAATGGGAAAAAGCCAATATTGACAAACCACTAGTCATAGATAGTCTTGAAACAAAAGAATTGGACGAGCTTTATGAAGAATATAAAGATGCCCTTATAGCTCATGGCATTCTAGTTGGTGCAAATATTGCTGGTGGCGTTGTTGTAGCATATGGTCTTATAGCATCTCCTGTTCCAGGCACATCAGTAGCAGGATATGCAACATTTGCTGTAACCACCGCTACTGGTATAGCATTAGCAGAATTGCAAGAAGAATTTGAAGAATATCATGCTTTGAAAGACCGTATAGAGGCAAAATATGCAGATGCCAGAGCGAGGATTACATCACCTCTGAATTTTTCTGTGAGTGCTGGATCCAGCTTCACTTCTTCTGTTTCACATAGTACTGGTTCTAGTTATACAACTACCGTTGATTATAAGATGAATGCAGATATGACCGTGGCTGTATCAGGGAAAGTAAATAATAATGGTGTAGGACTAGAGAAAGGAATAGCCTTAGAATTTGAAAGTGGAAGAGACTGGACCACCGAAGAAGAAAGTACTGAAACTGTTTCATTCACAATTCATGATCCTGATCAGGGAGACTTTTTCTCTACTGACGTATATTCTTCTATTTTAGGATTCGGTCCAATATTCAAAAGACGAGCAGGTGGTCAGACTGCATGTCCACATGAAGATATAGAAGTGGCTGAATACTACGTGAAGCCCGGTGAATTGACTCCAGTCTTGAGCCATGCTACTAGAGCACTTGATAAGCCTACCATCTCTTCAAGTCAAGACATATTGGTCAATGTCCCTTCTGATGAGGCCGCCGTATTTGATATTACACTAGGTAATGCTGCTTTGACTGGAATACAGAGAATTTATAATGTGGAGAC
>Ga0055584_100000968_pt1 | contig 27802 bp, 25 predicted proteins | sample OSDHelmetaG_FD_58716 | JGI IMG/M metagenome (GOLD analysis project Ga0055584, IMG submission 58716) | Pelagic marine sediment microbial communities from the LTER site Helgoland, North Sea, for post-phytoplankton bloom and carbon turnover... | ecosystem: Environmental > Aquatic > Marine >... | reverse complement strand
ATCTCCTGTAGTGAAAAAATCCAATGAAATTGGGCACTGATTTTCATCGGATTCTACACTATTATCTTGAGTAAATATAAAAGTTTGGGTGGAGTTAGATATTTCGAGTGTTGTTAATGGTGGTGTTTCATTCTGGATAGGTTGTAGTAAATACGTAAATAATCGTGCATAATCACTAGTTGTTATATTTGGTTCAGGGGGTACTGTTCTAGTATTTGTATTATTAACTTGTGACCTAGTTAATACATTTTGTAAGTGGTTTAATCTAGTTAATATAGTAGACATGTTTCGATTATATAAATTCACATTATCATTATATTGTGACGATATCGATCCTATTAAACTAATTTGTCTATTAATAAGTCTTTCTGTTATATATTGATTGTCCATTAATATATTAATATAAAGATAAAACTCTATATATTATTATTTCAAATTAATAATAATATTTTTATGAATAAAAAAAAAAATAAACAAATCCAAAAAGGAAATGGACTTACTGGTTTGGTGAATTTAGGAAACACTTGTTTTTTGAATTCTTGTATGCAAGCATTGAGTCATACGTATGAATTAAATACATTATTAAATATGGATAAAATTCAAAATTCTTTATCGAATGTATCGGATAAGAATAATTTGATCATAGAATGGAAGAATTTGAATAGTGTGATGTGGACAAAAGATGGTATAGTATCACCAAATCGATTTGTATATAATGTGCAACAAGTTGCTGATAAGACTGGTAGAGATATTTTCACCGGATGGGCTCAGAATGATTTACCTGAGTTTTTACGATTTTTCATAGAATGTATGCATAGTATTATTTCACGTCCGGTGAATATGACTATTAATGGGAATATTCAAAATAAAACGGATAAGATCGCGGTATCATGTTATGAGATGTTGGATAAAATATATTCAAATGAATATTCGGAAATAATGGAAATGTTTTACGGTATTTATGTATCCGAATTGTCTTCCAAAACAGGTTCTAGGATTCATTCAGTGAATCCAGAGAATTATTTTATATTAGATTTGGAAATACCCAAACAAAACGCTTCATTGTATGAATGTTTTGACGCATTTACTGCATATGAAATGCTGGAAGGTGATAATGCATGGTATAATGAAAATACGAAAATGAAGGAAGATGTCCGTAAACGGATTACATTTTGGAACTTACCAAAAATATTAATAATCGCATTTAAACGTTTCGATGCAGATGGTGATAGGAAAAAACAAGATCTTATACAATTCCCATTAACAAATTTGAATTTATCGAAATATGTGAGTGGTTATAATTCCAAACAATACATTTATGATTTGTACGCGGTATGTAATCATTCGGGTGGGACTATGGGTGGTCATTATACGTCATATGTAAAGACCATTTCGAATGAATGGGTTCATTTCAATGATACACAAGTCGAACGTTTTATTCCAGATAAAAAGATAGTATCATCGAAGGCATACTGTTTATTTTATAGGAAACGTTAGATATAAAATATATCAGTTTCCTATATACAGGAAATATATGGGAAATAGTATTTTAAATCAAATAAAAGAAGGACATACAGATAATGAATCTAAAACAACTGTTGATAAAGAATTATCAATTGAACAAATTCCATTTGATGGATCGAGCAATAATGAGACTTTTTCTAAAGTCAAGGATGAATTATTTAACGCAACCACATTTTCAATTACATTTTGGATTTTCGTAATGTATATTGTGTATAAATTAGGATCATCGATTTTCAGACCACGTGATTCAAATGTAGCGTCATTCGCACAAATGAGTTATAGCCGAACGATTGATATTATTTTAGGAATAGGCGTCATACTATATTTAGTCAATTGGTATAATACCATCCAAATTTCCGAACAAGATAATATTGCGGGATATTTCACATCTTGGTTACAAGAACGTTTAGATGACGCATGGTCATTATTCGGACTAATTTGGTTTACTATTATATTCTTCACACTTGTATACGTTTTACGTGTACCTATGACTCCAGGTGTGGAACCAGTATTAGTAGGTTTTATCGAAAATAAGATTTGGATGTTATATGCTATTTTTGCGATTATTTATTTCTTCAAATATTTTTTGGGAATACCAATTGTTAGTTTATTATTTAATAACGATGTTATGAACCATGTAAAGAATGCGCAACCATCTACATCCACTATTTATGATTCTATATTATCAACAATAAACGTAGATGTTGTGAATATGTCACCAGAATCTGAACCAACCGTGCAATCAAATGATACTCACAGTCCATCTACATATGATACAAAACAAGTATTTAATGTTTCCAATAATTTATACACATACGAAGAAGCGCAAGAAGTTTGCAAAGCATTTGACTCAACATTAGCAACATATGACCAACTCGAGAGTTCATATGAACATGGAGGTGAATGGTGTAATTATGGATGGTCTGAAGGTCAAATGGCGTATTTCCCAACACAAAAATCGACCTGGTCAAAATTACAACAAAATCCAAAGACCAAACATTCATGTGGTCGTCCAGGTATCAATGGTGGATTTATAAATAATCCATATGTGAAGTTTGGTGTAAATTGTTACGGTACTAAACCAAAACAACCAGATGGGTGGGTTCCTCCGGTATACGAACAATCATATGATATAATAAATAAAGATTCTACAGAAGAAAATTCTAAAAAAATACGTGAAATGATTGAATTAAATAGTTTTAATTTAGATCAATGGTCGAAATATTAGATAAATATAGGGATCTTGATTTTTAGTTATAAAATTGAATTTTTTCAAAATATTATAAGTATTTGTAATTATTATAATATTTTATCAAACATAATGGAAGCAACTATACCAAATATCATACTAACTAGATATTTATATATAAAAGAAGACGTATGGGTATCAATTATGATGTCTTGTTTAAATAGGGATATCAAACAAACTATGTTTTGGGTTTGTGAAATGTATCATTCAGGATTCGAAAAAGAATTAGGCGAATATATAATTTCTATATACAATGAATTTTATCATTCAAGTAATCCGAAATTGGGATCATTTCTATATAAAATGTTGGGTCGAATTACGGAAGGTGCTCATATCGCGGCAACTATGGTCATGAACTTGATGACTAAACCAAGAACATATATTGTTCGAGATTTCGATACTCCAAATACAAATATTGAATTGGATCAAAATGAAACGCGAATAATTATTCATGTTACACCCGAATCTTTGATTAAATACGATACAATTATTAAAACGAATGAACTTCCCGCACGGAAAATACTAAAACAAGGATGTCTATATCCCACATGCAAAACCATGATGGGATTATTTAAAACTTCACATTGTAATATGTCTGTTGATGAACTCGGTAACATACATAGAACGGACGAACATTGGTTATATTATGCATCATTTTCTCCAATTTGGATGAAACGTATAAACGAATATAATGGTTCATTTGACCATGAAAAATGTCGGGTATATTTCACTGATGATAGTAATTTAGAAGATTTTTATGCTAATTTTGGATACGAACCAGACGAACAATGCATTGAAGTTATTTCCAAAATGATGCATTTGATACGCGAACCACAACTAGATATGAACGCATTTTGCCGATTATTCAATAAAACTAAGATTTTGCGAAGAAAACGCGCTAAATAATTAAAAATCCAATCTATTTTGATTTCATTGTTTATTTTTTTTTGGTTTTTTTATCGCGTTTTGTTGTGGATTTTTTGGTTTTCTTCATATTTTTTGCTGAACGTTTTTTATGTGTAGTATCTTTATCCTTATGCGTAGTATCCACTACCGTATTAAATAATTTTTCAAACATCTCATCGGAAATAACAGACGTTTCGGTTGGTTGTTCATGTTCGTACTCGTGTATATTATTTATTTGCGGGGTTTTATTCGATAATTGTAATACAAATATTGGTATTCCTAAATCACGGAATCGTTCATGAGAACTATATACGTCATAGTTATCACTAATATTATAATCATTCTTTGGTAAATTGAATTCGATCGCATTTTGCGAAGGATACACACATTTTTCACCTACCATATCCATATTATATAGAGTATAATCAGATACTTGTCTGAATAATTATACTATTGGTATTACTATTTTGAGATTGAATCTTTATACAGTGAATCCTAACGTGTATAATTCCGTTTTAAATCAGTAGTAATAGTTATTTCTCGACGTTGTTTTAAATAATCAATTACCATACTAACTTGTTGTGGATCAGTAATAATATCCCCTAAATGATGCTCTAAAAAACTAAAAGTTAATTGTGAATAATCTTTTTTTTCATATACTTTCAGATCACCATCTGGTAATATTATTTTACGTTTATCGATTCCTGATTTTTTCAAATCATCGCATATTTCACTAGATAATGTATTACGTTCTTCGCGCATTAATTTTGTTTTTTCATTTATCATTTTCAATTGAGTATCTAATTGGACCCAACGTTTTATTTTAGCGGTGATATTTTCTCTAGAAACTACTAATTGTCCATTATTACTCATTTGTATTTTATTTATAAATGAATTTTTATAGGATAAACGTAATATATTACGATGATGCTTTTATCAAAATTCAAATATCTAATCGAATAAAAGTACGTATCAATAGTATTAAATTGACTAATGTTATGAATGTAACAACAACAATGTAAATACATAATAACCAAATATATGGATATAGTTCGTTATAAATCATATTACTAATCGGTTTTACGAATTCTTTGAGATTTTTACGTGTATCTTCACTTTCTAATAATTCAATACAACTATCACGTATAGATTTCATATTTAGTTTTGATATACACCCATATTGTTGATCCGATATTTTTACGCGTAAGTATATTATTAAATAAATATACAATCAAATTATTACACTATGAGTCAAATATATCAAACAAATAGTCAATTTGATTTTGATAAAATAAATTTATTACCACCAACTGTAATAACCGGTGGAAATCATTTTATTCGATTTACCAATAACAGTGCACCATTATATATACAAACTCCGAAATGTATGCTTAAATGTGGTATATCAAAAACAAATAAACGTTCTTATTGTGATTTAATGTTTTCTAACCAAGATATTGATTTTATTAAATGGATGGAAGATTTAGAAGTATATGCATGTAAAACAATTTTTGATAATAAATTGAAATGGTTTGAATCTGATATGGAATTATCCGATATTGAGAATTATTTCGCATCACCATTGAAAATTTATAAATCGGGTAAAAACTATTTAGCGAGAGCAAATATACCAACATGTTTAGGGAAAATAAATTTGAAAATTTATAATAATGATGAAGAAGAAATTGATCCTGATACGATTACCGATAATACTAATATTATCAGTATTATCGAAGTTCAGGGTATAAAATGTTCTGCACGTTGTTTTCAAATTGAATTGGAAGTCAAACAGATGTTAATATTACCCTCAGTAAATTTATTTGATAAATGTATTCTTGTGAATAAATCGAATGAAATAAAAGAACCAACCAATGCGAATACTTTAGATGAAAATATTCATATGGTTATTAATGAAGAATCCGATAAAACAGAAGAATATAAAGATTATAGTGATGAATCAATAGAAAAAGAAGAAGAAGAAGAAGAAGTAAAAGAAGAATCGTCTGATATTACCCAAGATTTAAATGATTTCGAATTAGATATTAATTTAGAAGATATTCCTTATGATGAACAAATGAAAATAAAACCTAGAAACGACGTATATTATGAATTATACAAAGAAGCGAGAAAAAAAGCAATAATTTCTAGAAATATGGCCATACAATCTTATTTAGAGGCAACTGAAATTAAAACAAAATATAATTTAGATATTATGGAAAATGACGAAGACCACTTTTTCGAAAATGTATTAAATTCTGATTCGGTTAATTAATTATCAATTTTGAATAGTTGTATTTTATTTATGAACATAGTTCTGCAAAAAATTTATCTTACATTTATATAAAAGGAAATGTTTAAGAGTTTAAATAATTTAGTCAAATCTGAAAACGCTAAATGGATTTTTGTTGCGATTGTTGTAAGTATTATGATTTATTCTTTCATGATTTATTCAAATGGTAAAACATCTGTTTTAGATAACTACACAGGATATGATGAGTCAGCAACTAAAAACACTGGTTCAAATATTAATGATAACGCACCATTAATTAAAACCCCAGAAGATGTTTCTGCTGCAGTTAAAACACAATCATCTGCTACCGCAGGTGACTATAAATTAGCTGATACAAATGATCCAGGAGATTTATTACCTCCTGATTCAAATAGTCAATGGGCTGCATCCAATCCTAGTAGTAATACTACCGGACAAATGCCTGATTTATTAAATGCTGTATCTCGTATTGGATTAGATTCCATTGGTCAAACAATGAAAAACGCTAATTTACAAATTCGTTCCGATCCTGCAATTGTTAAACAAAATGTTGGACCTTGGAATAATAGTACTTTTGAAGCCGATAACATTCGTACTCCTTTAGAACTTGGAGGTAATTAATTTGATTATTTTAAGTTTATTTAGATAAAATGATACGACTATTGTTTTTATGATTATATATATATAATCATAAATGGATAAGGTGGATGTATTTATATATATTTTGATTTTTGGTATTCTAGGAGTATGTGTTTATATGTATTTAGATTCAGATGCATTTCAATTAAAATGTATTGTATCAACCATCGATGGTAATAAATATTGTGTTCGTGAACGTGAAAGAGTCCAAGAAGCGGCCGATATGCTCGCTAGAATCACAGTAAAATGTAAAGAATTGGTAGACTTCACAAACAATAAATATGGTGATAAAGACAATGTGAAACGATTAGTGAATGGTTATAATCCACAACGAGTAATGGAGACATTACCCACAAGTGAATTTACAGCTTATAGTGAAAATAAGGGTGAAAAATTAGCGTTTTGTTTAAATAAAGAACGAGAGGGCGTTTCGAATATGATCGATGAACATACTTTAATGTTTGTTGCTATTCATGAACTCGCACATGTAGCTACAAAATCAATCGGTCATAAAACAGAGTTTTGGGATAATTTCAAATTCTTATTGGAAAATGCGAATGAATCCGGTATACATAAACCTAGTGATTATAAGAAAAAGTCGGTTAATTATTGTGGTATGAAAATTAAAGATAATCCATATTATGATAATAAGTAAATAAATATAGAAACAAACAATACTTTAGTCAATCAATGAATTGTATATATATTATAAAAACATCATTTTATAATATATAAATGGATATAACACAAAATTCACAAGTATCTATGAATAATATATTTAAAGTTCATATATTAAATCATAATGGAGATATCGATCGTGTGTTTGTATTCTGTGCTGGATTATGCTCTACAAATGAACTATCAAATATATTTAGCGAAATGGAACAAATACATTTAAAAGAGAATAATGTAGATATTATATTTTCGAATCGTTTAATTCATAGAGATGATACAATTCATGAAATTAAACAAAAGATTGTCTTGGAACTCATTGAATATGAAACTAAACATAATAGTAGTAAATATTATTTATCATTAGACGAACTGTATTTGTTCAGTACTTCTCCCAAAGATGTAGATATGGTAAAATTTTACCAAGACGCTACCAATAATGAACAGATTCCACTAACCAAAGAACGTTTCTTTCAATATATTACAAATATTTCGGCTGATCCATATGCATTAGAAACGAATTTCGATAAAACATTAGATAAAGATATTTTTACATATGATGATTGGAGTAGTGTAGTTAAATCCGGTATACATAATATTTTTACACCTATTGGAATGGAGTTCAAAGAATCATATGATTTCCGATTATCATCAAATCCATACCATAATCAATTATGGACACAACCATTCAGATATGAAATGACTTCTAGTAATCCATTACTGACTTTTGATAAATCCGTATTATTAGATTATACTGATTCTACAAATATCATGGTATGTCTAGCAATGAATGTGTATAAACATGCAGAATCTATAAATATATCCAGTGAATATTTTTGCGATTTATATTTTCCATTTTTACAAAAACGCGGTTTAAATTCATTGAATTTATTGAATAATTCTATCTTGGAATTATCAGAAGAGACTAATGTTTTATTACAAAGCAATATATTAAAACGGAATAATGTTGTACTCGATACATATAGACAAATCAATTGGACAAAACAGTCTAATTCTGAACTACCTTATATAGAGAAAGGTATTAAGAAATTCTCATTAACTATACGTGCGAGTGATTATTCCCACGCTTTACCTATGGATTTACTGTTTAGAAATATACATTCGAGTCAAAATATCCCATTTATAAAATACAATCCTGGGAATAGACGCGAAAATATGTATCGTTTATATTCAAATGAAATATCATCGGATGGTAGAAAAATACCTATATTAGACGAGGCATTGATTATGCGCTTATCACGTGAAACCGGTAAAGGAAAACAGATTTCAATATATATTACCGGTAAATATCCAATATTTGTGAATGTGAATTCCAATTCTGAAATTGAATTATTGGGTTCATTGAATATATCAATTGGTGCGGAAGAATTGGATGAAATATTGAAAAAAACAATTACCCCAGTCATTGATAATATGAATGATATATTAAATTCGTCCGGTTACTCAATTAGAAAATTTGAAGGGATCAATGGTTATCATATATATAAAAGTATGTACACTTACCAAGCAGTGTTGCCTATAGACGTCCAAATTAATTTGGATAAACAATTACATTATATAACACCTATATTTGATGTTTTAGATACAGATATTACCAAGGTTGCGAAAATGCAATTTAAACGTGTGCGAAATTATAGAGAAATGGACGCTAAATTTGCTATAATTCGTGAAATATATGAACGTTCTGATAATGCGGATGATGTAATTCAAGGTTTAATTGATAATTATGATATGACTGAAGAGTCCGCTATTTCATTGTATGGTGAATTCCGTTCTCAATTTCAAGTTTTAAATCGACAAATCGTAGATAATCCTGGATTTCCTACTGAATTACGCATGAGACCTATGAAAAATGAATTAATAATTGAAGTAAAATCGATTTCCTCCATCAAATATTTGGAAATATTACACGTATATATTGATACTATTCTAAGATTATCTCAAAAACCCAAATCTATCACAATACCAACAACTATGCTGAATAAATTCAAAACTAAACCCAAGATTGTCGAGGAAAATGTGAGTGATATTGTGAATAATGTTGAAACTATTGTAGCACCTACTACTGTTTTAAATGACGAAATATATAAGCCAATGATGTTTCATAATGAAGAAAAAAACAAAGATGTCCAAGATATAATTCCACCGTCTGGATTGGATTTTGAAGAAGATTATGATTATGAATACGAAAGTGGTGAAGACAAATATGTTTATGATGATGATGATGATGATGATTTATATGGAGGTGAAGGTGATAATAAATCAGACGGATTTAATGCGAATATTGATGGAATGCCTATTAAAAATCCAAGTCCATTCTTCAAACGAATGTTGGAACGCGATCCAGTATTATATATTACCGAAGAATCTAGTAAATTCCCATTATATTCAAAAGCGTGTCCATCCGGAGATAAACGTCAACCAGTCATTTTAACAGATGCTGAGAAAAAACGCATTGACTATACAAACCCGGGTTCTTACGGAAAAGCCCTATTACATGGTTCTAATTCAGAAAATAAACATTGGTATATTTGTCCAAGATATTGGTGCCTAAAAACAAATACTAGTATTAGTGAAGAAGATGTTAAAGCCGGTAAATGTGGTGCAATTATACCACGAGGTTCTGACCGTGTACCACCTGGAGCATATGTATATGAATTTAATAATCCAAAAGTTCATATGAAAGATGGTAAATATGTCCAACATGTACCAGGATTTCTGAAAAAAGAAAAACATCCAAATGGATTATGTATTCCATGTTGTTTTAGTAAAGAATGGAATTCTGCAGATCAAAAAGGAAGACGTGATAAATGTGATTACCAAGATCCGGATGATATGAATACTGAGAATAATGTAAATGTTGGTAAAAAAAATAAAAAAAAGAGTGATTTATCTCAAAAAATGCTATCATATATTATTGGTTCGGTATCTTACCCACTCCCAGTGAAGAGATGGGGATTTTTACCGGAATCTTTACAATTATTTTTAAAAACCGATAATTCATTAGTCATGGACCCTCAAAATCCCGCAGTCATTATACCAGGTGCGTCTTGCATATTAAGATATGGTGTTGAGAAATCAGATAATCAGTCATTCCTATCATGTTTCGCATATTATTATGCATATAAACATAATTTATCTGCGGTACCAACATTGTCTGAAATGAGGACTATTTTCGTGGATTCAATTAATCTTGATTTATTCATTCAATATCATAATGGTAATTTAGTATCTATTTTTAGACCTAAACTCGTAACCCGTTGGGATATCGAACTTGAAAAATATTCTACATCCGAATTTTATAAAACAATTGATATGGATGATGAAATCCAAGTAGATCATCTGGAGGATACTATCGCATCATATGAACATTTTTTACTATTTATCCAAGATGATAAATCTTTAATTGATCATACTTATTTATGGGACTTTTTCTCTAATAGAAATCCGAAATTATTATTGGACGGTATGAATTTAATCATTCTACAAATTTCCGATAATGATATCACCGAAAAAGTTCAAATGATTTGTCCATCCAATGCATATTCACATGTAGAATATAATCCTCGTAAAGAAACAGTAATCTTGGTAAAACAAGATAATTATTACGAACCAATTCATTTATACGAACAAAATGATACAATTATTGTTGCTAAAACCGATGAATTAGTATATTCATTGAAATCCGGTGAACAAGTGAAGGATAAACATGTAATTGATTCAAATCGAAATGTGAAATATACTTTAAAATCAGGTGAAACCAAGAAAAGCGAAATCGTATTTAAACCTACATTCTTGGAACATAGCGCTATTAATGAGATCAGAGATATGTTGAAATTAATACAATCGACTACTAAAAAGTATTGTGCACCATTACCAAGTATGCCTCGTAAATATTCATTTAAACGTAATATTCAGGCGATTGAAATAATTCGAATTTTGAAGATAGCCGATTATATGGTGGAATATCAAATATTAAATTATCGAAATAAAACTGTAGGTATTTTGACTAAAAAAGATGATAATGGTAATCCTTTAATATATATACCATGTTTCCCGTCTGCGATTATTCCAGATATGAAAACTAAATATATGGACGATGATTTATTATGGACAGATTATAGACAAACACGCGATTTATTAAACGAAGTATCTGTTGATACAAAGGGTGGGATATTTTCAAAACCTATTATTAAAATTGTGGAGGATGGTTTAGTAGTGGGTTTCTTAACAGAAACGAATCAATTTGTCCAAATAAATCCTCCAACACAACCATTGGATAATGATGGGATCAATACGGTTGAACATTCCACGGATGCTTATTCCAAATCCGATAAAGAATTGACTACTTGGAAACATGAATCAAAAACACGTCGTCGTGTTATACGAAATATTAATTTAGAAACTCAATTTTATAATATTTTTAGAAGTTTGGTTCGTATTCATTTGAATGATTATGATAATCGCAAACTACGTCAAGATATTTTGAATAAAATTGACGATTCATCTTATTCATACAACAAAAAATTGAAATATATTGAAAAACAAATATTCTTATTATTGAGAGAACATGTGAGGTTTGATGAAATCGATGCGGATAAATTACGTTCATTGGAAACTGTAGTTATGTGTAAAGACTGTGAATCCAATAAATCATCTAAATTTTGTATAACTACTGAGGATGGTAATTGTCGCACTATTTTCCCAAAATCGCATTTGTTAAGTGGTGCAGAAAATAAACGTATATATTTCGGTAGAATGGCGGATGAATTAATAAGGTATAGTAGAATACGTATTTTTATGTTTCAACCAAAAACATATATGAATATCACAAATACTGATTTACAAATCAATAATGATGAATTATTTCTTTTAGAAAGTCGACTTACTCGGGAATACTTTCGAAATATGGTTGCATATAATACAAATAAATATGTGAATAATATTGAATATGATAATGCACAACCTGAAATCACACAAACATATGTTAATAATGTATCATTGGATGAACAATCCATCATGACCCAAAATGTAGAAAAGACAAAAAAAGACCAATTTGACGATTATATATTAGATTGTATCCAACAAACTAAAATGAAGGTAATAGGTGATACAAAATTAGGTACATGGAGATCTATTTTCCCAGTAGAAGCGAAAGAAATTGTGTTTAAACACACCGGTGAATGTAGTTTTATACCAATCATTTATATTTTCCAAGAAGTATATAATTCAAAATTATCTGTGAAAAATATTAAAACTTCTTTATGGAAAGAATATTCTCGATTAATAGAGGAATCTACAAATGTGAATAAAATCTATTCTATTTTGAGAAACCAAGGCAAACGTTCTTTAATCGATCGTGTTAAAACAGGAAAGATCACATTTGAAATGGTATTATTCAGTGAAGAATATTATATAACAGACTTGGACTTATGGATTTTTTGCAAAATTGCGAAATTACCTGTAATATTATTCTCATCAACCACATTAAAACATTTATCATTATCTATTAATTGGTTGAAATTGGGTGGAAAAGGTGAAGCAAACGAGAAATATTATTTTATTAGAACTCCTTTAGATGTCCGTTTAAATAAACCTCCTGCATATCACATTATACAACCAAGTTATTCGTTATCAGAGTTGAGAAGTTCTATGTTTTTAGAGGCAGAACGTGGAGATTCTCTTTATAAACCAAATATGCAATCTATTGAAATGTATATTGAAAAAACCACATTTATATCGAAAACGATGAAAATTTAATCAATATGTTCAAACAAAAAGATAATATATTATTACAATGAATTACAATAATATATTTGGGTTTATTTGGTTTACAATTTATTTTTTTTCACCGAATTGTATTGACTGATATACTGTTCTGCATACGTCGGTACCATAATTTCTATTTTTAAAAATAGATTCTCGATTATATTGATTACCACATTGATTACTTTCTGATATATATTCACTAAGATCAGTATTTGTTTCATTATAACAAAAACATTTACCGGATACATTGCGTGAATTAATATCTTGTAAACCAAAACTGGTAGCATTTTCATCATTACATTTCAAATTACAATCCTCAATTGTATAATTATTATTATCAATTGCTTCAGTAGTGTCTTTTGAACTGTTATATACACCTAACTTAGTAAAATCAAAATTATATGAATTTGTATCCGATGGATCTGATACTTCGGGAGCAATAACACTTTCTACTTCTATAGGTATGATAGTATTTGTACCAGTAATACTATCTATAAAGTTTTGGAATGTATTGTTCGGTTTGAATATGTATAATTCAGTTTGTGTTACAGGAATACCATTTGGACCTGAGAATTCGTATAGAACGTCGGCATAACTCTCGATATTTATAGTTCCGATTTGTTCATAATTGTTACTAGTATTTTCTTTATTTGCTCTTGATAATATAGATTTTATACCATCGAATTTCAAACCATTGAAAATCTCTCCATTACTAATCTCATCCGATGTGGATGATTGTATAGGTAGAAATTGTCTAAATCCAGGTGCACCGTTACTAGTGATATTACTATCGGTTAAAATGAAAGGATCGTCTCTTTGACGCCATACTACAGATTGATATTGTAATGATGATGTTTTTGGCCATTTCATCATAAAGTAATAAAATCCATCATATTTTAATGTATCATTGATTAAACTACTATCCATATAATTATCATTTTCTGGGTCATTCTCATTAAATTTATATGGATTTTCTTTTGTAATAGTCGGAGGTGGATTTGTGAAATTTACTAATGGAGTTGTACTTGTTTGTCTCGCTAATAAAACGGGGTCTGTATTATCGTATATTTCGTCTGATTGGGGTGATACAGTAGGTGAATTATTATTTTCGTCATTATTTTTATTATCATTTGAAAAAGTTTGGTCGGTTTTAGTAGCAGTTTGATATACATTTGTCGTTTGGTTCATTCCTAAACCTTTATAGGATGGATAATCGAATTCAACATTAATTATAGCACCTTCATATAATTTAGATTTAACAAAACCGTAAGATATTCCTACAATGACTGTGAATATAATCGCATGAATTAAAATTTCTACCCATTGATTTTTAATACCGAAATTAAAAAATAATTTCGGAGTTAATATTACGAATAATGAAAAAATATATAAAAATGTTACAATTTTCATTTATATATATACATTTATACAAAATATTATTAATTTATAATTTATACCAACACCTCAAATAGAGTTTAAAATCCCATATTGTAATCATCATTGCAAACACCTGCTTCACCGGAAGGTTTAATATTCGAAATATTATTTTGAATAATCAGTTGTGATTTACCGCATTCTGAATTATTTGTGGAATGATCAAATGCTTGTTCAATTTCATTTACATTATCTGAAACATCCACATCAAATGCATCATTTTTCTCCATTTCTTTCATATCTAATACGATTTGAAATGAACCAGTACCATAATTACCATGTTGACCACACATAACATTAGCAGATACACCACGCATATGATCAAAATCACCATGTCTTGTCGCATTGAGTAATACTTCTGTATGCACTTCAAAAGTTGCTTTTGCAATAGGACCTACATTATCACTTAATAATCCCGATCTGAAAATAGGTACCATATTGTGATTACACGTCATACGATCACATAATAATCCTAAATGATGGTAATTTATATAAACACCACTAAACTCCATTACATCCGTCATTTCGGAATTAATCAATTGTCTAGCTGCTTCAATACCTAATACATTGAATACTTCGCGAATATCATTACTTAGAGTTCGTGTGGAATCTATATAATCTAATGATAACGCTTCCATTAAATTCGTACCAGTTGTATCTAAAACCCAAATATCATTTTTCACATATTTACCGTCACTCTTTTTTAGATGCATTTCCTTTTCATCTGCGATATCATAATGTCCATGTTTTACCACAGGCATGTCTTCTACCTTTTTTACAGAATTCTGGATTTTACGTGCAACTACATTGCCTATATTATTAATACCACGTAAAACAATATTATTTAGTAAATCTTCTTGGAAATTATTGAGTAGATAAATATCATCGGATTGATCTAGAGTCTCGGGAACTCCCTTCTTCTTATTTTTACTAAATATAGCACTATTTACACGAATACGAAATACTAATTTATCACTATTATAATCCGAAAATACACATGAAATATCATTACCATATTGACTATTTGATATTGCGAAATGAACATCATCCATTGTAATATTTTTATCTAACATTGTTTCAATATCTAATTCTAAACGAACAACCCATTTAGATTTCAATTGATCAGTAGTTGTGTTACCTATCACATCTTCCTCACTCATACAATCAGTCATTAATTTCTCAAATTCATGATATTGCTCCATAATAAGTTTATCATCTTCTATAGAAGTGGAATCCAATGATGGTTCAAAACATAATTGCACATTTTTGGTAACATCTATTAACTTAGTATGTTGCATCATATTCGCATAAGCAGTTGCTTTATCTTGATCAGATTCATCCATAGGTTTTAAATAAACGGTTAATGATGGATTTTTAGGATTTTTGGTCAAACGAAGAATTTCTTCAATACGAGGAACCCCACGAGTTACATTTGATTTACTAGAAACGCCTGCTAAATGGAAGGTGTTTAATGTTAATTGTGTAGTAGGTTCACCAATAGATTGACCGGCGATTACACCAACCATTTCACCTGGATGGACAAGGGCTTCTTTGTGTTTTAATGTGATGGTTTCTAATAACATGATTAAACCTTTGCGGTGGAATCTTTTGTTTATTAATAATTCTTTTGGTGATAGATAGAAGTAATACATAACTTTGAATAATTTGGTTAATGGTGCGAATGTATATTGATTCATTTTCTTGAAATTCTCTTCAATTAATTCGAACGCTTCTAGTGGTGTTATATCAACTACACTATTCGCATTTAATCCTAATTGACCCTGAATATTTGTTATTATATTTTGGAAAGATACCGGCATCGATATATTATTCTCATTTTTATGTTTGAATACATTTTCGACTAGTGAATCGCGTGATTCTAACATAGTTGATATGTAACTTCTACATTTTTCCTGTGCATCTACTTTTTGTTTTTTCATACGTGAAATAGCACCTCGATTATATATACTTAATAACTCGACAGATTGTTCATTTATACCTATAATATCATAATGCATATAGATATCTTCTACACTCATACCAACTAATGGAATTATTTGATTCTCTACACGACCAGTATCAAATGAATCATCCCCGTATACGAATTGGATGATTTTTCCTTTATTATTTCGCACAGTCATATCATATTCGATCTTTAAATCTTCCAATCCTTTGATTAAACGACGTTGAATATATCCAGTTTGTGATGTTTTAACAGCAGTATCAATCAGACCGACACGACCACCCATCGCATGAAAGAATAATTCAGTAGCAGTTAATCCAGAAATATATGAATTCTCAATGAATCCACGTGCACCTGGACTATCGTCGAATTTATTAAAATGAGGTAATGTTCTACCATCAAAACCATATGGAATACGTTTACCATCCACATTTGTTTGACCCAAACAAGAGATCATTTGAGATATATTGATAGGTGTTCCTTTTGAACCAGAATTAATAATTATCAGAAATTTATTAGATGCATCCAAACTATCACGACCTATTTTACCTGCTTCGTCTGTTGCTTTATTTAAAATATTATTCACAGTTGTTTCAAATTCTGTATTATTTGAACGAGATGTATTGTTCTCAAATACACCCATATGCACTTGATCAATTAATTCTTTTACTTCTGCTTTTTGTTTCGCAATAATTGTTACAATTTGAGTCTGAGTTGTTTTATTAGCGATCAAATCACTAATACCTACACTATATGAACTAGTTTTTAAATATTCGGTTACAATATTTTGTAAATTATCATTGAAATTTACACACGCCATATTACCAAAATCGTTATGAACACGATGTAATAATCCTTTTGTAGTAGAACTTATAACTGATTTGTCTAATTGACCTCTAAATAATTTACCATTTCTAAGTTCAAATACATTTTTTGAAGTAGCGAAATCATCAACACCTTCTTTATATAACTTAGTCTTATATACCATTGTAAGTGGAGGCATAATTTGTGATAGAACATCAAATGAAGACAGTATTTTACCTTTTTCACGAATTGCTTCAGTATTTACATGTGGAAACATCATCAGTAAATTCATAGCATCTCTTGGTGTAAAATTAATATTCGGTCTAGTCATTCTATAAGAACCTAGAAGGGAATCTTGATAAATACCAATAATTGGTGAATTACTTGCTGGACTGATTACTTGGTAAGGGATAGCAGCTAATTGACGTAATTCAGTTTCAGCGAGTATATTTTGAGGCATATGCATATTCATTTCATCACCATCAAAATCTGCATTATACGGTTTTGTATCACCAACATTCATTCGGAATGTATCGCCTACCATCATAACTTTTACAATATGACACATCATAGACATTCTATGTAAACTAGGTTGTCTATTAAATAATACTGCATCACCGTCCATCATATGTCTATGAACAACATCGCCATTTTCTAATTGTTTTGATTCACGAACTACATATCTTAATGAAATATGTTCACCGTTTTTTCGCTCCAATATTTTAGCACCTGGATATTTATCCGGACCATTTTGCACTAAACGAGTAAGGAATTCACGGTTACGATCATTTACCATTACAGGTTTTGTAATATTCATTGCGATTTTTAATGGTACTCCAAGTTGTTTTACCGATAAATTCGGATCACCTGTAATAACCGAACGAGCACTAAAATCGACACGTTTACCCATCAAATTACCACGAATACGACCATTCTTAGAATTTAAACGACCCATTATACATTGTAATGGACGACCGGAACGTTGAGCCATTGGTGCTACACCTTTTATATTATTATTCACAATCATCGCAATAGAATGTTGTAATACAGTAAACCAACCCTCTGTTACATTTGGATGTGTATCCGGATTCGCCAATTTTTCACGTAATATATTGTTGGTTTTTATGATATTTCTATAAATATGTGTTAAATCATCCTCACTACGTTGTTGAGCATCATGTTTAACTGATGGTCTAACTGCAGGTGGTGGTACAGGTAATGCTTCAAATATCATCCAATTTGGACGAGACCATACTGGACTAAAACCCATAAATGATACATCATCATCTGAAATACGTTTGAATGTTTTCAACACCTGTTCCGGTGTTAATTTCATAGTCACTTTTTGACTGTCTGTTTCACTTTTTGTATCAATATCATCCCAAATAGCAATTAATGTGGCCATACCCTCTAATTTAATCTTATCTGGTTGTCTACATCCACAACCATCAGATGTATGTTCACCACAACGTTTCACTACTTTTGATGTTAATCCTGTTACATATGACCAACGTTCTTCATTGGTCCTTCCTAGAATATGCTGATGTTGATTTTTGTTTATTAATAATTTACTACATTTAAAACAAACAGAACGACAAATTTTAATAATATCCTTTAAATGTTGAATCGCATAAACTGGACGAGCCAATTCAATATGACCAAAATATCCTGGTGTATCAATATACGTCATACCATCTGTCGGGCAGATCATACCTGGTTCCAAAACACCCATTCGTGGATCAAATAAACCACCAACTACTGGTTTATTATTATTATATGTATCCCCAGATGTTATTTCTACCACCGAATTTTTACGTATTTCTTCAGGAGACAACATACTAAATTGTATTCCTATGATTTTTGATGCTGTACGTGAACTATCCATATTTGAGTGTTTCAACATGATGTTACTATAATATATAGTTTTATATTTTATATGGTTTATAAACCAAACATAATAAATATCAATTTTATTCAATAATATATTCAATAATATATATCATAAAGGTATTAAATATAAACTTAGTATGTTAATTATAAGTAAATACAATTTTTATAATACATAAATGGTACATATACAAAAATATAATACACGAAGTAAACAAACACTAAATGTGAAGTCGGATAAAGATGACTCTGATACTGATCCGTCTGATGATAGTAGTTATGAGACAGTATCTGAATCAGATTCATCTTACACACCACCGAATTCATGTAAAAAATCGGCTAAATCGAAAATTATTTATAGTGATTCTTCTTCTGATAGCGATGACGAATCTGCTATTGACCCTCGTGAATTGCGTAAAACAATAGCAACTTTATTCCCTTCAAATTATATTAATAAGAAGGTTAAATCAGATTCTCGAAAATATGTGAAATCAAGTTCTGGTAAATATATTAAGAAAAAAAGGGTTTATGAAGAAGACGACGAAGAAGACGACGAAGAAGACGAAGACGAAGACGAAGACGAAGACGAAGAATATTCTGATGATGATGAAGATGATGATGAACGTGGACTTAGAAGTATTTTTTCAGTATTTAAAGAAGGATTTGGTACGAATGTTGATAAAAAGGCAATTATGGATGATTCTGACGAAGAATGTAATAGTGATGATGAGAAGTTGTTTATGAAAGAAAATTATGAGACAATAATTATTCCTGAACCAATAACAGTTGAACCAATTAATAAAAAAGAATTAAAACGTAATAAGAAAAAGAAAAGTCACGATAATAAAAATAAATCGGAGGAGGTTGATGTTGAATCAGAATATAAGGATTTGGTTGATTTAAAAAAGCAATTATCTGAAAAACTATTAAAACGTCCAAATAGTAAAATATTATTAAATGCGATCACTGAATGTAAAAATTCTATCAATAAACTTGTTAAAAAATCACGTATGAAGAATGCGAAAAAATATTATAAAATAGTAAATGAAGAAGATGAACAAACCGGAGAAGTTGAATATTTTAAAACACAATTATCAAATAAAGAACAATTACAAGCCATTAAAGAATTATGCGTAATTAATGAACATAATTCTATTAAAAAACCATATCGTCTAGCATTATTGGATAGTAATATTCCGAAAACTTACAAAGCAACTGTTATGCAAAAAGTGAATATGTTAAATTTAATGGAACCTGGTGATCCTGAATATTTTAAATTAAAAACCTGGGTTGACGGGTTTATGCGCATTCCATTTGGGAAATATAATAATCTCGATGTGAATTTATTGGACGGAATTGATAAATGTAGCGAATTTATGGAAAATGCGAAAAAAACATTAGATGAATGTGTATACGGATTAAATGATGCTAAAATGCAAATCATGCAAATGATTGGTCAATGGATTACCAATCCAAATGCATTAGGTTCTGCTATCGCTATTAAAGGACCACCTGGTACAGGAAAAACATCTCTAGTAAAAGAAGGCATTAGTAAAATATTAGGGCGGGAATTCTCATTTATCGCATTAGGTGGTACTGGTGACGCCAGTTTTTTAGAGGGTCATGGGTATACATATGAAGGTAGTATGTGGGGTCGCATCGTTCAAATTTTGATGGATAGTAAATGTATGAATCCGGTAATATACTTTGATGAATTAGATAAAGTGAGTGATACACCTAGGGGTGAAGAAATCATTGGTATTTTGACTCATCTGACTGATACATCACAAAATAATCAATATCATGATAAATATTTCAGTGAAATCAGTTTCGATCTAAGTAAATGTTTGTTTATTTTTAGTTACAACGATGAGAGTAAAATTAATCCGATTTTACGTGATCGTATGTATCGTATCATGACGAAAGGATATGAAACTAAAGAAAAATTAGTAATTGCTCGCGATTTTTTATTGCCCAAAATACGTGAACAAGTCTCATACAGGGTTGATGAATTAATTATACCAGATGAAATTATTAACGAAGTAATCAGAGATGATCAAATTACTTTGGGCGAAGAAGGTGTTCGTAATCTTAAAAGATGTTTGGAAATTATACATACCAAATTAAATCTATTCCGATTAATGAAACCTGAAAAGAATATTTTTGCAAAAGAATTGGATTTACAGATCACATTTCCATTAACAGTTACCAGCGAACATGTTAGAAAACTAATTAAATGTGGTCAATTAAATCAGAGTTTTTTAGCGATGTATGTATAAATGCATACATGGGAATGATGAATAAATATATATTTATTTAAAATATATTAGAGATATTAATATATATTATTTGTATAACATAACATGTCCGATGATGCATTATATATGATTATTCGTTCACGTGATTTATTACAAATGATTGATAAAAATGAACAAAATGGATTATATCTCGAAATATGTAATAAAATAGAAACGTATATTAACAAGTATTGTAATCACGATTTTATAGATGATATGATTGATATCGATCCAGACAAATCTATATCTATACGTTATTGTAAAAATTGTTCATATACATTACCCAAAACCTAATTGAATCGAATATTTAAATATATATTATACACTCACCATACCATTTATTACCTATATAATGTAATAAACAATTACATTATATAATATTACACAACATTACGCAACATTACACAACATTACACAACATTACACAATACCAGTATTACGCTTATTCTGCAGTTTGGTTACCACCACGAGTAGTAATCATTGCTCTTTGACCAGCATCTAAACATAAATATCCTCTTGAATTAGATAATCCGAAAGAATTAGATTCACATTCTTTTGATAATCCACTAGTTGCGTCCGAATATATGTCTAATTTTTGAGATACATTTTCTGGACCAAATAAACCTTGCATATTAGTAACGCGTTGTGATGCAGGATCAGATGTAGTACTATTAATTAAATGACTATCTTTGACGTCTATCGAACTACCATCTGCATATTTAGCGTAGTGAACCGGTTGTGTAAATCCTTCTTCTACTGATGCGTGTTTAGACATTGAATTGTATGGTACGACTTTGGTTGAAGATAATACAATAGTCATCATTAATACAACTCCGAGCATTGCGATAATAAATATTAATCCCATTGAGGTTCTTCCTGTTGGTTTCATAATAACTTATATATTTACACAGAGAAAAATAAAATTTATATGAGGGATAACTAATGTTGATTCGTTTTATCTATTACCGTTAAAGATTTGTATAATTTCTGTAATGGTGCCGTATACGACGATAATGCCGGATTTACAATACTCGACTGTATCTGTTGCTTCAATTCACCCAATCGTAGGGGCAAATCATGAACCCCATCAATTATTTCACTCGATGCATTTTCAAATAAAGATTTCATATTTCCTAAATATTTTGACGCAACTAATTGCGTTATTGTCGTTAATTTTTGGATTTCATCTATATTTATTTCACCAAACTCTGTATTACTATTCAAATTATTATTAATTTGTTCTGCAGCATTATCGATTTGATTCTTGCTTTGTGCGGTGCGATCTCTCACACCATCATATTGTTTTTTTTCTTCATTGAATTTGGCTACACTTTCATAATATGACTTCTTCCCTTCTAAAAATTTGGGATTCATTAATAATTGTTTAGACATCACATTACCACATGGTTTTCCATAATAAAACATGGGATCACATATATCTTGTCTATTGTTTTTTTCATATTTGAGAATTGTATATAAAATCGTAAAAAAAATCATAAATAATATCAATGTTATTATTGCGGCATAATAATCCGGCATATTATATGAAAAATAATCAATCGATATATAGTTATATTTGGTCATTATACTATATAATACGTTATTTTTAGGTTCTTGTAGTTTTTACGGCACCATCTGTAATATAATTACTCAAAACGAATGAACCGGCTAATTTCGAAATTGTATCGCGCAACTTTGCTATATTTTGTTGTATAGATATCCCTAAATTGTTTGTATTCGCATATTTATCTGGTACCTCTGTGTCTACCTGTTTAGTTAATCTAGATGCACTACTATCTAATCTCGCATTCGTTGTTCCTAAATCCATCTTGGATGACTGAATATCATTCATTACTGCGGATATAATTTCACCTTGTGAATTCTTCATATATTGTTCAAATTTATGTTGCGGGTCTTCACCAAATAAATAGGCGTTTGATATTACACTTATCCTATTTTGATAATCCGTATAATTCGCATAAACGTATGCGAACAAAATTGCGAAAAACATAGCACCAAATAGTATTAATACCATAAATGTTTGACCCCATTTCATATATTGAATTGTATTTGGTGGTATATAATATCTCGTAAACACATTTTCTATTGTATTACTAACCTTAGTATTGTTTGAATTCATGTAAAATTGTATATTATTCAACTATATATATATAATATTTAAAATACATAAAAGGATATATTGTATATTCGTTATATTATGAGTTTATCTAATGAAGAACGTTTAAATTTAAAAAAAATGATGTCTGAAATGGATTATCAAGATAATACCAGCACAATTCGTAGATTAAAACATAGTACTAAAATTCGTGATGATATTCGTAAGATTGAAAATTTAAAACGTGAATATAGCATTATGCGCGCTGATTTACCTGAACAATTCTTTAATATTGTTCACACCGAGTGTAGATTTTTATATGATAATTATATTGATATTTTCACACGTGTAATGAAAAATGAAATAGATATGGTTATTATGTCTAAGTTATTGATTGTATTAAAACTTATTGAAGATGGACAAATGGACCAAGAAGACGGTTCCGTAAGAATTGGTCGATTATTAAAAGAATTATATTTAGATTCCGCAGTTAAACGCGCCGATAATCTAGACATTGAACACGCCAGTGAAAAAGGACCACCAAACACCGGTAAAACCGTTTCTTGGAAAAACTATAAAAAGGTTCATTTACCATAAATTGATTATGCGAGAAAAAACATTATATTATTGAAATATGAATCATAATATAATGTTTTTATTTTTATCGGGTTTTATTATTTTATATTTAAATTATATTTTTGTTATTAACAATGATTATCAAAATCACTATGGTTACTAAGACATTCATTACAACATTTAATATTATCAATGTGTATTAAAGAGACATTTATATATACACTATCACATATATCACATACATTACCTTTATCTTTACTATTATCTATATACTGGTAAACCCAACTATATATATTAGTTATTATTGTTTGAATATCATTCATTTTAAGTTTAAATTTAAATTTGTTATTATTGTTATTGTTTGAATACTTATCATAAATTACTAATAAAACCTATCAATTTTATAAAAATATTATTGTTTATGCTTGTGAAGTTTCGTCCAATAACATGATACCCATAGCTGCGTAATTATGTAAATCCATCAATGTATCACGTATACCCTCGTCGTCCACTAAATTAACCCCATTTTTAGTGATGGATAATGAACGCTGTATTTTGTCTTCAATACGCATAAGAACACCAATTACTCCGAATTTCGCGAATGCATCACCATAATCCGCATTTTTCTTGCGGAACATTTCAAGAGCAGTTGTTTGAACTAAAATCATTTGATCTACACGACTCATTTTTATACACATATATATATAATATAGTTCTAAGTCATTATTTTATTGTTAATTATATAAATCTAATTAATAAATATATAACTAATGATATCGTTAGACGATAATATTCATATACATAAAGGGATTGGACTAAAATATAGTTCTGAAGTATCATCCGAACCAAAACATTTCGTATTTGATTTGGATGAGACAATCGGTTCATTTTCAGATTTATATATTTTAGTTCAATGTACTGAGCAGTTATTCACGAATTGCGATATTTCACCGGTAGATCAATCATCATTAGTGCATGAATTATTAGATTTATACCCTGAATTCTTTAGATATGGAATAGAAATCGTAATGGAATATTTATTTAAAAAGAAGAAAGATCTAGGTTGTGGTGTTTATTTATATACCAATAATATATGTTTACCTGAATCTTGGTCATATTTCATTACTAGTTATATTGAAAAAAAATGGAATTTATATGGATTATTCGATAAAGTTATTCGCGCTTTTAAAATTAATGGTCAAATTGTAGAACATAATAGAACAACCAATGAAAAAACATACAATGATCTACTACATTGTCTTATATTACCAAGAAATACAGATTTATGTTTTATAGATGATGTTATTCATCCAAAAATGAAACATAGATATGTATATTATATTCAACCAAGAAAATACACCCATTGTTTAAATCATTCCGAAATAATATCACGATTTTTAAAATCGAAAACTGGAATTTTATTAAACGCTAATATTGAGAATAATCTGGATGATGATATACGCAATTGGTATAAGCAAAATAATTATTCATTTGATAATTATGATATTCCAAGTTTAGACGAGTTCGAAATGGATTTAAAAGTATCCAAAGAACTTCTTAAATATATTCGCAAAATGTTTCGCATCATTATTAGACGTCCATACACACAACGATCACATAATTCACCAGTAAACACAACACATAAACTTCGAAATATATAAAAATATTGGAATTATCATGAATATTTGGATTCTAACTGTTGAATACTATCATATATAGATTTTAATTCACTTTTCAATTTTTTAAGCACTATTGGGTTATATGTTTTATCGATTGTGCATTGAATTTCTTCCATTATTATTTTTAAATCTGTAATTGTATTTGTTACTATTTCAGTTTCTTCCTTCATTTGTTCATCAATTAATTGTTGTTCTTCATATAAATACATTCCTAATCGTAAAAATGATTCAGCAGATATATTAATCGTATTATTCACATTCATACATACAAAATAAATATATATTCATACATACAAAATAAATATATATTCATCGAAAATAAACACGTTCTTGGTTATATAGAATTTTTTAACTGTAAAATAAGAAGTTCATCACAAGAAAGTCGTTGGAATGTATCACAATCGTCGAATTTATATTGAATAAATCTTTCGCGATTTTTACATAATATATGTGTACCATTGTCCAAAAATTTGAGATCTACTACAATTCCACCATTTGTTAATTTACCATTGCGCAACCATCTAATATGTTTCCCTTTATGAATTTTATAAACATGGTCAACATAGACATATTTAGATAATTTACTACATAAATCCTTCATTTCATCTTTTGTAAATCCAAAAGATCTCAAAACTTGGACATTGTCTTCCGATATAGTTTTTAATGTCTGTGTATTTATAAAATCTGTATCCACATTCTCTGATGCACGTAATATTTCAGATATATCAATTGTAGATTGTAATTCTGGATTATTTTGTTCTTTATTAATAATTTCTTGGATAAAATTGGATTCCATTATTGTTTTATTAAATTAATTATAATATTATAATATTATAATATTATATTGATTATGACGGAACATATTATTATTTGTCCACACTGTGATTATCCTGTTGTTATTGAAAAATTAAACTGTGGTATATTTAGACATGGTATTCTGATAAATACTGGGAAACAAATGGATCCACATTCAAATAAAACCATTTGTGATGAATTAAAATCCCAAGATTTAATTTATGGTTGTGGAAAACCATTCCAAATTATAGTAGATAAATCAGGTAAATATACTATTTCAATATGTGATTATATTTGAATTAATTCTTGGAAATATTGACGTATTATAATATCAATTCCTTCATTTATTAATAAAAACATCGCACTAGCCATTATTATTACGCGATCATTTGTTGATATACATGTGATTTTACGCCAATAATTAAATCGTAATAATAAAACAAACGCTACAAATATACGTATAAATGAATTTAAATATGATGTGTAAGATGGATTAATATATGCGATTCCCATTAATGATACAAAATATAAAAAATATATAATACCAATTATCCAATAATACACTGACGATGAAATATTTTGTATCTTGGTATCAAATGTTTGTAATATTGAATTACTCATTTATATTATACATTATATCTAGAATTTATTTTTCAGAACGACTTAACCATTTTATTGGACGCCATTCAACATATGCTCTTGGAGTTTCATTAACAGGTAATCCAGGTATGATTATTTGCATTATATAATATACAACATCACGTAACTTATTCATATGAATATCATCCATTGGAGTTTTATCTTTGAAATATGTGTTAAATGAATCAATCGCTTCTTGTGTGGGTTTTCCTTGATCAGAACCAGATTCGATAAAATAATATTTTATAAAATCATCTATTTTACTATTCAATGTAGATGGTGTTTCTATTGGAACATCAATATCTGTTATTTGATATCCATCTACTTCTTGTGAACCAATTATTAATACATTCGAACCACCTGATAAAGAACTTACTCCTGGAATATTTGTTTGTTTACTTGTAAACCAATCACTTATTGTCCAAACATCATCCTTACCATTATTATTTTCATTTTCATTTTCTTTTGTTTTTTCTTGTTCTTCCCATGCAGCAGCAACTCCATCCAAACAATTTGATGGACAACTAATTCTACATTTATTTGATTTACCTTTTCCACATTTG
>Ga0055584_100000967_pt1 | contig 27814 bp, 21 predicted proteins | sample OSDHelmetaG_FD_58716 | JGI IMG/M metagenome (GOLD analysis project Ga0055584, IMG submission 58716) | Pelagic marine sediment microbial communities from the LTER site Helgoland, North Sea, for post-phytoplankton bloom and carbon turnover... | ecosystem: Environmental > Aquatic > Marine >... | reverse complement strand
ACAAATTTAGTTAAAAAAGTGACGAAATCTTATTGGCTTGGAACATTTGCAGAAGAGCCTTCTTCTATCGATTTCGTGTCTAATGCATCTCTTAAACCATTGCCAACGAGCATGAAAGATAATACCATAATCATGATGGCAATACCAGGTAAAATGGCCAAATAAGCTTTCCCCGTTGTTATAAAACCTTGGTGTTCATTTATCATTCTTCCCCAAGAAGCCATTGGAGGTTGGACTCCTATACCTAGATAGCTTAATCCAGCTTCAATTAAAATAGCAGAGGCAAAATTAGCAGCAGAAATAACAATTACCGGCCCCATAACATTAGGCAAAACATGTCGTATCACGATTCGAGCGTTACCAAACCCAAGTGCTTTTCCTGCTTCAATAAATTCCTGTTCTCTTAAACTCATTACTTGACCCCGAACAACGCGAGCAACTTCAACCCACATTGTTAAACCCACAGCGATAAAAATTTGATAGAAACCTTTACCAAGTGCGAATGTAATTGCAATGACCAATAATAAAGTTGGTATTGACCAAACAACATTAATTATCCACATTATTGCATCATCAATCCATCCCCTAAAATAACCTCCGATAGAGCCCAAAAGGATTCCGATTAAAAGTGATATTACAACAGAAATAAAGCCAACTGATAGTGAAACAAGAGTTCCTGCCATTAGTCTAGATTGTAAATCTCTTCCAAATTGATCCGTACCTAACCAATAGTTTTTTTTATAAATGTGCTTTTCGACAACCTCTTTTTGAAGATCTGTGATCGAACGAGTAATCCTTCCTTCATTAAGAACATAGAAGCTGATGTTACCTTGCCCATCTTCACTGTACTTATTGTTTGAATCTACGGAGTATATAATGTCAGCAAGTTTTAGGGGTATTTTTTTTCCTGTAAAGTCTTTATTTTTACCCGTATATACTTCAACAATTATGTCGCTTCCTGTAAATTCATAACTATAAATAGGGATAGATTTATATTCATCTTCCCGACCTCCATTCATCATCCGCCAAATAAATGATGGTCTTTCAATGTCTTTATTTTTTCTATACCGAATCATTTCAACCTCAAAACCAGGGTTCTTTTTTGCTAATTCTAATATTTGTGTATTAGAATTAACAGTAAAATCTGGTCGAATCAATGACCCACAAATTGTAATAAAAGCCGCTAAGGCTATTACTAGCATCCCGAAAACGGCAATCTTATTCTTTTTTAGCTTTTGCCAAGCATAAAAGGACAGCGAATGAGAGTATTTATCTTTTTTATTAGACATAATTAATATTGCCTTCCTTTCCAGGAATAACCCTTGATTAAGCTTGATGCTGCTATAATTGGAATAGTAAGCACATTAAATATTTCTGTAATTACAATCAACCAAAGTAGCCTTTTTTCCCTAAAAAATCTGGCCACCAAAAATAAAAACAAAAAATCAATAAAGCATTTAAGAACAAATGGAATCATAAAAAACCCTATCAATTTTATATTTACTACGCCCAGGATTAATAGAATTAGCAATAATGAGTTAGAGAGAAAGATAATGAGCCCTAAAACTTTTGAAAAAGTATTTTGATGACTACTGATTTTTGATGCCCAACGAATTCTTTGATTAAGGTATTTAGCTAAGTTTTTTTGGGGCGCAGTGCGAACTGTACAATCAATATTTTTCAGTATCTTGATCGAATTAGGATAAACATTATTGAATTTATTCATAAGCAAAATATCGTCTCCTGTGGGGACATTGTCAATAAGATAATAACCATTAAGATCTGTAAATGTTTTTTTTTCAAAAATTAGATTCGCACCATTACTCAATATTTTATGATTATGAGCGTGGGTTGAAATAGCGGTGCCTGTGAGACTTAGAAAGTCTAACGCTTGTATTTTGTCAAAGATGTTTTGATAGTTAAAAAGTACGGGGCCAACAATCATTTTGGCGTTTGTTTCACAATAAAATTGATTAATGCATTTTAGCCAAGAGGATTGGAAGTTGCAATCTGCGTCTGTTGTAATAATTATTGGATTATTGGCCATCGCAATTCCTAACTCTAGTGCAGCTTTTTTACCTTTTTTTTTTAAATCAAATAGTTTTGCGTTAGATAAATTTTTAATTTTTTCAGCTGTAATATGTGCCGAGTTATCGGTTGAATTATCGTTTACTAGAATTAGCTCAAAAAAATCTGTGGGGTAGTTGAGTTCACTTAACGATTGAATACAAGTCTCTATTGATTCTTTTTCATTACGAAAAGGAATGATTATTGAAAATTTGGCAGCTGGGTGTTGGATTCGTACCGTGTTGGAATTTGATTTTAACCATCCCATAATTAGATAAAGCACAAGAAGTAAATAGCTAGAAAAAATCGTGATAATAGTTAATAACAGAAAGTGTATCATTTCCTATTCGATTTAACAAATTTTGCTTGGAAAATAAACCCAACGCCCAACAAAGAAGGGATAGCTATATTAATTAGCCACAATGTAAATGTAGCTGAAATAATCCCAATTTGATTGACGCTAAACAAACCAATAAATAACAGTGAAGTAGCCTCACGAATTCCAATTTCTATTAATGCAGGAGTAGGTATTGTAGCGATTACAAAAAATGCAGCGCTAATGGCAATTATTGCATTTACTAGAGATATGTCTACGTTAAAAATATGCAACAGAATAATGAATTGTGTCGTAAATATTAAGTATCTACCAAAGCTGAAGTAGAGGGTGTTTTTTAGCTCGCTGAATGAATACGTTTTAAAAACGTGTGCATATTTAGTAAGGCGATTTAATACTTTGATGTTTTTTGTAATAGTAAAAATTAAAGATGAATTAAAATAAAAGATTGGGGCCATGGTTACAATGCAAAACAGAATAATACAAAGTGAATATTGCATTATTGACTCTATATTAAATCGATTTTGTAATAGCAAGGTAATTAGCGCTAGCCCTCCAAAAAAAATGGTAATGGTTAGCTGACTTAGACTTCCTATTATCGTAATTAATGCCGCTTTTATTCTATCGGCATTGTTGATATAAGCAATTCTACCTAAAAATTCTCCAGTTCGATTGGGCATAATAGCAGAAATTGTAATACCAGAAAGAATTGCTTTAACAGCATTAGTGATGGATACATCCTCAATTTTACGCACTAAATATTGCCATTTTTTTGTTTCAAGAAACCAATTGATTGGCATCAATAATATGGACAGAAAGAGACCTAAACTTGTAAATTGGTTTGAAGAGAGTAGGATATAATAAGATTGTATTTTATCTATATCTTCATTTTTAAAAATTTCCGTATAGAGAAACCAGAGTGCGCAAATAACTATAGCTAACTTAACAATCAAGGACACTATTTTAATAGCTTTGTTATTCAACTTCATACAAGTGCAAAAGTAGTTTATTGAGTTCAGAAAGAATAATATTAGGAATTGACCCGGGAACTACAATTATGGGGTACGGTGTTATTAAGGTAGTTGGAAAGACACCTGAAATGATTACGATGGGTGTTATTCATCTGAATAAATTGGCAAATCATCCATTAAAGTTGAAGCGTATTTTTGAAAGAACTTTATCGTTAATTGATGAATACTGTCCAGATGAAATGGCCTTTGAGGCACCATTTTACGGGAAAAATGTTCAGTCCATGCTGAAACTTGGCCGGGCTCAAGGTGTTGCAATGGCAGCAGGTTTATATAGAGATATCCCCACGACAGAATATGCACCAAGAAAGATTAAGCAATCTATTACCGGAAGCGGAACAGCATCTAAGGAACAGGTGGCTGCTATGTTAAAAAGTGTTTTAGGAATAGAGATACCAAAGCTGTTAGATGCTACAGATGGTTTAGCGGCAGCATTATGTCATTCGTATCAAGGTGGAATAGGAGTAGAAGGGAAGAAATATTCTGGCTGGGATTCTTTTCTTAAAGATAACCCAAATAGAAAAGGTTAGAGCTTGTCAATAATTGCCGTGGCTATTTTTTGCATTTCTTCAGGCGGTAAATGCAACTTAGGTCTAGAGAAATCAATATCACTCACGTTGTCGATAGGTACCAAATGAATATGAGCATGTGGAACTTCTAACCCTATTATAGCAACACCGATTCTTTGGCAAGGGATAGCTAATTTCATCGCAGCGGCTATTGATTTAGAAAACATGTTCAATTCATTAAAAAGATCTTCTTCTATATCAAAATAGTAATCTACTTCTTTTTTAGGAATAACTAAAACGTGACCTTTTGCTAAAGGACTTATGTCCAAAAACGCATAGCACGATTCAGTTTCTGCTATTTTATAACATGGGATTTCTCCGGCTATTATTTGCGAAAATATCGACATCACTAACGTGTAATTTCTAAGATTTTAAACTCAGTAACACCAGCTGGCGTATTTATCTCTGCTATATCTCCAACTACTTTACCTAATAGTCCTTTGGCAATTGGAGATTCAATAGATATTTTTTTTAATTTTAAGTCTGCTTCATTTTCGGCCACTAAAGTATAACTGACTTCGAAACCATTTTTTAAGTTTTTAATTTTCACCTTAGATAGCGCTAGAACTTTAGTGGTATCTAATTGCGATTCATCAATTAAACGGGCGTATGCTAGTTTATTTTTAAGATCTGAAATCTTCGCCTCCATGATTCCTTGAATTTCCTTAGCTGCGTGATATTCCGCATTTTCCGAAAGATCACCCAAATCGATTGCCGCGCCAATTTGTGCAGATACCTTTGGGCGCTCTACGTGTTCTAACTGGTAGATTTCATCTTTTAAATTTTGTAATCCTTTTTCCGTGTAATAAGCAGTTTGCGACATAATATTAATTGTTATAAATTAAAAGAACCCCGTTGGGGGTTCTTTTGAGTTCGATATGTATAATAAAGATTATAGGTTAACTCTAATACCTACACTGTGATTTCCTCCCATAGGGTTTGTTGATCTATAAGCATAATCAATGTCTAAAGTAGATCCATTTTTGTTTAGGGGAACTTGGAAAGTAAGTCCTGCAGTAGGCCCTGCATTAAATGTGGTTCTTGTATCCAGGGAGAATATCCCTTCCTCATATAAATACCCAGCGCGAAACATAACTAACTGTCTAAAACCATATTCTAAACCAAACCTTATTTGATCTTTCCCGAATGAGTTAGAGGTAAAGTTACCTGCAGCTGTAATTCTGTGCATAGACTTAACCTCTCCTGATACAGAATCAACACTTTCTCCCAGATAATAATCATAAGAGCCACCTATATTTAACAAAGCTGGTAATTCATATGCTTCAGTTCTCCATTCAACGGTAAATTCTTCTTCATCAATAGTAGTAGTATAGGAAAAACCGTCACCAGCATAGTTCATTTTAGGCCCAACATTTTTCAAAGCTATACCGAATTTCACTTGATCTTTTTCTCCAGTAACATAACGTACACCCATATCGAAAGCAATACCCGATGCTTTAGCATTTGATATTCCTTCACTAATCACTTTCATGCCTATACCTCCATAAATACTATTGGAGAATTCTTTAGCGAAGCCCAAGTTAATAGTTGTAAGTTTTGGCGCGAATGTTCCAATTCCTCCTTCAGGTAAATCTTCAGTAGTAATATCGATGTCACCAAAGTTCATGTTTTGAACACTTAAACCTAAAACACCTGTTTCACCAACTCTCTGGGATAGCCCAAAAGACTGTATATTAATTCCCGATCCCGCGAACCAACTCGTATTTGCAAACATTATCTCAGTTTTAGGTGTAAACGCTAAACCAGCAATATTTGTATAGGTTGCTTCTAGTCCTGTTACAGACGCTGAATTTGCACCTGCCCAACCTGAACTTCTAGCCCAAGGATTAATAAGTAATTGGCTTGCCCCTGCTTGTCCAGCTCTATCTTTATTTCCTGCAAAGGAAGAAGTAGATAGCGCAACCAATGCAACTATAAAACTTGTATTAAATATCCTTTTCATATATTTTGTTTTATGTCTATAAATTTTGTTCTTAGAATGAATCTAAATCAGTTGGCCTAAGCGCACCAAACCATTTTAACACAACTTCACCTACTTCCGGCACCGCAACATGAATTAAGTAAACTCCACTAGCAATGGGAACGAACGTATTGTTTTTTAAGTCCCAATCTATATAAGTTTGTGAGTTATCGTCTTTCGAATACTGTCTAATCAACGTTCCATTAACAGAGTAGATAGTAATGGTACATTGATCAGGAAGATTCACTATTTTGACTTTATTATCTAACCGACTTTCTTCGTATTGGGAATAAGCATAATAAGGGTTAGGAACAATATTAATTAAGTCTAGCACACTGGAATCAGCAGAGGCATCATTAATTATTGATGCTAGTTCAGCAGTGCTATAGTTAAACATTGGTAAGCCATTGTTTATAACAGGTTTTACAACATCTTTAATATTATTGGCAATAGAAACTAACGTATTAGTGTCTGCAACGAATGCATCACCTCTAACCAAAGTATCACCTGAGTGAATTACTGGACCTGCATTCACCCAGTAGGAATCACCTATGGTCAGACCATCCGCTAAATCTATGGATGATTGGCTTCCGAGTGTTTCAAAAGGTTTTCTAACTCTTAATTTAATAGTTGCATCCGTTGCTAATAAATTAGCATCAGTTTGCAGAATAGGGAAGCCCACCCACATGCAAGAACCATAAACTTTAATTGCATTAAGGTCGTATAGATTGCCTGACGAACCAGGTGTTGAATTCTCAAGGTTTTCATAAGCAAATTGACCTGCGTCATAAGCTGGCATCCTCTCGCTTAACTCATCAAAGTATCCGAATGTTTCATCTTGTCTGACCGCATTATTACGGAAAACAAAGATAAAGTGTTGACCAGCAAGACGAACTCCCTCAAAAGGTCCGTCATCAACTAAACGATCGGTTGGATTCCATAACATATCACTACCATTTTCTCCTTCAAGAATGTCTAGTGAATTCTCACCGAAGGCCATGTTTAATCTTTCTCCTGTTTCAACGTTAATCGCGTAACCAGGGAACCATCCCATTCCATAAGGTGAGATGTAATTAGGATCTCCTTCATTATCGCTAACTGTGGAAGAGGCAGGCCAATCATAGGCATTACCATCTTGATCGACTGAGGCAGATTGTCTTAATCGACCTTTAAGTGCTCCAGCAACTTCGTCATTAGGTAATCCAGCTGAAGGCCCGACTCCTAATTCGCCCTTACTGTCAATTGGATTATCCCCCATTTCAAGAACGGGGCATCGTGTCCATTTCGTTTTATCATCAGTAAATATAATATCAACACTACTAAGGTCAGCCAAAGAACCTAACAACCTATCCATTATAACTGATGAAGAAACTAGACTCAAATCATTTGGCATCGCTCCCCAAATTTCTTTTGAACAAAGCCTTGCTGGTGCCCAGGTACCATCCAAAATACTTTCATATGGCGCATAATTTTCGTATGAAAGCCAATCTGTAGCAGCTGTGCCGATAGAGATCCAATCGAATAGTGAATCTCCATCTTGATCAGGTATGCCACTTAGCCAAGGCAAAGAGTCGTTAGCAAAACTTATTGACGCATCAATAATTCCGAATGTTCCGTCTGCATCATTTCCAGGCTTTTCTGGTTGCTCTACAAAGATTGATATTCCCCAGTCTAAAACTAGTTCTTCGTTTCCAAATCCAATATTTCTAGTTGAGTAGATAGAGTCATTAAGAGGATCAGAACTAGGAACAGATCTATAAACAACATAGTACGCATCATCAATGGAGCCATTATCAGTAGAATCTTTGAATTGAATAGTGAATTCTCCACCTTTTACATTTAAAGGGTCAATAACTTTACAGACTATAGGAGTTCCGTTAACTTCATAAACCGGATTTTGAACTATCCAAGGAGCACCTTTCATAATAGAATCTATACTTTCCTGTTTAAGACTTAAATTAAAGCCACCATTTCCAGTTCCTTCTATTCGCGTTAATTCCAGAGATTCTCCATAGGTTGAATTCGCAACTGTTCCACCATTTTCTGGTGTAGAATTGTGTGGAATAGCAGATATGACTTTAATTCCTCCTGTTGGTGATTTTCTACTTTCTAAGTATGGCGTAGTTTGAGATTCAGGGTTATTAGCATCGTAAGGGATGAAATTATTATATGCATAGGCTACAGCAATAAAATAATATGTTTTGTGGTTGATTAATTTTCTATCGCCTGTGGCGAATAAATCTTCTTTAACTTGAAGCGAGTGAGCGATTCCTTTGTCTCCACCATCAACCATTTCTTCAACGAATGTGAAACCTGTTTCAACATCAAATGTATAGTTGTAAATTTTACCAACTCCATCTCTAATATCGCCTTGGTATATTAATCGTGCTCTATCGATATCGCCTAGCGAAGATGCATCAACGGAAGCATCCTTAACTTGGTAGACTTTGTACCCTTGAAATTGATATGCTCGATAGTCATTCTTTTCTGTTTGAGTTAAGATATTATAGGTAGTATCAGTGCCATCAATTACGGCCGTTGAATCAGGGGCCACAATAAATGCATTAACTTCATAATATTCCTCCTTATTGTTGTTAGAAATGGTAGGATTATCGATGTACAAAATAATCTCATTATTTAATTCCTGAGCACTTAAAACTGGAGCATCGGGACCACCAAGTAATCTAAAACAGTTGTCAAACAATGCCTGGGTTTTTTCATCAGCGCTAATCATGGCAGCTACTGAACCTTGGGAACCACCTGTAGAAGATCGGGCCCAAACGATGCCAATAGTAATGTCGTTTACAGAACCTGGAAGTAATGTAAAGGGACCAGCTGATTGGATAAAGCGTCTGTCTGCTGGTGTATTACCTTCTGCAGCTTCAGTCCAGCCTCTTGGATCAGCATAGCCGGGGTCTACTCCTTGGGTCCCCCAGTTTAATGGGTCTGAATTACCAGGGAACATAAAATCTGCTTCCATTGTGCCTCCAGAATTTGGATGACCTGTTCCACCAAAGACCATTCTGGCACCATCTTTCCAATAAGAACGAAGGTATTGGTAATATTCTGAACCTTGGTCTGGGTCGGTACAACAAGAAGCACCAGTTCTGTTAAACCAAACGAACCTTCGCATTCCATATCGTTCATTATCTATCACACCATCGCCATAGCCAATTCCATTTAGTGCTTCTCCTTCACTAATGCCTTCTAAATTATCAATTCCATCAGCATCTTGGTAGGGGCCTTCAAAAAAGTCAATACCAATTGCAGGTGGATTTGCGCCATATCCTGCAGCACCCTGATCGTCTAAATCAGTGTCATCACCATTGTAACAATAACCTAAGCCTCTAGTTACATCACATCCAACAAAATCATCATTTGCACCACCTAAGTCTGGATCACAGAAAACACCAAAATATGTTTCTGTTAATGTGAACGATGAACGATTTACTAGTTCGTAGTTACAGAAAGTCATATTATTGACCTCGTCATTAGTAGCAAAACTAAAAGCTTGTGCTCTTATTTCCATACCAATCGAGTTAGAGCCAGTTTCCGTATGCACGTTTCCTTTGTCGTTAAATACCCACCAGAGGTTTTGGTCACCATATATACTTGTTTTTCTGTCCCCACATTCTGTTTCAGAACTATTTAATTCATAACCAGGATAATCTCCATCATTGGGGTTGTAAAGGCCATCTCCGTTTCTATCATAAAAGGGCGCTAAATAAAAATCTTCATTATACGGATCATAATTTCTCCCATGCGCAGGCCATTCATACATAATTGTTGGTGGGGCATATTCAGGGAAGTCGTCCGCTTGAGTATTTGTTCCGTTCTCAGCATCTAAAATTCCGGCATCGTACCATTGAGCAAATCTTTTTACATCAATCCTAGTAGTTGTGAAGTGGCGGTCATAAGCCGCACAAGTTGCCGGGTCAAGATCAAAATTCTCTGTACTCAAGGGGCCTGTCCAGTAATCTACGTTACCACCTGCACGATATCTTTGGGCTGCAACTTTTAATTGCCCCGATACATCTTTTCCACCCAACCATAGCGCTCCAGCAAACATTGAATGACGCCCTGATTCTTTTGGAACTTCAAATTTCGGATTGACTAAATCCCACCACATATCTCCACCGGTTTGAACGATAAGTTTAATATTATTTATATCCAAATCTGTTGCTGTGGTAGCTGGCGTACAACCTGCAGCAATTGATGGAGAGCCTGGACCTTTCTGAGCTACATCATTATTTCTCCCAAAAGAAGAAAGAGCCACAAGGGATGAAAGTAAGTATATGCTTAGTTTTTTCATCTGTTTGATTTATTATTATCTTTAGTTTAAAAGTTTACCATCAATCCCAAACGAATTCTTCTAGGAAGTGTGTAATTACTTTGATCATTTGCTTTAATACTATAGAGCTCTCTATATGACTGCGGATCGTTTTGAGAGTTAATAGCGTTTTGGAATTGGGCAGCAACTAAATAACCATCATCGTCTGCATTTCCTGTAAATCGGTAAACATCTAAAACATTAATATTGTTAAGTAAATTCATTAGCTGCATGTAAACATTAATGTTTACTGATTTTGCATTATCTTCCTTGCCCATAGTTAATTCTATATCTCTATCTATACGAGCATCAATTCTGTAGGTAAATGGAAGTCTCGACCCATTAATTGTCCCTTCTAAAGATCCTGCTTGAGGAGAGATAGGAGCTCTTGCAGTAACTTGCTGCTGCTTATTGTATGGTGTTCCAGAACCACTAGTAAAAACAAAGTTTGCTCCAGTATTTGCTAAAATTTGCTTATCCATTAAAATAGGTCCATTGTAATCTTTCCCATCTGCATATCTATAATCAAACGTACCAACGATAGCATGTCGTTGATCGTAGGTTAATGCAGTTAGAGTTTTTAGATTAGGTTTTCCTGCTCTAATTAAGTTTAAGCTACCATTGGCATTTGATCCTGTTCCATCAGCGTATTGAAGTGTATAAGAAACTTTGGCCCAGATGTTTCCGCTTCTTCTCAAATCATAGGCAACGGTGAGTCCTTTAATGGTAGCAAAATCAATATTGTCATATGTAATATAAGTTTGCGGAAAGGCATCTTGGCGATTTACTATCGCCACCATATCTCTAAGTTCTCTATAGAATGCAGAAAGTTTAAGAGAGGAACTATTATTAATTTTTTGTTGGAAACCAAGTTCATAGTCTATCGTTTTCTCAGGTTTTAGGTTGGGATTGTTGATTTGATTTTGACCTACTCCGGCAATATAGTAGTAATCAATTAAGTTTAAACGAGCCCCAGAGGTTGGTCGTTTCGCTAAAATATCATAGTGAGCGAAGAACAGCGCTTCATCAGAAATAGGGAAAGAAAATGCAACTCTAGGCATAAATGTATTTTGCGGCTTGTAATCAACAAAAGATTCAGAAGAAATATCAGCACCTTCGGTTTTTGTTGGGTCTGTAAGCAAAGGGGCAATACCTGTAGGAGTTCTTAATGTTGAAGCGTCTTCAATTTCTGTACCCTCAGCATTGAACCAAGTGTTAGTAGATGGGTCTCTAAAACCAACAACTCCCGTAGGGTTAGATAGATTATCTACATAAACAACATAATCTTCACCAATTGTATTAGGACGAAGTGTAGGGTCGTAAACATCATTTTGAACACCATATTGACTTAAGTCTTGGCTTGCCCTGGCAGTTGGGAATAGCGAAAATTCATCTGCTAAAACGCTTTGATTTCCATCATATCTGTCAACACGAAGACCTATATTAAAAACTAAATCATCAAAAGCGAATTTATCTTGAATATATCCTGCAACATAGATTGGTCTAAACGCTCCAATTGGTCTTGTTAAGTTACCATACTCATCTCGAGCAGTAAAGTAGTCATCGATTGTTGGGTTTCCTCTTTCTATTTCTCCATAATGATTATAACCATAATAAGTTAGCTGGACATTGTTTCTGTCTTGTAAGATTTCGTCAGCAGAGAAATAGCTGGCTTTTAGGGCATCTGGACCATAAGAATCAAAATCTATCCAATCTAGTCCATCCGTATCATAACCTAAAGACTCTCTCAGGTTATAGTCAAAGAAGTATTGTTCCTCATCGTCATCAAACCTATTATATTCTCCGGGAGAAGCATTTAGCCTTTCATAAGTCACATATGGGTAAGGGGAGCCTTCACCAGTAGTAATGTCAGGGTCAAAAGTATCAGACGTAGGATCATTGTCTAAATTTCTAATGTGGTTATTAGTAAAAAGACGAGCAATTGTCCAAAGAGCTGTTGGGTTCATTACGTATCTTCTATCCGTTCTCTGTTCATATTCAAAACCAACTGTTATAGCGTGATCCTTAATATCGGCAGATCCTTGAGCTGTAATTCGGTGTTGATTTTGTTTTTGTTTGTCATAAGTTGGAAATTGATATGCGGGACCTCTCCACAATCCGTAAATGTTCTCGGGGACATCTCCATTTAATAGCCCACCATTTTGCTGTATGTTTTGCACATTCCTTAGGTAAAAGTTTCGTTCTCCATTAGCTAATGCTTCAGGATCTTGAGCTAATGGAGAGTTGTAAACTGGCGCTCCCTGAGCTTCACTTTCTGCAAAATCCCACCCATAAAGTTCATAATAAGATTGGGTGTAATTTGCACCCAATTCGTTTACTGTACTTGGAACAAAAGCAATTAGTGTATCCTCATAAGTTTCGTGATTCATGAATCCAACATTAAATACTTGGCCTGCATCTAATCGCGAATAAAATGGTTGGTCGTAAGTAGTAAATTGGCCAATGTAACCATAGCTAAACAAATCATTTTTATGAGAGCCGTCATATCTGTTTCTATAATTTTCTTGATAATCATATTGAATCGTGTAAAATGCATTTTTAATTGTTGATGCAGACTCCTGTTCTTGCTCACTTGTATTATTATTAAAGCGTTGCGTGAATCTTCCATATACTCTCCAATCTATGTCATTAACAACACGATTGTTTTCGTAATTAAGCAGCGAGTAGCTATTTATATAATCGTTTCGGTAGATATAATCGATGTTTCCACCAAAAGTTAAATTAGCATTGGTTCCAAGGTTAAAATCTAGCTTTCCTTGAACCACGAAACCTTGTTTACGCGCATTTTTCTTTGTTTTACTTTTTTCTAAGTCACTCAAGCGCAAAAATTCAGCTTCTTGAAAAGTACCTGCTCCATTAGTTGCTCTTCGCAAAGGGTTAGCATTAATTGCAGCTAATTTTGAGTCTTTTATGTACCAAACACCAATTCCAGATGGGGTTTCATCTACAATATTTGTAAAATTACCTGCAAGAAAGAAACCTGCTAATGGGTCAGTCTTATTACCTGCAGTATCTTTTTTGAATAGAATTGGACCTGACAGGCTATATTCCAATAAGTTGTAACCATATGCATCTAAACCGACCATTTTGTTTCCAAGTTTATAGCCAGAAGTAATGTATTCAATTCCCCCAAATACATCTTTAGAAGCTCCACGTGTAGTAATATTAATTACCCCACCCGTTACATCACCATATTGGGCGGGAACCCCACCCGTTACAACTGTCACCTGTTCAATAGCAGATTGAGGCAGGTTAGATCCACCTCTAACTTTAATACCATCGATGAAATAATAATTAGCATCTGATCTACCACCACGCATGTTTAGATCGCCATTACCATCATCTTTAGAGTATACTCCACCTACTGTTGTTGCAACAGAAGTAGCAGATCTTCCCGGCATTCTCATAATGTCTTCACGCGTAACTGTACCCCCAGAGGCAGTATTATCTTTAGAGATTAACGGAACAGTGTATTCAATAACCTCAAACTCCTCCATTTCAATTGCACTCCCTGTTAAATTAAGATCTTGAAACGTAATTTTATCAGCATTCACAACAACTCTATTAATTTGTAATGGTTGATATCCGACAAACCTTGCTTTAACCGTATATGAGCCAGCTGGGATTGGTTTGATGTTAAACTTTCCATCAAAATCGGTTGAGCCTCCTGCGACTTGAGTGCCATTTGACTCAACGACAACATTAACAAAAGGCAGTGGTTCTCGGGTTTCTCCGTCTAAAACTTTACCTTTAAGTGATCCTTGACCGTTTTGCGCAAATGCCATCGTCAACGAAGCAAAAGCAATAATAACCGTAGAAAGTAATTTTCTTAGCATGGGTTTGATATTAATTCTTATTTCCTATATAAAATTAAAGCGCGTAAAGATAGAAATAAAATAGTGTCAAAAGCAAACTTTGAAATCATTTGGGTGACAGATATCTCAAATATAGGAAAGCAAAAAAGATTTGACTTTAATTAATTAGTTTTCGGTTGATTTTTTAATGTAAACGGCATTCAAATTATACCAATTGCTGGGTAGCTTTAATATTCGGGGCGATTGAGAATCGTGTTGTGAATTATAGCTTCTCTTAAATCGAACTCACTCTCTTGAAGCCTTTGTAAAAGCTCATTTTTCTGATTAAAATTTGTTTTAGGTTCTTTTATAATTGGAGGATTTGTTTTTTCTGAATGTTCAAGGTTTTCATAATCAAGGGGTGCAGCTTTTTGAATGGAATCAGTATAAGATGGCTTTTGTTTTTCTACAAAAGGGGTATAAGAATTTTCGGTATTATTTGGTGTTGTTGTTTTTGTATCTGGATCAATAAATTCTTTGATGAGATCGTCTAAGGTTCCTTTTGATGTTTTATTAGGTTGCGCTTCCTTTTTTCTGTTTTTTATGAAGCCAGATATTAACCCAATGAGAACGATAGCTACATATATTAAATCGCTTGCGTCCATTAAAAGCCTTTATTTCTATTTTTAAAAAGACGCACAATAAAAAAATCACCTTTATGTTCGTTTACTTTTTTTGCCTTTTTCTTTGATTTTTTCATACGTTTTCTAGTCTTTTTTTCTTGGATAGCCATGTGCTGATTATTCATTGCTATTTGCGCTTGTTCTTCCTCCGCTTCTTGCTGTATACGTTGCTTAAGAACACGTTGTTCTTGCTTTTTTTGAGACTCGCCATTTTGCCCATATATCGGAATGCAAGCGAACATCAATAGAGCAATAAATAGATATTTTTGACCAGAAATCATCTAATTCGTAAGTTTGTAAAGAAAAATAAAAGTATGAATTATTTTATTAGTGTTTTTACATTTATCATTTTATTGTTTTTTGTCGGTTGCAGGCAGACTAACACCAGCGGCATTCCATATGTGCAAGTAAATATTAAGTTATATACAACGGACCCAGTTTTTTTTAATCTAAATGCGGTTGGCGGATGGGAATATATCAATGGAGGATCAAAAGGAATTTTAGTTTATAGAAGCGGCATTGATGAATTCAAGGCTTATGATAGACATTGCCCTTATCAGCCAAACGATGCCTGCTCTATTGTTGCTGTGGATTCTTCTAATATAATGGCTGTAGATACTTGTTGTGGATCGCAGTTTGTGATTACGGACGGACAAGTGACGAAAGCTCCTTCCGTTGAGCCACTTAAGGAATATCAAACTAGTTATGATGGTTCTGTTTTAATCATCACCAACTAAAGATTGAATAGTGCATTTTACAAAACAAAGAAGGCTCCAATTGGAGCCTTCTTTGTTTTATGTGATAAAACATTCTAGTAGCGGTAGTGGTCTACCTTGTATGGACCTTCAACTTTTACATCGATATAGTCTGCTTGTTCTTGAGTTAGAACTTCTAGTTCAACTCCAATTTTAGCTAAATGTAATTTGGCTACTTTTTCATCAAGATGCTTAGGCAGCATATAAACTTCATTTTTATATGCTTCAGAATTCTTCCATAATTCTAACTGAGCGAGTGTTTGGTTTGTGAATGAATTACTCATTACAAAAGATGGATGTCCTGTTGCGCATCCTAAATTTACTAATCTCCCTTCAGCAAGAACAAAAATGATATTACCGTTAATATTGTACTGGTCAACCTGTGGCTTAATGGTGTCTTTTGTGTGGCCATAATTTTCATTTAACCATGCCATATCAATTTCATTATCGAAGTGCCCGATATTGCAAACGATAGCTTGATCTTTCATAGCCTCAAAGTGACGCCCTTGAATAATGTTAAAGTTGCCAGTAGTAGTGACAATAATGTTAGCTTCTTTACAAGCATCATCCATTTTCTTCACTTCGTATCCGTCCATTGCCGCTTGTAAAGCACAAATAGGGTCGATTTCGGTAACAATTACTCTTGCACCGGCACCACTTAATGAGGCGGCTGAACCTTTACCAACATCGCCATATCCAGCAACAACAGCAACTTTACCTGCCATCATAACATCTGTTGCTCTTCTAATAGCATCGACCAAAGATTCTTTACATCCGTACTTATTGTCAAATTTAGATTTAGTAACAGAATCGTTTACGTTAATTGCGGGCATCACGAGAGTTCCATTTTTCATTCGATCATAAAGTCTATGAACGCCCGTAGTAGTTTCTTCAGACAATCCTTTTATGTTGGCGCATAATTCTGGGTATTTATCAAAAACCATGTTGGTTAAATCACCACCGTCATCAAGAATCATATTTAGAGGTTTTCCATCTTCAAAACCCATTATGGTTTGGTCGATACACCAATCAAACTCTTCATCGGTTAACCCCTTCCAGGCAAATACAGGAACACCCGCAGCTGCTATAGCTGCTGCGGCTTGGTCTTGTGTAGAAAAAATGTTGCAAGAAGACCAAGTCACTTCGGCTCCTAAAGCAGTCAAGGTTTCAATTAATACAGCGGTTTGGATTGTCATATGCAAGCACCCCGCAATTCTAGCACCTTTTAATGGTTGTGAGGCGCCATATTCTTCTCTTAAACTCATTAAGCCAGGCATTTCAGCCTCAGCAATTGTAATTTCTTTACGACCCCACTCTGCAAGTGAAATGTCTTTTACTTTGTAATTCATAGTATCTACAGACATATAAATGTGTTTATGTTTTTAAAATTTGGAGTGCAAATATACAAAAAACACCTCTAACTCCATAGTTAGAGGTGTTAGAAATTAGATATTAATTTTTTATTTTGTTAGCTTCCAAACAAATTCACCTAAGTGATTAATGTAGCCCTGTGTCCCTTCTTTTAATGAGCCAATTCTAACATAGGCCAATCCATTTACAAATTCTGAAGGCACTGTGAATTGATGAGCTATGACAATTTTTCCATTTTTATCTGTGTATCCCCATTCCATGTCACGTCCAGAATTTTTCCCAACACAAGCTAAGCCATCCTGGAAATGATGTGCTCCGTCATTATTTGGTTCGATAATAATTTTACCAGCTTTGTCAATGTAGCCATATTTTCCATCTTTTACTGAACCAACACGCACTATAGCACGTTCTTCGTCAAAGTAAAATGCTTTATCATAAGTAGCTTCTAAAACGAATTTACCAGTTTTATCTATAAAACCCCATTTGCTATCGTTTCTTTCCCTCACGTTTGCCATCCCTTCCCAAAAATCGAAACAATCATCAAATATTTCTTCAATAACTAATTTACCAGTTTTGTCTATAAAACCCCATTTTTTTCCATCGCTGCTAACTCTCGCCAATCCCTCATGGAAGTCGTAAGCTAAGTGATAAGTTGGAAGAAGGACAATTCTACCTGTATGATCGATAAAGCCATAGTCATCTAATTCGTTTTCTTTTTCGATGTGGTGATACCTAGCAAATCCCTCTCTAAAGCTGTACGCAAAATCAGCATCTTTTAGCGTAATAACAGATTTGCCCATTCTATCGATGTAAAACCATTGGCCTTCTTTTTTAACACAAGCTAAATCTTCACTAAAGTCACGGGCTTCATCAAACTGCGGCTCAATAACTACTTTGCCTTTGTGGTTAATGTATCCATATAATCCTCCTTGTTTAATTCGGCCATATCGTTCAGAAAAATCATATCCTTTCTCAAATTTAGGCTCAATGATAACTTTGCCTTCTATGTTGATGAATCCGTATAAGCCATCTTGCTTAATTGGATACAAGTGCTGAGAAAAAAGATTAGTGCTTAAAAACATTAGAAGAATGCTAGTTGCTAAAAGAGTTTTTGTGTTTTTCATATTTACGTAAATTAAGAGGTAAATGACGAAAGTAAGTAATATTTTAAAAAGACACGATTTTTTGTTTTTTAGACCGATAAATTACTTATCGAGGACGAAATCCCGGTTGATTTAATATGGAAGATTTATTACTTTTGTGCTAATGATTAATGATATAATTACTAATTCGGTTTCTAAAAAAGAAAAGCAATTAGCAGTTCTAGTTGACCCTGATAAGACACAGCCTAATGATTTGTTTGGTTTGATTAAAAATGCCAATGCATGTAATGTGGATTACTTTTTCGTTGGTGGCAGTCATGTTCAACATGACAGGATTGATGATGTTATTATTGAATTAAAAAGTCATTCTGAGATTCCGGTCGTTATTTTCCCTGGAAGTAATAAACAAATCAGTAAATATGCCGATGCAATTTTGTTGTTATCATTGATTTCTGGAAGAAATCCAGAATATTTAATTGGACAGCACGTAAATGCAGCTTTTGATTTAAGAGAATCTGATTTAGAAATTTTGCCAACAAGTTATTTGTTAATTGATGGCGGTAAAGTAACCTCGGTTGCCTACGTAAGTAATACAATTCCGATACCAAGAGATAAAGAGGATTTAGCAGTTGGCACTGCACTAGCGGGAAAGATGTTAGGACAAAGAATAACTTATATTGACACGGGAAGCGGTGCTTTAGATAGTGTTCCATTAGATATTATTTCTTCAGTCAAAAAGGAAGTAGGATTGCCGTTAATTATAGGTGGTGGAATAAGAACTCCTGAGCAAGCTTGGCAAATTTGTAATGCAGGGGCAGATATTGTAGTTGTAGGTAATGCATTTGAGGAAGATCCCGAACTATTATTTGATATTAAAAGTGCTGTTAAATCATCAACTAATGCAAATTATAGTAATTTCAAGTAAGGATAAATTTCGATCCGAGGTAGTTCATGTTACTAAAATGTTCGAGGCAGGATTGGAGGTCTTTCATTTGAGAAAACCAAAATTTTCTCAAAAAAGAATGGAGGAATATATTGAAGAGATTCCAGAAAAGTATCACAATAGAGTTGTTATTCATTCCTTTCATAGCCTGGCACAGCAATACGATTTAAAAGGCATTCATTTAACCAAGAGACACAAAAAGAAACGTTTCGCTGTGGCTTGGAGAAATTTCCTTTTAAAACTTAGAAAGCCCCATATAACCGTGTCAACTTCATGCCATGATTTGGCAAAATTGCAATCGTATGCCAACAAGTACGATTATGTAATGCTTAGTCCAGTATTTAATAGTATTTCTAGTAATGGTGGACAGGCGGCATACGCTCATGGTTCACTTAAGAAAGTGATAAAAGATATGGGTGATGAAAAAATAGTTGCACTTGGAGGATTGAATGCAGCGAATATTGATGACGCAAGATCACTTGGTTTTTCTGGAGTCGCATTGTTAGGAGCTCTTTGGCATTCAAACAGAAAACCAATTGATGTTTACAATGAAGCTGTAAATGTTGAGACTGGAAGCACAAAACATCAGGTAAGTACTAATCCAGTTAAAGTTGCTGTTTAGTATTTCGAATTAGCCTCTCTTGATAATCAAAATCTTGCTCAATTTTACATTCGATTGGCATTTAAAATGCTTTACCTGCTATTTTATTATAGGAAAATTACTAGGTCTGTTTAGCTTTTTGAAAATAAGGGTTAGCTGAACGTAATTGAACAGAAGTTTGATTTATGTTTTGAGTAGCCAATCTTTGAGTTGATTTAACATCAATCGATATAAACCCAAACTCGTCAATTACTTTACCTTTAATGAGATAGCAACCAGGACCTCGAAACGAGAACGCTTTAGCAATTTGGGGAAAATGAACGGTATCAAACCAATGGCCATTTTTATCAAACCAAGTTCCAAAATTCATTCTTTCGCCTTTATGGGTTTTGGTGCCTTTTACATGAATTAGGTATCCCACAATTTCTATCGTTTTATTGATGTGAAGCTTTAAATTGCTAGTTGTTAAATGATTTTTTGGCATTTCCTTAAGGAGGCTGAATGGAGATCTGCTTACGGCAAATCCAATGATTTCTATTTCATCAAAAACATCTTCTAAATGGTGGCTCCATAATTGAGGCATTTCAAAGTTTTTGATTTCTATATCAAATAAGGTTTTAGAAGGGATTAATTTTTTGTTATTGGCTAATAAAAAGTGTGCGTCCCACAATAATTCTTTTTTACTTTTTTTAGTAAATCGAAACGCACCAACACGAATAAGAAGTCGGAGTTGATCTAAAGAAAATGGAACACGATTTACAAAATCTCGTAGATCGAGAAACACTCCATTTTGGTGTCGATCGAGTAGTATTCGGTTAATAGAATCTAACTCTAATCCGTTCATGAAACGAAGTCCAATAAATATCGATTTTCTGTAGATGTTGGTTAATCCTTCGCTATTGTTAATACATGGAACTTCAATTGTTGCTCCATTCATTCGTGCCTCATGAAAATAGACTTCTGTTCTAAAAAAACCACCTCCGTTATTCACTGTAGCTACCATGTATTCTAATGGATAATGAGCTTTTAAATAAAGCGCTTGATAACTTTCCACAGCATAGCTTGCCGAATGACCTTTTGCGAAAGCGTAATTGCCGAAGCTTTCGATTTGTTCCCAAATTTTCATCACTATTGTAGTTTGGTACCCTTTCTGTCTACAGTTCTTGAAGAATTTGTCTTTTATTTTATGAAACTCATTTCGTTCCCGAAACTTCGAACTCATTCCTCTACGAAGAACATCTGCCTCACCAAGACTAAGCCCTGCGAAATAATGAGCGACTTTAATAACATCTTCTTGGTAAACCATAACGCCATAGGTTTCTTCAAGAAGATTATAGAAATCTGGTAAGATATTTCTAGCTTTTTCACGTAGTTCTTTGTTATGAAAGCGCCTAATATATTCGTTCATCATACCGCTTTGCGAAACACCAGGTCGAATAATAGAACTTGCTGCAACTAGTCGTAGATAATCATCAGCCTTAAGTTTGGTTAGTAACATTCGCATGCCAGGAGATTCTACATAGAAACACCCTACACAGTCCCCAATTTTAAGTAGTTTCTTAATTTTAGAATCTTCTTTTAATTTTTTCATTTGATGAATATCGACATCAAGTCCTCTGTTATTTTTAATAATTGAAAGAGAATCTTTTATCTTTCCTAGACCACGTTGACCAAGAACATCGTACTTGTGAAGACCAATATCTTCGGCCTCTATCATACTAAAGTGCGTTGTAGGAAATCCTTTTGGAGGCAGCATAGTAGCAGTGTATGTGTTTATCGATTCTTCAGAAATAATTATTCCACTGGAGTGCACGCTAAGATGATTGGGTAAGCCTTCAATTCGCTTGTGGTGTTTTACTACTAGTCTAGCTATTTCATCTAGTTGGGCATAGTTTTCTGCTTTTTGCATAGCATTAATTTGGACTGGGGGCATTCCGAAAACTTTACCTAATTCTCGTAGTGTTGCTCTTCCTTTAAAAGTATTGTAGCTGCCAACTAAAGCAGTTTTATCCCATCCATATTTATCGAATAAGTAGCGAGTTACTGTGTTTCTCTCTATGGATGAGAAGTCAATATCGAAATCGGGTAAGCTTGAGCGTTCTGGGTTGATAAAACGCTCGAAGTAAAGGTCAAGTTCTATCGGGTCTACATCGGTAATGCGAAGTAGGTAAGCGACCATGCTGTTCGCGCCACTACCTCTGCCAACATAATAGAAGTTTTGACTGCGAGCATAATTCACCATGTCCCAATTAATGAGGAAGTAAGAAGAAAAGCACTTGTCTTCGATTACTTTCAACTCTTTTTCCATTCGCTCGATTATATTAGTTGGGGCATTTCCATAGCGGTATTTTAAACCTTCAATTGCCTGAGATCTAATTAGGCTTAAATCTTCAGAAATGGAGGTAGTGTAATGTTTCTTGTTTTTGAAAGTAGTAAAATCGAAATCGATAGAACATTCGTTAAGCAAGTGTTTAGTGTTTGTAATTATTGTAGGATAATCTTTAAAAATCTCTTCGAGCCGTGTTTCAGGAACCATTATCTCGTATTGATTGGCTAATTCTTTTTCGGGAAGCATGCTAAGTAAAGAATTGGTGTCAATTGCCCGTAAGAATTTGTGTGTTTGGAATTCATCGATTGAGCCTAATGTTACTGGTTGTAGGATTACGAGTTTGTCTTGGTGTTTTTTCCAATTAGTAAACAGGAGCTTGGTAATTTCTGAAGGCCTCACCCCTATATATTCATTTTCTTCTAAATCTCGATAACGTTTTGTTGGAAAAGGGTAAACAATAAACGAATTAGAAAACTCGGGTGCTGTATCAGGAATTTTTTCTTTGTTGTGTTGATAGCGAGTAAGTGTTTCGTTTAGTTCTTTAAAGCCTAAATTGTTTTTTGCAATACCAATGAATTGTTGTGTAACACCATTTCTAAAATCAATCCCCAATACAGGGCATATGTTTAATTTTTTTGCCTGCTGTATAAAATCAATACACCCAGAAGTGTTGTTGATATCGGTTAAAACGAATTTTGACACACCTTTTTGCTGAGCTTTTTCTAAAAGTTTTTCTACGGAAAGTGTTCCGTATTTAAAACTATAATAGGAGTGGCAGTTTAGATACAAGAGCTAGTTATGAATTTAGAATTATGAGTGTTGAATAACCCTCTTTTAGTCTTCTTGTGTTCATCTTTTTACTCAATTAAAGTCGTCTATGAGCAGGAACAAATTGAGGTTGTCCATTAAATGGGTTTGGAGCTTGTCCTATTCCTCTCGTGTTCATTGTTATGCCTCTTTTTATAGCGTGTTGGCCATATTTATTTCGCATTTTATCCATAGCTTGGTAGAGTTTTATCATTTCTTCGCTGTCTTCGAACAGGTTGATTTGATGCCCTCCTTCTGTTAAATGACTAAATCGTACACCAACCAATCGAACGAGGACTCTTCGTGTGTAGAGCTGTTGAAATAATTCTAAGGTTTTTTTCATAAGAATGTGGTCGCAACTCGTGTGTGGAATTTTACACTGACGGCTAGTTGTTTGAAAATCAGAATAACGTAAAGTAACAGAAATACAGCTAGTTAACTTGTTTCCGTTACGCAGATAATAGCTAAGTTTTTCACTCATAGTACTTAGTATATCTTTCATCTTTTGAACATCGATACTGTCTTTTTCAAAAGTTATTGATGAGCTAATCGATTTCCGTTCGTGAAACGGAATAACAGGTGTGTTATCAATTCCATTTGCTTTTTTCCAGATAGAAATACCTGGTTTTCCGAAGGCTTTTGCCATTAATTCAAGTGGCATTTCTTGAACAGTTTTAACATACTCTATGCCCATGCTACGTAGTTTTGCATACATTTTATCACCGACCATTGGTATTTTCTTTATAGATAACGGGGCTAGAAATGCTTTTTCTTGACCTACTAAAATTTGTCTGCAGTTGTCAGGTTTTACCTCATTGGTGGTAATTTTAGAAACAGTTTTACTGGTACTTAATCCAAATGAAATGGGCAATCCCGTTTCTCTTATTATTTTTTCACGAAGCTCTTTTCCCCATTTAAAGGAGCCATAAAATTTATCCATACCAGTAACATCGATGTAGAACTCATCGATAGATGCTTTTTCGAATAAAGGGGACTCTTCCTTTATTATTTCAGTTACAGCATCACTGAACTTGCCATATATACCACCATTTCCTTTTATTATTATTGCTTCGGGGCAGAGTTGTCGAGCCATACGCATAGGCATAGCCGAATGAATTCCAAATTCTCTCGCTTCGTAGCTACAAGCAGAAACCACTCCTCTGTCGCTAGTGCCACCCACTAGAACAGGTTTGCCATTTAGGCTGCTATCTAGTAATCTTTCACAGGAAACGAAGAAGGTATCTAGATCGATATGTACGATTGCTTTACTCAATGTCGAAATAATTGACAATTAAAAGTCAACAAATTCGACAATATTTTTTATATTGCAACAAATTTTAGCTATGTTTTTTTCAACTAATATTAAATTACTGAGAAATAGAAAGGGTATTTCTCAAGAAGAAGTGGCGAATACATTGGGTATTAAGCGCACTTCGTTAACCGGTTATGAAAAGGGAAATTCAGCTCCAGCACTAAAAGGATTGATTAGCTTTTCTGACTATTATAAGGTGTCATTGGATTTATTACTCAAGGTAGATTTACAAACCTATTCGGAAAGTAAATTAAGCCAACTAGATAGGAGAGAGTTGGATATTCAAGGTTCTCATTTGCGTGTATTGGCAACAACAATTGGAGATGATAATGAGGAAAATATCGAATTGGTTCCTAAAAAAGCAAAAGCGGGTTATACCGAAGGACATCGCGATCCCGATTTTATTAATGTGCTTTCTACGTTTAGAATGCCATTTTTGGACAGAAGTAAAAAATATAGAACTTTTCAAATATCAGGAGATTCGATGCCCCCAGTTGCTGAAGGATCTTGGGTTACAGGAGAGTTTATTCAAAATTGGAAACACATAAGAGACGGCTATCCTTACATAGTAGTAACTAAAGATGATGGCATTGTTTTTAAAATCGCGTATAATCGCTTAGAACAGGGGAAGCTGCTTTTATGTTCTACCAATACATTTTATGAACCTTACGAAGTTATTGTAGAAAATGTATTAGAAGTGTGGAGTTTTACGCACTTTATTAGTTCTGAAATGCCAGTTAATCGGTACAAGAATTAGCTATAGTGACCTAGTTTAGCTTGAATTGTCATGCCAATTTGTTTGGCTTTTAATTTCATTTTGTCAGCTAATTCGCCCTGAAAATGTTCGTCAATAGTATTATCTAATAGGCCCATCCATTGTTCGAAATGTTTCGGGGTAAGAGTTTCGAGTGCATCTAAGTTTTTATGCACTTGAACAATATTTGCCTTATATCCTCCAGTATGAAAAAGTGTATTTGTCCAGAAGAGTGTTAAGGTTGGCAAATGTGATTCTAAATTTAGTTTTGCTACATCAGTAAAAATATATCCAACGGTTTTATCGGTTAATAATTTGGAGTAGAACTCGCGCATGAGAAATTCGAGGTCATCCCTATTAGAAATATCGTTCATAAATCAAAAGTATGTTGATTAAAACTTAATTGTTACTCCACCTAATAAATTTATTCCCGCTTGGGGGTAGTAGAAATTCTCAGTTACCATATCTCCATAAATATAACTGTAGGTATATCCATTACTGCTGTATAGGTTGCCGGTGATGTTATTTGCCATTAAATTGAACGATAGCTCTTTCAGCTTTTTGAAATATAAACTGTAAGAGGCTCTTGTATCAATAGAGTAATATGCATCAATCACCCTGCCAGTATTAGATGTGTTATCTAAAAATTGTTGTCCAACATATTTACCTTGTAGCATTAGATTTAAACCTTTTAGAGGCGCGTAGTTGGCAGATAATGCTGCTATCAAGTTTGGTGAAAAAGCAATGTCAGTATTTGAATAATTTATTTCAATAATATCGTAACCATTCGTATAGTCGTAAAGGGTTTCAGTAAATGAAGTTATCTTATTTTGAGAAAGTGTTGCATTGGCGCTAATTTGAATTTTTTTGTTGATTTGCAGACCTCCGATAAGTTCAGCTCCTGCACGATAGCTTTTATCAACATTTGTTCTAATTGGTGAGCCCACATCATTTAGTGCCCCAGTTAGTACAAGTTGATTTTTATAGTCCATGTAGTAAAGGTTTGCTTGAAAAAGAATCTTCTTAATTTTAAGTTCAATACCACCCTCGTAATCGTAAAGTGTTTCGTGTTTTGGATTTTTTTCGTTATCAATAAAATCGCTTCTTACAGGCTCTCTGTTTCCTACGCTAAATGATGCATAAGCTCTTAACGCATCACTAAACTGATGACTAAGTCCGCCTTTTGGATTAAAGAATATGAAATTAGTGTCAACATTAATTATTCGTAAATCGTTATCAATTCCTGAGGTCGAATATTCGATGGTTCTAACTTGTAAATCAGCAAAAAGAGTTGTTTTTTCAGCCAATAAGTAATCAGCTTTTAGATAGGTGTTGAAGTCTTTTTTGATGGAATTATTGTCATAGTATTTGTGATTTATTTGGCTATCGCTAGCATATTCTGCCCAGATAATTTCGCCAAAATGATTGCCATCATAAATGTTATAGCCACCTCCCAAAATGATTTGTGTTTTGGAAGTATGGTAATTTATACTGTAAGTAGTACCATAAAAATCATTGTCTAACCAGCGTCTCCTTATGATATCAGAATTATAAGCTGTATCAGCTCCAATCGTTGCAGGGTTTAAGCCGTAGTTTGCTAATACATCTTGCTTTCTAAATTGCTCAAAATATCCCCTTCCGTAAGTATAGTGTGCTGCAATATTGGCGTACAGTGTGGTGCCGAATTGATGAGATAGATGAAATTGGTAATGATCTTGACTGTAATTATCAATCTCATTTTCATACTCATAATAGTTGTAGGTTCTTCCTGAATTGAAGAGGTTAGCTGTTTGAGCTGAATCTAAACCATTATTCCATGCATGGTTTTGAATCGCATCTTCATTGCCTTCAATTCTACTTTGAGGTGTCCCCCACCATGCTTGGAATGTTCTTTCGTTACCAGCGAATGTGATCAATTTAATGGTGGTTTTTTCATCATAATAATCTCCAGACAGAAAATAACTTCTAAGATTAGAATTGGCTCTGTCTATGTAACCGTCTGATTGTATATATGAAAGCCTTCCATCAATACTCCAATGATTATTAATGAGCCCAGTACCAAGTTTAATTGTGTTTTTATTCGTGTTAAATGAGCCGTAAGAAGAAGAAAATTCTCCATAGGCGCTATCGTTTCTATTCATTGTTTCGAGGTTGACACTTCCCCCAAAAGCAGCTGCACCATTTGTTGATGCTCCGACACCTCTTTGTATTTGAATATTGTCCGTTGAAGAAGCAAAATCGGGCATATTAACCCAATATACGCTTTGAGATTCAGAGTCATTAATCGGAATTCCATTAATTGTGACATTTATTCTGGAAGCATCAGAACCCCGTAGGCGAAAGCCTGTATAACCTACTCCTGCTCCTGCATCACTAGTGGAAACCATCGATGGGGTTTGCTGAAGAAGGAATGGAATATCTTGACCAAGATTACTTTTTTCATAGTCTTCGTTACTTATATTGGTATGAGCAATTGGAGAGTTTTCTTTAACCCGAGTGCTTGAAACTATTACCTCATCAAAAAGAAAAATCCCTGCTTTTAATACGAAAGATTGGTCTACATTTTTATCGGAAACTTTCACTTGGGTGATTTGCGTTTCGTAACCAATAAACTTTACTTCTACTAAATAGGTGCCTGAATCAATTTTGGACAACAAGTAGGAGCCATCTGATTTGGAATAGGTGCCCATGTATGTGTTGGCAATTTTAATAGTAGCTCCTGGAATAGGATTAGCTAATGAATCCTTTATTGATCCAGAAATTGAAAATTGGGCAAATGAATTAATTGTAAAGCCCAAAGCTAGCGCGAAGAATAATAATTTTTTCATCATTTATTATTTTGACGTATGCCAAAGGGCAGAACATACGAGGATATATATTTTAAAACTCGTTCCCTTCGCCAGCATTATCTGGGGCAGGTTTCTCTTTCTTTCTCAAGAAAAAATGGGTATAATCTCAGCCTGTTAAGTAAGGCACCCCCTTATGAGACAATACAAAAGTAATAGTTAATTTAATTTGTCAATTATTTCGAT
>Ga0055584_100000966_pt1 | contig 27816 bp, 28 predicted proteins | sample OSDHelmetaG_FD_58716 | JGI IMG/M metagenome (GOLD analysis project Ga0055584, IMG submission 58716) | Pelagic marine sediment microbial communities from the LTER site Helgoland, North Sea, for post-phytoplankton bloom and carbon turnover... | ecosystem: Environmental > Aquatic > Marine >... | reverse complement strand
AGGCAATGTTCGGTCTGCTTCGGCGAAGCAGCAAGGACTTGACGAAAAAGCACTCGACGACGGTATTTACAACCACGCCGCCAGCGACGTCTTTACTGATGAAGAAAAGGCAATCATGCGTTATGTCGAGATTCTGGCGACCGATCCGGATTCCTTCGATGACGCAGCCTGGGCGGATTTGCGGGCGCATTTGTCCGAAGAAGAGATCGTGGAGCTGGGCATGTTCCTGTTCATGAATCTCGGTTTCCATACATTCTTTGGAACCCTGAAATTTTATCCGATGTTCGCGCCTGACGGTCGCCTGGTCAGTCAGGAAGAATCCGAACGCCTCTATGGCGATCGGCCGGAATCCCTGCAAAGTGCGGCGGCCGAGTAATGTCACGCATGTCGCCGCTGGATCTGGCGGATATCAAGGATCCCGAAATTCATGACCTGATCGCGGAGTGCGAGGAGTTCGGCGTGCCGGACAGATTGTTCGTACAGATTTTCGCGCGGCAGCCCGAGCAGATGAAGGGCATGTTGCGGGCCATGCTGGTGTCCCATCGGGACGGGAACGTGGATCACAAGCTGAAGGAAATCATCCGTATTCAGTTGGCCCGTTTTGCCGAGGATCCCTATTTCGCAAATTTGCGTTCGAAGAAGGCAATGGCCGACGGCCTGAACGAAGAGATGATCGATGCCGGCTGCGAGGACTATGAGGAGTCCGATCTCTTCACTGAATCCGAAAAGGTTGCCCTTCGCTTTGCCGAGCAGATGTTTCTGGATTCAACCAAGGTCGACAAGATCTTCTATGATGAAATGCACAAGCATTTCTCGGATCCTGAGATCATGGAAATAGGCGCGTTTATCGCCCTGTTCCATGGCATTCACATGGTCATGCGCACCTTCAACGCGCAACCACTGGCGGCTGCGTAGTCCGGTCCTGAATGAAAATTGCTACGATGAGCAGGCGGGCGATTGACCCGCCTGTTTTCGTTCCAGAACCAATACTTAGGTCTTGTTCAGCGCTGCCCAGATGCGTGGTGGTGTTGCCGGCATGTCGAACTCGGTGATCCCGCGGACTGACAGTGCATCGATGATCGCGTTCATGCCGGCAGCCAGCGCGCCGGTCGTGCCCGCTTCTCCCGCACCTTTTGCGCCAACGGGATTGGTGGTGCAGGGGACCGAGTGGAAGCCCAGCTTCATATCGGGCATGTCGTCGGCCCGGGGCATCATGTAATCCATGAAGGACCCGGCAAGCAGCTGCCCGTCACTGTCATAGATCGCGTGTTCGCCGAGAATCTGGCCGAGGCCCTGTGCAACACCGCCATGCACCTGACCGTGCACGATCATGGGATTGACCACGGTGCCACAGTCATCCACGGCGATGTAGTTCAGAACGTCGATCACGCCGGTCTCGGGCTCGATCTCGACCTCGCAGATGTGACAGCCATTCGGATAGGTCTGTTCGGGAGAGACGAAATCCTCTTCGGAATCGAGGCTGTCGGGCACACCCTCGGGAAGCGTGCCCATGGTTTTTGCCTTCTCTGCCAGATCGAAGATGCTGACATTGCGATCCGTACCGGCCACGCTGAATGTGCCATCCGCATATTCGATATCGGCTTCGGCAGCTTCAAGCACATGGCCTGCCAGTTTCTTTCCCTTCTCGATCACGGTGTCTGCCGTCAAGGAGATGGCGCCGCTGGCCAGTGCCATGGAACGTGAGGCGACCGATGCAAAGCCGGTGTCAGGCGTTTCGAAACTGTCACCCTCGATGATCCGCACCTGTTCGAAAGGCACCTGCAGCAGATCGGAGACGACCTGCGCAAAGGACGTGGCGTGTCCCTGTCCGTTGGATTGCACCGCGAGATGCGCTTCAACGGTGCCATCTTCGGCGAAGGACAGCTTTGCGCCCTCCTGCAGGTATCCACCGGCGGTTTCGACGAAGCACGACATGCCGATGCCGCGCAGTTTGCCGTTATTGGCGCTTTTGGCGCGCCGGGTCTCGAAATTATCCCAATCGGCCAGAGCCAGGGCCTTGTCCATCTCGGCCTCGAACTCGCCGGAATCGTATACTTGATTGAGAGAAGTCGTGTAGGGCATCTGCTCGGGTTTGACGAAGTTGCGTCGCCGCAGTTCCACCCGGTCGATCCCCAGCTGACGGGCAGCATGATCCATCATGCGTTCGAGCATATAGGCCGCTTCCGGTCGCCCGGCTCCCCGATAGGGACCGATAGGGATATTGTTGGTCATCAGGCACTTCACCTGAAATTCCAGCGCCGGATTGTCATAGCAGCCGGTCAGGCAGTTGCAGACATTGCGCGTCGCCGCTGCGGGTCCATGGGACGACAGATAGCCCCCCATCGCCGCGATCATATCGACCCGGAAGGTCTGAATTTTGCCATCGGTATCGAAAGCCATAGCGCCGTTCATCACGCCGTCCCGGGCCTGATTGTCGGCCAGAAAGGCTTCTGAACGCGTGCCCTGCCATTTCACTGGCTTACCGATGGTCTTGGCAGCAAAAAGTATTGCGACATATTCGGGATAAGCCTGAGTTTTCATCCCGAATCCACCACCCACATCATGGGTCCGGACCCGCATTTGCTCATGGGGTATCTGGAAGATGGCATCGGCAAGCATGTTGCGCATGGCATTGACGCCCTGGGAGCCGCTGATCAATTCGTAGCAGCCCGCACCATCGTTTGCTGCCGGATCGAAATTCGCTGATGCGCTGCGGGGTTCCATGGAGGCGACGACCAATCGGTTTGTGGTCAGTGTCAGGTTCACCACATGGGCCGCGCTGTCGATGGCGGCTATGGCCTTGGCCTCGTCGCCGATCTGGAAGTCGAGGCAGACATTGCCGGGAATGTGGTCATGAAGCTGGGGAGCGTCGGGGGACTGTGCCTGGGTCACATCGACCAGTGCGGGTAGGGGGTCGACATCGAGATCGATCAGATCGATGGCATCCTGCGCCAGCACTGTGCTTTCCGCGACCACGATCGCGATGATTTCGCCCACATGATAGATCTTGTCCAGCGCCACAGCCGGACGCAGAGTTCGCGACATCTCCGAACCATCCCGGTTTACAAAAGGTGTGACATTGGGGATCACGCCGACACCGGCATCCTTCAGGTCCTGTCCGGTGAAGACGCCCACCACGCCGGGAGAGGCAGCGGCCTCGGATGTGTCGATGTTCCGGATCAGGCCATGACCTATCGGTGCGCGCAGGAATGCAGCGAAAAGCTGTCCTTCGAAGCCGGTATCATCGGCATAGGCACCGTCGCCGACCAGAAGCCGCGCATCTTCGCGCCGTGTGACGTGTTGTGAAATTCCAAACTGACCCGATGCCATTTATAGAGACTCCCCTGAAAGGCGTGTTTTAGTTGCGCGAAAGATATCATGCGAAATCTTTCAGGCGAAGTGCCCGAGCATCTTTCGCCGCGTTCGGCGATATGTATAATCCCGCCGCCTGATCACTGGAATGTCTCTGGTGTGATTAACAATCAGAAACAGTTCTCCGGGGGGAATTCCACAATGCTTTTCAAATGCGGTCACAATCCTAACCATGACGCCAGTCATTCACCCTCGGATGCGTCAGGCGGACATTCGGTCAAGGTCGAGAAACTGGGTGTGCGGACCGTGGATATTCACTGCCATCTGCACGTGCCGGAAGCCGACGCACTGGTTAAGGGCGTCTTCGATCTGAAGAACGAACCGTTGCTCTGGTTCGCCAATGATGCGACCCGCAAGTTCCAGATGGCCCATGGCCAGGAAATCATGCCGCGGGCCACGGACACGTCCTTGCGGATTGCCGAGATGGATGCATCAGGGGTTGATGTGCAGGCGATTTCGACCGCCCCCAACCATTACTGCTATTGGGCTGAGCCCGATCTGGGACGCGAGGTGGCGCAGACCGTGAATAACAAGCTCGCCGCGACAGTGGCAGAGCATCCCGACCGCTTCGTGGCGCTGGGTACGGTGCCGTTGCAGGATCCGCAGATGGCAGTTGCCGAGTTGGAGCGCTGTGTGACGGAACTCGGCATGAAGGGTGTGGAAATCAATGCTGATGTGGCCGGACAGGAGCTGTCCAAGGCCGGTCTCGATCCGTTCTTTGCCAAATGCGAAGAACTGGGTGCGCTAATTTTCATTCACCCTTCGGGTTATGCGAAGGGTGACCGGTTTGCCGACCACTATTTCTCGAACATTATCGGCAACCCGCTCGCAACCACGGTTGCCGTGCATTATCTGATTTTTGACGGGGTGATGGACCGTCATCCGGGCCTCAAGGTTGTCCTTGCTCATGGCGGTGGCTTCCTGGGCTCCTATCCGGCACGAATCGACCATGCTCATCCGTTGCGTACGGACATGCAGCGCGAACTGCCGGCGGGCAAGGTGCCGACGGATTACCTGAAGCGCTTTTTCTTCGACAGCGTTGTGTTTTCCAACGAGCAGCTTGAATTCATCACCAAATATTACGGTGCCGATCACGTTCTCATGGGTACGGACTATCCCTATGACATGGCCGAAACCGATCCGGTCGGGCATGTCATGGGTTCGGACCTGACCGATGATCAGAAGCGCGCCATTCTGGGTGAAAATGCAGCACGGCTGCTGAATCTCTAGGGGACTGCCCCGACCTCATGCTCCGAGAGGCTCAGCATGAGGGTTTTCCTGTTTCCTCGTTCAGAGCCTGAAGAAGGACGAGGTCAGAAAAGGACACGATGATGCTCTTTACCTGTTCCGATCCGACCCACAATCATGCCCCTGCGGGCGATACGGGCTACCACCGCACCGTCACCGACGGCAAGCAACACTTCACCGTCGATATTCACTGTCATCTCCATGTGCCGGCTGCCGATGCAATGCTGAAGGATGCCAAAGCCGCCGACCAGCGCAATCTTTATGTCGACACCAACCCGCTGACATCCGAGATCAACGCCAAGCAGCATCAGGATATTCTGGACAAGCTGACCGATCCGGGAGTGCGAATCGCAGATATGGATGCCGCCGGGATAGATGTGCAGGCTATCTCGCCCTCGCCCTTCCATTACAACTATGTCTACGAGCCGGATTTCGCCCGTGAGACGGCCCATGTCGTAAACAATCGGGTGGCCGAAGTTGTTGGCCAGCATCCAGACCGTTTCGTCGGCCTGTGCACCGTGCCATTGCAGGATGTGGACATTGCCGTGGCCGAACTCGATCGCTGCGTCAACGATCTGGGCATGAAGGGGGTCGAGATTTCGACCAATGTGAACGGGACCGATCTGACCCGGGCCGGGCTGGAGAAGTTCTTCGCACGGGTGGAAGAACTGGGCGTCGTGATCTTCATGCATCCCATCGGAACCAGCTTCAAGGAGCGCATGACCGACCATTACTTCCGTAACACGATCGGTCATCCGCTGGAATCGGCCCTCGCCGTCGGGCATCTGGTGTTTGATGGATATCTGGAGACCTATCCGGGTCTGAAAATCTGCATCGCCCATGGTGGTGGCTATGTGCCAAGCTATGTCGGCCGCTTTGATCACCCCTATCACCTGCGTGATGACTGCCGGGTGAACCTGACCAAGGCTCCGTCGGAGTATGTGAAGAAGCTTTATTTCGACACGGTCGTCTTCACCGAGCATCAGCTGCGTTATCTGATTGAGACCTGGGGCGCCGATCATATCATCATGGGTACTGACTATCCTTATGACATGGCGGAGACCGATCCGGTCGGGCATGTGGATTCGGTGAAGGATCTTTCCGAAGAGGACAAAGCGCGCGTCATGGGTGGCAACGCCGCCGCGCTGCTTGGGATTGAAATTCCGGCTGCCTAGTTTGGCTGCTCAGCTTCCCAGCGTTCTTCGAAATGGGGGTACACCCGGCTCATATAGCCGGTGTGGAACTGCCAGAAGGATTCCGGCTCGTATTCTGCGGGATTGTCTGCCGAGCGACAGCTCGGCAGGCATTCGCTGACCGCATCAAGGTTTGGACAGACGAAGAACGGCAATGAGAAACGGTCTCTCTCCACTGGCGGGATCACCCGGTGCGGGGTTGCACGCACGACCCCGTTTGACCAGCGGTTTAGAAATTGTCCGAAATTGACGACGATGCTGTCTGCCGGGATATCCGGCCAGATCCAGGTTCCGTCTGTGTCCATTACCTGCAATCCGGCTTCCTCTGTTGCTGGCAGAAAGGTGTTGAAACAAGTGTCGGCATGGGCGCCATGGCCGGTTTCGTCCGTGGCCAGACCAGGCTTGGGCGGATAGTGGATCAGCCGGGTGTAGAAATGTGCCTGGGTGAAATACGGATCGAAGAACCCGTTCGGCAATTCCATGGCTCGAGACCAGACTGGCAGCAGGCTTTTGGCCAGTGTTCCCATATCGTCAAGATAAATTCGCGCCGTGTCAGGCAGGCCCGGTGCCCCGGTCGGCCAGCGATTGGTTCCATACATGCGCTTGCGGGCGATGACCTGGGGGTGATCTGCCGGGTAGTCGACTCCGAAATTGTAGGATTCGTAGAAATCGTTCTGAGGTCGTTCGTAGTAATCGGATTCCCGGACCACGGTCATGCGCAGGGGTTGATAGCCGCGTTCATGAGGGTCGATCTCCAACGCAAGTTTTTCTTCCAGGGGCAGGCCGAAGAAGTCGTGGGCCGCATTGAACATGTCTGAAATGGTGCTGTCAGCCACGCCGTGATTGACCACGCACATGAATCCGATTCCTTCGGCAACATCGCGCAGTTGCTGGGCAAGTCCATCGATCTCTCCATATGCCAGGGGCGCGAGATCGAGCAGGGGCAGTGCACGGTGTGGGGTCTCGCGCACCTGTCGCGTGTAGTCAGAATCGATTGCAGCCATCCTGCTCTCCCTCAGGCTTTCACCGTACAAGAACGACCGGTTTGCGAATACGTTGAAATTCGTCCGATCAAGTGCCCGCCCTACTTGGTGATGATCTCCGGTCCCATCAGCGCCGTGGGCAGGAAGGTCGAGATGATCGGGACATAGGTGACCAGGACCGGAAGCACCAGTCCATTGCGCGCGGGTCTTGCGTTGGCCGATTTGCGAGCACTCGTCATGTCGCGGCGTTTCCCTGCGGTTTCGGCCCGTCTTTTGTGATTATTCTCAGTGTCACCAGACGAATCGCTACCTTTATAGCGTGTCCGGCATGGCGATGCCGAGTTTGTCGGCTTCGGCCTTTAGTCGATCCCAGGTTCCCTGGGGTAGCGGAATGCCATTGGCGGTTCGCTCGGCCAGAACCTTATCGCCGCGTTCGCCGGGCGCATAGATTTCCTCCACGCCATCGGCGCGGGGCAAACCCTTCAGGTCGGCTGCCAGTGCATCGACATCGGACTTGTAGCCGTCGAGATCGGTAAAAGCCGAAATGTCGATGGCGGCGCAGAGCCCGTTCTGGCGATATCCGGTGGGGTTTGCATCGGGTCCGATATTGGGGGTGATGAGGGGATTGCTGGCGAAGAGACTCACCAGACACTCGATCATCATCGACAGGCCGGAGCCCTTGGCGCCTCCAAGGGGCATCAGGGTTTCAACGGCATTGGGATCATTGGTGGCTGCGCCATCGCCTGTAAGGCCCCAGCCATCGGGGATGGGTGTTCCAGTGTCCCGCGCGGAAAGAATTTTGCCCATGGATACTGTCGCGGTGGACATGTCGAGAAGCATTGGAGGGTGATCGCCGCCGGGCACGGCAATCGCGAGCGGGTTGGTGGATGCACCGGGTGCCTTAGCGCCGTAATAAGCCATCATGGGGCGCGATGCGGTCATTACGATTCCGGCGAAACCTTCACGGGCAGCTTGCATGGCGTAATACCCGATGGCGCCGCCATGGGTGATGTTGCGAACGATGCACCAGCCCATGTGGCATTCCCGGGCGCGTCCCATTGCTTCATCCATCGCTGCGGACAGCGCTACGGGGCCGGGTGCCCAGTCTGAATCAATCACGGCTATCGCACCGCTGCGCTTTTCGACTTTCATGTCCGGACGGGCATGGATATTGCCGTTCTTCATGTAGTCGATATAGCGGGGGATCCGCAGAACACCGTGGGAGTCCATGCCGCGAAGATTGGCCCAGACGAGCATGTCGGCCCAGACCTCGGCATGTTCGTCCGAGACGTCCGCGGTTCGGAAGATGGCCTTGGTGAAGGCTTTCAGGGCATCATCGGAAACTGTGGTTTTGCTCTCGTCGGTCATCATGCATCCTCCGACAGATAGGGACTGGCGCCCGTGGTGGACGCATCGCGCAAATGCCAGTGGCCGGCTGCGACCGCCGCATGGAAACTCTCGATCGCCGCGTTGAACGTGCTCGGGTCTTCCAGATTGATCAGATGGCCGGCCTTGGGAAAAGTGACGAGCCCGGCACCAGGCAGGGTGCGTTTGAGGAAGACATTTGTGTCGATGCAGGGCTCATCTTCGTCGCCGATCATCAGCAGAATCGGGGTTTCCAGCGCCCGCAACTCGTCTTCCAGGTCATAGAGCGAGGGGCGTCCGGCCTGCACGCCTCGAAGTGTATATGCTGAACCGGTGGCGGAGTGTTTGACGAACTGATCGGCAAATTCCTGCCAGAGTTCGGGGTTTTTCAGTTTCAGTTGAATGCGTGTGGCACTGGTCGCGAACCCCGGAAGGTCCACGTTGCCCTTGTCGAGGATCATGTCGGCCAACCCGCGCGTTTCGGTCAGGAACTGGGCGCGGGTTTGGGGAAAGGATCCAGACCCGCCGCTGGCGGCCACTAGGGTCGACACGCGATCAGGATGGGTCAGCGTGAACCGCAATCCGGTATAGGCACCCATGCTGAGCCCGATGATATGGGCGCTGGGGATTTCCAGTGAATCCAGCACGCCCAGAAGGTCCGCGGTCGCAATATCCTGGCTGTAGCTGGATTCGTCTGCGGGCACATCCGATGGCGGGTAGCCGCGTGCGCTGTAAGTCACGCAACGAAACCGGTTCCGGAAATGGTCGACCTGGTGCCGCCAGGATCGGTGATCTCCTCCGAATTCATGCACGAAGACCAACGCCGGACCGCTGCCTTCCTCCTCAATCCAGAGGCGGAGGCCGTTGATGTTGTGATACGTCATGGAAGACTACAGTTCCGCGCGAACCAGTGCGGCGCCGGCACCCAGCGCCTTGAGTTTGCCCCGAGATACGGCGCGGGGCAGGGGCACCATGCCGCAATTTGTACAGGGGAAAATGCGCTCGGGCGAAGTGAATTCCATCGCAGCCCGGATGACCTGGGCGACCTCCTCGGGCGCTTCGGCGGTGAGAGTCGTGACGTCGATCGCGCCCACCAGAATATCCTTCTTGCCGTCGAGCAGCCGGATTACCTCCAGCGGCACGCGGGACCCGGCGAATTCCAGCGAGACCTGATCGATATCGCTTTCTGAAAGTGCCGGCAGGATTGCTTCGTACTGATCCCAGACATCGCCCAGCGTGGCTTTCCATTGCAGGTTCGCCTCGATCCCGTAGCCGTAGCAGATATGCACGGCCGTGGTGCAATCAAGGCCTTCCACGGCCCGGTTGAGGGCTTCCACGCCCCAGGTGGGCACTGCGTCCAGATAGACATTGAAGGCGGGCTCGTCGAACTGGATGTTGTCGACGCCGGCGGCCACGAGTTCCCGGGCCTCCTGATTGAGAATTTCGGCAAAGGCCATCGCCATCTTCGGCCGGTCGCCGTAATGCTCATCGGCTAGGGTGTCGACGATTGTCATAGGGCCGGGCATGGTGAATTTCAGTGCATGGTCGGTCTGCGCCCGGGCAAATGCGACCTCCTCGGCATGGATCGGGCCACTGCGCTTGAGTTCCGAGACCACGGTGGGGCAATCCGCGTCATAGCGGTCGTCCCGAATGCCGATCCGGGTCTTTTTCTCGAAATCAATACCTTCGATCTTCTCCAGAATGCCGTGGACGAAATGCTGTCGGGATTGTTCGCCATCGGTGACGATGTCGATTCCTGCCTCTTCCTGATCCCGGATCGCAAGGCGCACCGCATCATGTTTGGCCTCTTCAAGCCGGGCCGGATCGTCGGCTGCCCAGGGAGCCCAGAGTGTCTCCGGTTCGGCCAGCCAGGCTGGTTTGGGCAGGCTGCCGGTGATCGTCGTTTTCAGCATGTGGGACTCCCCATCCGTTTTCTGTCGTGCCCACCATCGAACGTGGTGGTTGGACCGCATGCGCGAATATTGCATCATCACAGGGCGGCGCTTCGACCGCAAGAATCGAGAATGGGAAAAGGGTACGTGCAATGACCGCAACCAAACTGCAGAATGGCTGGCCTGAAGGAAAAGCGCTCGCTGTCTCTGTGAATGTCATGTGTGAAGCCTGGACCGATGATGCAGCGCCCGGGATCGGTCCCATGGGCAATCCGCTCAAGGCCGGGTTTCTTGACACACAGGCGCGCTCCTGGGGCGAATACGGGATGACCCATGGTGCCCCGCGCCTGCTCGATATTGTTGGTGATCTGGGTGTTCCCTGTGGCACCTATGCCAGCGGGATCATTGCCGAGAAGTGGCCGGAACTGCTGCGCCGGATTGACAGCGACGGACATTTCATCGGCGCCCATGCCTGGATGCAGAATATTCTACCGGTCTATCAGGAACGTGGCGAGGAAGAGGCAGACCTGAAAAAAGGGGTCGCGCTGTTTGCGGATGTGATTGGCAAGGCACCTAAAGGTTTTTCCAGCCCGCGCGGCACCTTCAGCGCAAACACACCCGAATTGCTGGTGGAGAATGGCTTCACCTGGCACATCGACTATTTCAACGCCGATCTGCCCTATCGTCTCGACACCCCTGCAGGTCCGCTGGCGGCTGTGCCGTTCACCATGGAGATCAACGATCTGCCGATCTATATGCGCTATGGCAATCAGCCGCAGGCCTATTCCGATACCCTCAAACGGATTGTCGACAAATACGACACGATTGGTCGCCCGCCTGCGGTGCTTGATATCACCGCTCATGCCCATGTTTTCGGTCGTCCCTATGGCGCCATCGAGTTCAAGGCGGCGATTGAATCGGTGATGAATGTCGACTGGGTCTGGATGACCACGCATCAGGAACTCGCCAGTCTGGTACCTTTGGGCTGAACGCGATGAAGATTTTTCTGTCTCTTGTCGTGATGGCACTCTGGACCGGGTCACAGGATGTCCGTGCTCAGAACGTCTTCACGATCGATGAATCCGCGATCGAGTGCATTCAGGTGATCGGGCCGGCGCCGGAATTGCGCGAGATGTCACGGCGTGTGGCGAAGAAGGACCCCGGGCGCATGGTCGGATTCGTCGTGAAGCTGAGCGAGAAGGCCAATCGCCATGCTCTGGATGCCTTCGGGGATGTGACCGACAGCCCCTATGAGGGTTTCCGGCAAAGTCGAGGCGGTGCGATCCGGCTTGATTTGTCCGCAGCCGGTGACGAATTCCACGACGCGCCCGGTGCCACGACTCCGACCTTGCCGCGTGATCGTTTTCTGCTGTTCACCATGTCGGAAACGGTCGCGGACTATATTTCCGGTCAGCGCTCCCGATGCGGGTCTCGGACGCGCTTTGACAAGGCACCATTCGAGCAGTTGTTGCGGGGAAACCGGGAAACTCTGAGGGGCATGCTGGATCAGGAGCGACGCTAGATACACCGCCCACCATCGATTTCCATGCAGACGCCGGTGATCAGTGAGGCTTCCTCCGAAGCTAGGAACAGCACGGCATTGGCGACATCCTGTGGCGTTGAAAACCGCCCGAGAGGCACCGTTTGACGGAAGGCTTCCCGGTTCTCGGGTGTGTCTTCGCCCAGAAAGGTCGGCAGCAAGGGGGTTTCCCCGGCGACCGGGTTCACGGCATTGACCCGGATATGGTCTTCGGCCAATTCGACAGCCATGGATTTGGTCAGGGTTGTCACCGCGCCCTTTGAAGCATTGTACCAGGTGAGCCCGGGCCGGGGCCGTACGGCGGCGGTCGAGGCAATATTGACGATGGCCCCGCCGCCGTTGCCGCGCATCACCGGGACCGCGGCGTTGGCAGTGTGAAACAGGCCTTTCACATTGACGTCGAGGATCCGATCGAGTTCTGCTTCGTCGACATCCAGCATCGACTTCCGTTTGTGGGCAACGCCGGCATTGTTCACCAGAATGTCCAGACTGCCATGCACGGAGAGTGTTTGCTCCACCATCGCTTGCACGGCCGGCGCATTGGTGACATCGGCATCACAGAAGCTTGCCGTGCCGCCGGCGTCGCGGATCTCGGCAAGGACACGGTTTCCGCCCTCAACATTCACATCGTTCACAACCACGGTCGCACCTTCACGTGCGAATGTTTTGGCGATGCCTTCGCCGAATCCTGATCCTGATCCCGTGATGATTGCGGTTTTGCCCTGAAGCCGCATGATGTTTTCTCCTGCATTGGTCTCCGCACAATTGGCATGCGTGCTGTGCGTGGTGTCGGCGAAAATGCTAACAGCAAATGCAGGGCCAACGAAACGAACTTGAACTGATGACCGACAAAGCCAGAATTCTCGTCACCCGCCGCTTGTTGCAGCCGAACGAAGATCGTCTGAAGTCGTCGTATGACGCGACACTCAGTGCGGATGATCACATCATGTCGGCCGATGAGATTGTCGACGCGGCCGAGGGTGTGGACGCCTTGCTGATCTGTGTGACCGAACCGCTGAATGCCGACGTGATTGCCCGGCTGCCCGAGAGCGTGAAGGCGATCATGACATTGTCGGTCGGTCTCGAGCATCTCGACCTCGAGGCAGCGCAGGCACGTGGAATTGCGGTGATGAGCACGCCGGATATCGTAACCGACCCGACGGTCGAGATTGCCATGTGTCTGATGCTAGGTGCAGCGCGTCGCGTGACTGAAGGGGCGGCGATGATGCGTGCGCGCAAATGGGATAGCTGGACCCCACGCATGCTGGTCGGCACGGATGTCACCGGCGGAACCCTGGGCATCTATGGCATGGGGCGGATCGGCCGGACTCTGGCGAAGCGTGCACGCGGCTTTGACATGACCATCCGCTATCACAACCGATCCCGTCTGAGCTTCGAACTCGAGGCGGGCGCGAGCTATTACACGAGTATCGAGGCGCTGCTGCCGGCCAGTCCGTTTTTGGCGATCACGGCACCCTCGACGTCGGAGACTCAGGGGTTTCTGAATGCCGAGCGTATCGCGCTTCTCCCCGATGGGGCGATTGTCGTGAACACCTCGCGCGGCAATTTGATCGACGACGATGCCCTCATCGATGCTTTGAAGTCGGGTAAGGTCGCGGCGGCGGGTCTGGATGTATTCAATGGTGAACCCGTCAATGTTCGGCCGGAATATCTCGATCTCCCCAATGTGTTCCTGACTCCACATATTGGCAGTGCAGCGATGAATGCCCGTGCGGCCATGGGCGATATGCTGCTCGACGGTTTCGAATTGTTGCGGGCTGGTGAGCCTGTTCCAAACAGGGTTGTGTGAACCCGGTGTCGCTGCGCGTACGCACTTCGCAATTGTTCACATCTCTGCCCGGGACCGCTCAGGGCGTAATCTGGATGCTGGGGGCATCGCTGTTTTTCGGAACTCATGGGCCGATCGTGCGCTATGCAACGGCAGCGGACGGTGAGCCGCTGGTGATCGGGTTTTTCCGTTCGCTCACCTTTCTGGTGCTGATGCTGCCTTGGATCATCCGGAACCGGAACACGACACTCCGCACGCGGCGCCCGGGTGCGCAGATCATGCGCAGCGTTTACTCCATGGCCGGTCTGGTTCTACTGATCCTGGCTCAGGCCAATCTGCCATTGGCCGAGGTCTCGGCGCTGACATTTGCTGCTCCACTATTTGGTGTCATTGGCGCCGCACTGTTGCTGGGAGAGGTGGTGCGTCCGGCGCGCTGGATCGCGACGATTGTCGGATTTGCCGGTGTCTGGGTGGTGCTGCGTCCGGGTCTGTCGAGTGTTAACCCACTGTTTGCACTGCCGCTGGGGGCGGCCGTGTTCATCGCTGCTTCTAACCTGATGATCCGATCCCTCTCGCGGGACGATTCCCCAACGACAACGATTGCCTGGCTGGCCATGGCCGCCGTGCCGCTGACATTGATTCCGGCGCTCTTCGCTTGGACCTGGCCGGGGCCGCAAGCTCTTGCCTGGATGTGTCTGCTGGGGGTAGCAGGACTGGGCGCACATATCTGTTTGACCCGCGCATTCACGGCTGCCGAAGCCTCGGCGGTGCTGTCCTATGACTATTCGCGACTGATTGTGACGGCGCTGCTGGGCTTTGTCCTGTTCGGTGAGGTGCCCACTATCTGGACCTGGCTGGGGGGTGCCATCATCGTTGGTGCGGTGGTTTATATGGCGCGACGAGGCGGGAACAAACCCGCCTAGCGCGCCTGTGATTACGCCGCCGCGATTCGCAATCCATTGCCTTGCCGGCGCATGCGCTTGGTAATCACGGCGGCCGCACCGTCGAGGATCGCATCGGCGTCGATTCCGTGGATGCGGTAGATATCCTGCAAATCACCCGACTGTCCGAAGCTTTCGACACCGAGGGCGGCAATGTTGTGGTTGGCCACACTGCCGAGCCAGCTCAGTGTCATCGGATGACCGTCGAGAACAGTCACCAGTCCGGCATCGGGCGCAAGGGACGAGAGCAGGTTCTCGATATGCGCCGGAGCAACGCCGGGGCCCTGCGCATGGGCGCGGGTTGTGGCTTGCCAGTTTTCGTAGAGTCGGTCGGCGGAGGTGATGGCCAGCAAACCGGCACCGGGGATATCTTCGAGAATTGCTTCATGGGCGGCCATCGCTTCGGGCGCGAGCACGCCGGTATAGGCAATCGCCAGTTCCGTGCCCGGTTCGGGTTCGCGCAGCCAGTAGGCTCCGGCGATAACGTCATCCGCGATATCTGCAAAATTTCGTTGTGGCTGATTGATCACCCGTGTCGACAGGCGCAGATAGACTGCGCCGCCATCCTCGGCCTGCATGTGTTCAAACCCCCAGCCCATAATATGTGCCAGCTCGTCGGCATAGGCCGGCTCAAAGGATGTCAGCCCCGGTTGTGACAACCCAATCAGGGGTGAGTTGATGGACTGATGGACTCCGCCTTCCGGTGCCAGCGTGATCCCCGAGGGGGTCGCAGCAAGCATGAAGCGGGCATCCTGATAGCAGGCATAATTCAGAGCATCCAGACCGCGAGCGATGAAGGGGTCATACAGGGCACCGACCGGCAGCAGGCGAGCCCCGAAGAGCTTGTCCGACAATCCCAGCGCGGCCAGTAGAAGAAACAGATTGTTTTCGGCAATGCCCAGTTCGATGTGTTGCCCGGATGGGCTCATCGACCATTTGAAGGCCGATGGCACCTTTTCTTCGCGGAACACGTCCGCCAAGTCCTCATGGTGGAACAATCCGCGCTGGTTTACCCATCCGGCCATATTTGTGGTGACCGTCACATCGGGGGTGGTGGTCACGATGTGTCGGGACATGACGCTGTCCCCGCGTCCCAGGTCATTGAGAATATGTCCGAAGGCCTCCTGAGATGACATCTGCGCGGCCTCGGGTGCTGGCAGGGGTTCGATCGGTATTTTGGCGATATCGCCCGGATCCGGACGTTGGGCAAATGGGACATCTTCGAGAAAAGCCTGTAACGCGTCTTCGCTCACGCCAAGACCTTCAGCAAAAGCCCACTCATGGCCGTCGCGAATGGCATGGCTGGCCTTGAAGCTGGCCATCTGGTCCAATTTCATCAGGCCGGAATGATTGTCTTTGTGCCCGGCCAGCGGCGTGTTGAACCCCTTGATCGTATAGGCGATGAAACAATGCGGTGTGTCGTCGTCGCCGACACTGGCAAACGCCTCCAGCGTGGCGGCCATGTCATGGCCCCCCAGATTGGTCATCAACTTCTGCAGGGCGTCATCATCATGAGCCTTGAGCAGCGCCTGAATACCCTTCACGTCACCAAGGTCGTTTTCCAGATGGGTGCGCCACGCGGCACCACCCTGAAAGGTGAGGGCGGCGTAGAGCTGGTTCGGGCAGTTGTCGATCCAGTTCTGCAGTTTCTTGCCGCCGGGTTTTGCGAAGGCGGCTTCGAGCAGCTTGCCGTATTTGATCTCCACGACCTTCCATCCGACCGAACCGAAGAAATCGGCGATACGTTGAAACAGATAGTCATGCACCACGCCGTCGAGGCTCTGTCGGTTGTAATCGATCACCCACCAGAGATTGCGCACGTCATGTTTCCACCCTTCGAGCAGGGCTTCGAAAACATTGCCTTCGTCGAGTTCGGCATCGCCCACCAGGGCAACCAGCCGATTGTTGGGGCGTGTATCTCCAAGTTCGTGCAGGCGCACATAGTCACGGACCATGGAGCCGAAGAGGGTAGCGGCCACGCCGAGCCCGACCGACCCGGTAGAGAAATCGACATCGTCGCTGTCCTTGGTGCGCGAGGGGTAGGACTGGGCGCCGCCAAGTGATCGGAATTTTTCAAGCTTCTCGCGGGTCTGGCGCCCGAGCAGATACTGGATCGCGTGATAGATGGGGGAAGCGTGTGGTTTTACAGCGACCCGGTCTTCGGGCCGCAATGTGTGCATGTAAAGCGCGGTCAGCAGTGTGGCCGAGGACGCGCAGGAGGCCTGATGGCCACCCACCTTCAGCCCGTCGCGGCTTTCACGAATGTGGTTGGCATTGTGAATGGTCCAGGAGGAGAGCCAGAGGATCTTCTGCTCCAGTTCCTTGAGCATCGCAATATCCACATTGGAAAGCATGGTTTTGGGAGAAGCGTTTTTGGTCATCATCTGTGTCCGGAGGTGTGTGACCCGTTGAGGTTAGCATCCGATGCGAAATAATGAATTGCGAAGATGCCCAAATAACGCGAATGTGGAGCAATAAGTTTCAGGAAAAGTTCAGAAAAAGAGGCAAAAATGCCAATGTATGACCTTGATGCGATTGATTGTAATATTCTGGAGACGCTTCAGAAGGACGCGCGAATCTCAAATGTGGAGCTTGCGGAGAAGGTCAATCTGTCTCCCTCGCCATGCCTGCGACGGGTGCGGCGGCTCGAGGCGGAAGGCACGATCCGGTCCTACGCCACCCTGCTCGACCCAGCCGAGGTTGGCCTGCCGGTCAGTGTCTTTGTCCAGGTGTCTCTGGAGCGTCAGGTCGATGGAGCGCTGGAAAATTTCGAGCGGGAGATCGTCACCCGTCCGGAGGTGATGGAGTGCTATCTGATGACCGGTGACAGCGATTATCTGCTGCGGGTCGTGGCACCGGACCTGGAGTCATTCCAGCGATTTCTGCTTGAGCACCTGACGCGCATTGCCGGGGTGGCCAGCATCAAATCAAGTATCGCCCTTAAACAGGTGAGCTATCGGACCGCATTGCCTCTGGCCCATCTTGGCGCTGTGTCCTAAAGGCCCGTTGCAAAACGGGACATGATGATGATGATCAGGACCTGCATACTGCCCTGGAAGGCGACGACGCGCACATAGCGGCGCATCAGTCGGCCAATCCGTTCACCATCCGGTTCGGATTTGCGCATCTCCAGATACACCATGATGTTTGTGGGCAGGAGAACCGCGACACCCTGGATGCTCAGGATCGTGGTGATCGCGAGCGCTGCGATCAGCCACCAGAGTTCGGGAAATGCAAGCTCCAGATAGCCCTGCTGAACAGCGAGGAACCACCCGGCTGTGGGGGCTATGACCGCGAGAGTTGGCAGGATGAACATCATCCGGGGCATCAGGCGTATGGTGATTGCCTGTCGTACCGGAAAGGCCACGCGCCGCATGATTGGTCCGATGACGAAACCCATAAACAGGTCGATCCCGGTCCACAACAGACCGGTGATGACATGCACGAAATTCAGAAACCAGTCATTGGTGCTGAGGATTGCCGCAATCATCGCGGCGAGGGCCAGCGCGACCCAGATCAGGTTACGCCAGTCGATCCGGATATCGGCGTCACTGACAGAGGAAGTGCTCATCGCTGAATCGTAGTCTGTCGCCCCGAAATTGTGCAAGCCGGTGATGAATCGTAGTCTGACATTCATCCGGCGTCTGGGAGGGATCGATGGACGACAGTATTGGTGCGTTTGTGCCGCACGGAAAGTTCGCGATCGCGGGTTCGGGCTATGGTGCTTTGGTTGGCAGAACCTTCGCGGCCAAGGACATCATCGATGTTGCCAATTATGTGACGGGCTGCGGGAATCCTGATTGGCTGCGCACACATGAGCCAGCCTTGGTTACGGCACCAACGATCCAACGCTGTCTCGATGCCGGTGCGGAGTTTTACGGGAAAACGGTAACCGAGGAGCTGGCAACTGGTCTGACCGGTGAGAACACGCATTACGGCACGCCGCGCAACTGCAACGCGCCGGGCCGGGTGCCCGGTGGATCGTCTTCGGGATCGGCGGCTGCGGTGGCCGCGGGACTGGTGGATTTTGCCCTTGGTTCCGATACGGGCGGTTCGGTGCGTTCCCCGGCGAGTTTTTGCGGAATTTATGGCATTCGTCCCAGCCATGGTCGTATTCCGATGGCCGGTGTGATGCCGCTGGCAGCCAGTCTGGATGTGGTCGGGTGGTTTGCCCGAGACCCGGATATGCTTGCGGCGGTGGGACAGGTGCTTCTGGAGGGCCCGCCGCGAGATCAGACCCGTGGAGGTTTTCTGGTCGCTGCAGACGCGTTCGAACAGCTGGATCGCGCCACCGCAGACGCCTTGCTGGGTGCTGTTGCCAGGGTCGAGGATTTGCTCGGATCGGCGTCACCGGTTCAGGTCGCCGGAGACGATGCTCCGGGCCAGGGTCTGGACTCCTGGGCCCTCGTGGCACGTACGCTTTGGGGGGCCGAATCCTGGGCGGAACATCGTGATTGGATCGAGGCGGTTCAGCCGAAATTCGGAACGGGGGTGGCGGCGCGGTTCGTCGCAAGGTCGCAGGTGAGCGCTGCGGACGCTGTGCAGGCCGGTGTGCTGCGCGAGGCAATTTCGAGCCACCTGAATGTAATGCTGGATGACGGCGCGATCATGGCGTTGCCGTCGGCACCGGGCATTGCGCCGCTGATTGGTGGCAGCGATTCCGATATTGATCCTTTTCGGGCCGCCAATGAACCACTGGGTGCGATTGCCGGACTGGGTCGTTTGCCGCAAATTGTATTGCCGATGGCAGAGGTGGATGGTGTTCCGCTGGGGCTGGGTCTGGCTGCACGGAACGGGAACGATGAAATCTTGCTGGAACTTGCCATGTCCCTGCGGGATGCCGGCATGGTTGCCAATGTGGAGATACCGCAATGAATGAGATGTATCGATCCTTCGTGTCGGGCTTCTGCAGTCACGACAATATTGAGGTTGCCGGATCCGGGACCGGGCCGCTGGTGGGACTGGGATTCGCGGTGAAGGACATCATCGATGTGGCCGGCCAGACAACCGGGGCGGGGAACCCGGACTGGTACAATGATCATGCTCCTGCCACCCGGCATGCCCGCGCAGTGCAGCAATTGCTCGATGCGGGCGCGAACATGGTCGGCAAGACCATCACGGAGGAATTCGCATACGGATTGATTGGTGAGAATTATCACTACGGGACCCCGGTGAATCCGAGGGTCGTCGGGGGAGTGCCTGGCGGTTCGTCGTCGGGTTCGGCTTCGGTGGTGGCGAGTGGTCAGGCGGATTTCGCGCTTGGTACGGATACCGGTGGTTCCGTACGTGTTCCGGCAAGTTTCTGCGGCCTCTATGGAATTCGCCCCAGCCATGGGCGGGTGTCATTGACCGGCATCATGCCATTAGCGCCGAGCCTGGACACGTGTGGCTGGTTTACACGTGATGCCGAATTGCTCCGGACGATTGGGACTGTGCTGTTGGACGAATCTCTGGCGCTGGCACCGCAACGTATCTTGGCGGCCGAGGATGCCTTCGATCTTGCCGACGAGGATGTGCGAATGGCTCTGGAATCGGCCATCAAGCGCGTGCAGGAATGCTACGGTGACATTCAGATCATCCGCCCGAGTGAGATGGCTGGCTTGCAGGACTATGACGTTTGGAGATCCGTCATGCAGATCACGCGCGGGTCGGAAGCCGCTGCGTCCCATCTGGCATGGATCAGGGCCGCTGATGCGAGGATGGGCCCCGGATTTCGCGCGCGTTTTGAGGCGGGCGGAGATTACACCCGCGCAGATATTGCTGATGCCATGGCCAAGCGCGCAATGGTGGAAGGGTACATGGCCGGGCTGTTGCGTGATGATGCGGTTATGCTGGTGCCGGCAGCTCCGAGCGCGGCACCGCAGGGGGGGGCTGATGAAGACGTTTATGATCGGCTGCGTGGCGCCAATGAATTGTACAATTGCACCGCGCCACTCGCGCGCCTGCCGCAAGTGTCATTGCCGCTGGGTGAAACGGAACGAGGCCCTGTGGGCCTGGGCGTGATCGCAGGTCATGGCAATGACGAAATGCTCCTCGACATGGCTGTTGCCCTCGCCTCTTAGGCGCGGCAAGCGCCGTTAACTAACCAACCATTTTGTGATTCGGCAGGTCCCGCCGTGATGGTAAATACTTTCCTAACGCCGTCTTTGGGGGATGGATGTGAAACGTCGAGGATTTCTGACAGCGCTTGTGGCGGTGGTGAATGTCGGTGGGAATGTGATCGCCGGCATTGCCATGCACCGTGGCACGCCGCGATGGATACTGGTGATCGGGACCTTCGGTTTGATCGCTGTCAGTGCCCTGCTGATGTATGACGATGGTCTGTCCTTTTCAGTACGTCTGGGCGCCGCGATTTTTCTCTCTTTCATTGCCGGCATGATCCCGGCCTGTCTGTTCGCGGCAACGCCGCTTGTGGCGCCATCCCCGTCGCTCGTGGGCGCGACCACGGGTTTGATGATACAGGGGTCGCAACTGGGACAACTTGTTGGTCCGGTGGCCATGGCATGGGTCGTGACTCATCTGGGGGGCTGGAACGTTGCGCCCGTGACGCTTGTGGCAGCCGCTGTGGTCGGAAGTGGGCTGATGCTCGTCTTGCGACAGATCGAAACCCGGCGTCTGAGTCAGGGGTGAATATCCGCGACCACTTTACGGTCCCGGGACGGCTGGTATAACTGTCGCTTATTCTATTTGTCGTGAGAGCAACACCATGAGCGCGTTCCAGACCCTTGATGATCTTGATCCGGCAGGAAAACGCATTCTGTTGCGCGCCGATCTCAATGTGCCGATGGCGGATGGCAAGGTAACTGACCGCACCCGGCTGGAGCGTCTGGTGCCGACCATCGCGGAACTTACAGAGCGTGGCGCGCGGGTGCTTGTCACTTCGCATTTTGGTCGACCGAAGGGTGCACGTGTTCCTGATATGTCGCTGGCTCCTGTTGCCCGGGAGCTGGCCCGGATGCTGGATCGTGATGTTGGATTTGCGGCGGATTGTGTGGGTGATGTGGCCCTTGAGGCTTCGGTGGCACTGGAGAACGGGCAGATTTTGGTGCTCGAAAATGCTCGGTATCATGCGGGGGAAGAAGCAAATGACCCCCAATTCGTGCAATCGCTGGCCGTGCTTGCTGATGCCTATGTGAATGATGCGTTCTCCGCGGCACATCGCGCGCATGCCACGACCGAGGGTGTGGCCCATGTGTTACCGGCCTATGCCGGTCGCCTGATGCAGGCGGAGCTGGAGGCGCTGGAACATGCACTGGAAGCGCCTGAGCGTCCGGTGATGGCAATTGTTGGCGGCGCCAAGATCGCGTCCAAGCTCGATCTTCTCAGCAATATGATTGCGCGCGTTGATCACCTGGCGATCGGCGGTGGTATGGCCAACACCTTCCTGAATGCGATGGGGATCGATGTTGGCAAGTCGCTGTGCGAACACGAAATGGCCGATACGGCTCGTGAGATTCTCAAGCGTGCTGACGAACTGGGTTGTGAAATTATCCTACCTTCAGACGCAGTGATCGCTGGTGCGTTCAAGGCTGGCGCGGCGAACCGCAAGGTGCCGGTTGATGCTGTTCCCTACGACCAGATGATTCTGGATGTTGGCGCGGGCACCGTTATGGGGCTGGCGGCGAAACTGGAAAATGTTCGCACACTGGTCTGGAATGGGCCACTGGGGGCGTTCGAGATTGCGCCCTTCGATAAAGGTACGAATGGCGTGGCCCGGGCTGCTGCCGATCTGACAGCGCGCGGTGGGCTGCTTTCTGTTGCCGGCGGCGGGGATACCGTGGCTGCGCTCAATCACGCCGGTGTGGCCGACCGGTTCAGCTATGTCTCGACCGCGGGCGGAGCGTTTCTAGAGTGGCTCGAAGGCAAGACGCTGCCTGGTGTTGCTGCGCTGTCCCGCTAGAGTGATCTGACTTGGCCTCCCGTCGCATTCAGGACCCGGCGGCCTTTGGCCGGGAGGCCAGAGATGCCAGCTGGAAAATTCTGGGCCGGAAGGCGATCAACGTTGACTGGCCCGCCAGCCGGTCCCGCCGTTCGGTTCGGGTCGAGTTCGCGGATGGATCCGTGATCGCCACCCGGCGCAAACGGCCTGAGCGCTCGCAGCTCGAAGCCATTGGAATCGAAAACACCGTCCGCCTCACCGCCGAAGATGATGTCAGAACCTTCGGAGCCGAACAGGGTGTTCACGCCGGTGCCGCCATCAATGTAATTGGCGGACAGGAAGTTCGGTGAGCCAGGAAACAGGCTGCTCAGGCCGACACTAGGATCCCAATTACCTGTCTAGACAGCGACTTAGCGCTAAATGGCGGAGTCTTCGCCAGTGTCATCTTCGAGTTGTTCTCGCAGGAACAGCGGCGTCTGCGACGCCGCGAAGATGAACGTCAGCGGCATGATGCCGAACAGTTTGAAAGAGACCCAGAAGTCGGTCGAGAAGCTGCGCCATACGATTTCGTTGAGCACGGCCAGAACCACGAAAAAGATGGCCCAGCGCCAAGTCAGAATTCGCCAGCCTCGTTCGCTCAGTTTCACCGCTGCTCCGAACAGCGGCTTGAGCAGAGATTTGCCCAGTACCAGCCCTCCAAACAGGATGGCGGCGAACAGGATATTCACGAGAGTCGGTTTCAGTTTTATGAAGGTTTCATCGGCCAGCACCAGCGTAAGGCCACCGAAGAACAGGACAAATATTCCGCTGACCAATGGCATCACCGGAAGTTTCCGCTCTGCGCCCCAGCCGATCACTAGCGCGATCAGGGTTGCGATCATGAAGGCACCAGTGGCCTCGAACAGTGATTGTCCCACCAGTGGCTCTGCGCCATCCGGGAGCCAGAAATGTCGGAACTCCGGCAAGCCCTTCCGGCCATTGACCAAAAAGAAGACGACGAGAGGTCCTGCCTCAATCGTGAGTTTTAACCATGGGCGCATGATGGCGCGAACCTACGTGGGTTGATGGCGAAGCGAAAGTCCTTCCGACCCTAACCGGCAAATTTTAGTGCGCCAGCGCCAAGAGCAACAAGAATTGCGGCTGGGATTCGACGTTTGCCGAAATTTTCGCCCAGAATCACGACCCCGATCAGAGCCGCGAAGACCACGCCGGTTTCGCGCAGCGCCGCGACGCTGGCCACCGATGCATGGGTGAAGGCAAACAGGACAAGCCCATAGCTGGTGACGGCAATGGTGGCACCGCCGATACCCTGTATTGCATGGGTGCGGATATAGGCAGCGATATGGCCCCGACGCACAATATACGTGGCTGTCATGATCGGGATGGCGGCAAACACCATGATCCAGCACAGATAGAACAGAGTCCCGTTCTCCACCTCTGGTCCAATTGTGCGAATGCCCAGTGCATCGAACAGTGAATAAGCCGCGATGCAGGCCCCGGTCAGCAAAGCCAGGATGATTGTTCGTAGATTGGTAGCGGCGACCTGAGCGGGTTCGATGGTCAGTGCGATCACGCCGGCGACCAGAACCAGAACGGCGACGAGTTCGAGGATGTCGGGAACATCCCCGACGATAGGGGCCGAAAGCGCGATGATGATCAGCGGCGCGCTGCCCCGTGCGATGGGATAGACCTTACCGAGGTCACCATGGGCGTATGCGTTCACGAGAAATAAGAAATAGGCCGCATGCAGTGCGCCCGATCCAATCAACCATGGCCAGTGATGTAACTGCGGCAGCGGCAGAAACAGTAGCGCGACAAGCAATGCGCCGATGCCTCCGAACCCGCCGATCATGCCGGAGGTCAACCAGCGGTCGTTTCCACCTTTGACCAGTGCGTTCCAGCTGGCGTGCAAGAGAGCGGACAGCAGCACTGCCAGAACCACGATTGTGCTCATCGACCTTCGTCTCGTGACTACTCGGCTTCAAGACCCAACAGGCTGTTGGCGAATGCCGCCGCCTCGAATGGGCGCAGATCATCGATACCTTCGCCAACGCCGACGGCATAGATCGGCAGGGCGAACCGGTCAGCCAGTGAGACAATCACGCCGCCGCGTGCCGATCCATCCAGCTTTGTCACGATCAGGCCGCTGATATCGACAAGATCGCGGAAGGTTTCCACCTGCGCATGAGCGTTCTGCCCGGTGGTGGCATCGAGAACGAGCAGTGTTTCATGGGGCGCTGCCGGATCCACTTTTCTGATCACCCGGGCGATTTTTTCCAGCTCGGCCATCAGGTCCCCCTTGTTGTGCAGGCGACCGGCCGTATCGATCAGGAGGATGTCCATATTCTCGGCTTGCGCCCGTTGCATGGCATCGAAGGCAAGCGCGGCCGGATCACTGTTTTGGGCGCCCGCGATGACGGGCACACCAACGCGTTCACCCCAGATCTTGATCTGGTCGATGGCGGCGGCGCGGAACGTATCGGCGGCGGCGAGCATCACCTTGTGGCCGTCTTCAGTAAATCGCGCGGCGAGTTTTCCGATGGTGGTGGTCTTGCCCGTTCCATTGACCCCGGCAATGACAATGACACGAAGGCCCGGTGGTGATGTGAGATCGGATAGTGGTCGCGCCACCGGGGTCAGAATGTCGGTCACCACATCGGCCAGAATGCGGCGTACATCGTCCCCGTCGGCGTCGCTGTCGATTCGTTTGCGTTCGAGATCGCTGCGCAGACGTCCGGCTGTCGCCACGCCCAGATCCGCCATGATCAGGATGTCTTCGAGTTCGTCGAGAGTCGCCGCGTCAACCTTTCGGCCGCTGAACACACCGCCGATATCCTCGGCAAGGCGCGAGGAGGTGCGCGAGAGTCCGGACCGCAGCCGGGAAAGCCAGCCGTTGGTGCTCATGCTGCGTGACGTGCCGGGTGGCCGCTCAGACGACCGGGTTCTGCGTGCGTGATGTCGAGCGGAACGATCCGTCCTGTTTCGATCGTGGTGTCGGCGATATTGACCAGCGCGAATTGTTCGCTGCGGCCAAGGCCGGGCTTTTCAACCAGAACCGCGCGGGTCTTTCCGACTTCGTTCTGCAGGAAGCGGGCGAGTGTGGCATCGCCGGCGGCGCGAAGCTGTGCGGCGCGCTGCTTGATGACGTCGCGCGGAAGTTGTGGCATCCGGGCGGCGGGGGTCTCCGGACGTGGCGAGTAGGGGAAGACATGCAGATGGGCCAGATCGCACGCTTCAACGAGGTCCAGACTGTTGGCAAACATGGCGTCGGTTTCCGTCGGGAAGCCGGCAATGATGTCTGCGCCGAACACCACATCGGGGCGCAACCGGCGCGCGGTCTCACAAAAGGCAATCGCCTGCTCGCGGGTGTGGCGGCGCTTCATGCGCTTGAGAATCATGTTGTCACCGGCCTGCAGGCTGAGATGCAGATGGGGCATCAGGCGCGGTTCCTCGGCGATGAGGTGCAGCAGATCGTCGTCGATTTCCGCGACATCGATGGAACTCAGGCGCAGACGTGGGAGAGATGGGGCATTCGTGAGCAGGCGCCGGACCATCTGTCCCAGCCGGGGCTGACCCGGCAGATCGGCACCATAGGAGGTGATGTCGACACCGGAGAGAACGATTTCACGGTAGCCGTTCTCGACCAGTTGGGTGACCTGTTCGACGATGACCCCGATCGGGACACTGCGGGAATTGCCGCGTCCGAAGGGGATAATGCAGAAGGTACAGCGATGGTCGCAGCCATTCTGGACCTGGATGAAGGCGCGGGTGCGATCATCGAATCCTTCGATCAGATGGGCGGCGGTTTCTCGAGCCGACATGATGTCGTCGACGCGCACCGGTTCGTCATTCAGGGCAAGGAAGGAGCTTGCTTCGAGTTTTTCCTGATTGCCGAGTACCGCGTTCACTTCGGGCATGGCCGCATAGGCCGCAGGGTCAATCTGGGCAGCACAGCCGGTGACGATGATCCTGGCGTCGGGCTTGTTGCGGCGCGCCCGGCGGATGGCCTGGCGGGCCTGACGCTCCGCTTCGGCGGTCACCGCGCAGGTGTTGACGATCACCGTATCGGACAAGCCTGCGGCGAGGGCATGGTTGCGCATGACCTCGGATTCATAGGTGTTCAGCCGGCAGCCGAATGTGATGACCTCGGGGGTGCTCATCCTAGGCCCCTGCGCTGGTGTTAAAGGCGTCTTCGGCGATGGTGCCGCGGAAACTCTCTTCGGCGGGACCCGACATGACCACATGGCCATCATTCCGCAATTCGATATGCAATTCGCCGCCATCAACCGTGATTTGAACCTTGGGACCGGTCAGACCCCGGCGATGAGCGGCCACCGCGGCGGCGCAGGCGCCCGTGCCGCACGCCAGTGTCAGGCCGGCGCCGCGTTCCCAGACGCGCAAACGTATTGCGTTCGTTCCTGTAATCTGGGCGAAGCCGATATTGGCGCGCTCGGGAAACAGAGGGTCATGTTCGAGTTCCGGGCCCAGAGTCTCGACCGGGATCGCATCGACGTCCTCGACAAAGAACACAGCGTGTGGGTTTCCCATGTTGACGGCCACGGGGTCGGAGACCGGGCCGCGGGCCAGCGGCACATGATTGGTGTCACACTCGATTACGAGCGGGATGTCCTGCCAGTGGTCGCGGGAGCGCCCCATGTCGACCGAAAACTGATGGCCGTCCGACGAGACACGCCAGGCTTCGAGCAAACCGGCATCGGAGCGAATTGTGAGCTTACGGTCTTTGTCCTGCAGCATTAGTCGCGCAACACAGCGCATGGCATTGCCGCACGCGCCCACTTCCGAGCCATCGGCATTGTAGATCCGCACCCGCACATCCGCCTCTGCATCGGGCGCCGCCTCGATGGTAATCAACTGATCGAAGCCGATGCCCGTGTGCCGGTCGGAAAGGCGACGCGTGCCCGTTGCGTCGATGGAAATCGGACGTGCCTGTGCATCGACAATGACAAAATCATTGCCCAGACCATGCATCTTTATGAATTCACGTTTGACCATGGCCGGGATATAGGGCCGGGAGGCCCCCCGCGTCCAGCCCTGCCGTTTGTTGCCGGCTTATGTGCGTCCGAGGGTTTTCACCAATTGGACGACCTGACGACGGACCCGTGAGTCCGGAATTTTCTGAAAGGCCTGGTTCAGATCGAGCACCTGACGCGCCGAACGGGAATCGGGGTCGGCACCGCCGGTGCCTTCCGACTGGCCGCTCCGTGCGCGCCCGCCGGTCAGTCCCTCGAAGAAATATCCGGGCACCACATCGAGAACATCGCAAAGCTGCCAGAGCTTGGAGGCGCTGATCCGGTTGGCACCGCTTTCGTACTTCTGAACCTGCTGGAAACTGATGCCGAGTTGTTTGGCCAGTTCCTTTTGCGGCATGCCGCACATTTCGCGCCGGGATCGCATGCGGCGACCGACATGGGTGACAATTGGATTGGGCAACTTCGAAATTCCCCTGTTCACCTTGGTACTGGGCTGTCGCGGTGGAACATACTTTCATTTGGCAACCGGGTCGGTCGTGCACCGCAGGTCGTTGTTTCGTCAACATTTGTTTTGTGCGCTCACTGGCCCTGAAGCACCAAATTCTGTTTAACGATGTCCGGTG
>Ga0055584_100000964_pt1 | contig 27854 bp, 15 predicted proteins | sample OSDHelmetaG_FD_58716 | JGI IMG/M metagenome (GOLD analysis project Ga0055584, IMG submission 58716) | Pelagic marine sediment microbial communities from the LTER site Helgoland, North Sea, for post-phytoplankton bloom and carbon turnover... | ecosystem: Environmental > Aquatic > Marine >... | reverse complement strand
ACTCAGAACCGGACATCTCTATCTTGGAGAAAAGCGGACATCTGTACTTTGGGCCGACAGCCGCAATCAGCGCGCCAGCGGCTCGAAGATCCGCGCAAAGCCGGCGGTTGCCTCGATCCCGGCGGCGGTCAGGCGAATCGAGTCGACGTCGCCATCGGCCTGGAGCAAGGCCAACGCGGTGGCCGCGCTGGGGCCCAGCACGGAGCGGGAGCCGTCGGCGGTCGAAGCCAGCGACCGGTCGCTCAGCCGGGCGGTGCCCGCCACCCCCGATGGCCCTCGCACCGCAACGCTCCAGCCTCCGCCCCCGCCGTCCCGCGCCCCGCGCACCGAGACGACCCGACCTCCTGCGCCGTCGAGAAGGAAGTCGGTCATGCCCGCCTCAGCGAGTTGGAACGAGGCGCGGTCCATGGCGTACCCGAGCCCCAGCTCGGCCCGGTCCAGAACCGCGCCGGCCCGCCGTGCGCCGGCCGCGGCGGCGTCCAGCTCCGGTGACTGTTCGGCCCTCAGCAGTGCTCCGACCCGTCGCGCCTCCAGGGCCGCGGCCTCCAGCGCAGCCTGAGCCCGCGCCTCGCCGCGCGCCGGCGTCAGCAGCCGGATCGACAGAAGCTCGGCCCCCACGTGCTCCTCGGCCGTCAGCTCGACCACCCGAGGGGGCTCGGGCGTCGGCTCCGGCGGCGGCGCAGGGGGAGGAGGAGGTTCCGCGCAGGCCCCGAGCAGCAGAGCGGCGAGGAGAAGGCGACGCACCGGCTCAGAACTGGACGTTGAGGCCGGCGCGGAAGTTGAACGCGAACGCCAGCGGCTTCCAGTCGACGCCGGGCACGGCCGCGTTGATGTCCTTGGCGTTGGCGAGTCCGAGCTTCACGCCGGCGAAGGCGCCCACGTTCTTGGTGAACATGAAGTCCGAGCCGGCCTTGATGTTGGCGCCGACGCTGAAAAGCGGCCGAATGCGCTCGACCCCGCTGCTGTCGGTGCTCTTGGCCTGGGCGTACATGACCGAGCTGAACTCGAGGCCGGCGTACGGGCGGATGATGCGGTGGAAGTCGCCGCGGTAGGCCGCGCCGATGCTGAAGCTCGGAAGCGTGCGGACCTGACGGACTTCGTTGCCCTCGCCGTCGATCTCCGTGAGCCCCACGGACCAGAAGTCCAGGCCGACGTCCACCGACAGCATCGGCAGCGCGAACACGCCGACCTCGAGGCCGTACTGAGCGAAGTGCAGGTAGTAGTTGGCGTAGCCGGCGCTGGCCTTGATGGAGACCCACTGGCGCGGGTTCGTGCCCGAGCCGACCTTCGGCTTCACCTCCTGGCGGGTGGAGCGGCCGCGGCTCTCGTCGCGGTAGCTCCGGTCTTCGTCCAGGGCATCGAGGTCCACGTCGTCGGACTCGTCGTAGTACGAAGCGCGCTCGTAGGAACGGGAGCTGCGGTCGTCCGAGGAGCGGTCCCGGCTGCGCGAACGGCTGCGGGTGTCGTCTCGGTCGTCCCGGTCGTCCCGGTCGTCCCGGTCGTCCCGGTCGTAGTCGCGGTCCCGGTCGTAGTCGTCGGTGGCGCCGTCGTCGTCCTCGTCCCGGTCGTCGCGGCGGCTGAAGCCTTCACGGTCGTCGTCGTCGCCCCGGCCGGCGGCCTCGCGTCGGCGGCGCTGGTTCGGGTGCTCGTAGTCGTCCTCGCCGAGGATCTGGCCTTCGCGGAGGTCTTCGTCGCCTTCGTCTTCGATGACGAATCCCACGTCGCCTTCGTCGTCCTCGATGACGAAGCCGACGTCTTCGTCGTCCTCCATCACGAAGCCCGAGTCCTCGTCGTCGACCAGGATCAGGCCCGACCCGAGGCTGATCGCGCCGCCCGGCTCGATCTCCATCTCGTCCTCGTCTTCGGGCTCGGCGGCGGTGGCGACCCGGTCCTCGGCCCGGCGTCGCAGCTCCCGCTCGCGAGACGACTCGGAGTCGCGGCGCCGCCGATCGCGGTCGGCGGCCTTGCGCTCCCGCTCGTCCACCCGGGCCTGTGCCTCGTCGCGGCGGCGGTCTTCTTCGATGCGGGCCAGCTCTTCTTCCCGGTCGCGGTCGTCGTCCGTGGACCTCCGCTCATCGCGCTCGCGCCGCTCGGCCTCGGCGCGTCGCTCGCGGCGGCGCTCCTCCTCGGCGGCTTCACGCTCCTCGTCGCGGCGGCGCTCGTCGGCCTTGGCCTGACGCTCTTCCTCGCGGCGGCGCTCCCGGGCGGCGGCCTTCCGCTCCTCTTCGCGGCGTCGCTCGGCGGCAGCCTGCTCCTCCTCTTCGCGGCGTCGCTCGTCGGCCTCGGCGCGGCGCTCTTCTTCGCGGCGGCGCTCGGCGGCGGCGCGGCGGCGCTCCTTGTCGCGCTTCTCTTCTTCGATGCGGCGCTCTTCGTCGCGGCGGGCGCGGTCGGCCTCGGCCCGGCGCTCGTCTTCGGCCTTGCGGCGCTCGGCTTCGGCGGCCTCTTCGCGCTCCTTGCGCTCGCGGACCCGGCGGTCGGCCTCGGCCTTGCGGGCGCGCTCCTCGGCTTTTTCTTCGGCCCGCTCCTTCTGGCGCTTCTGCTCGCTCTTCTCGTCCATGTCGAGGTCGAGCTCTTCGTCGTCGAACTCGTCGAGCCCCAGGGGGTCGTAGTCCTCGTCGCGCTTCACCTTCCGGCGGCCGTGGCGGTCCCGCTCCATCCAGTCGGCCTTCTCTTCGGCCGCGGCGTCGTCCTCGTCGTCGTCACCGAAGTCGGGCTCGTCGAACAGGGGCTTGCTGGTGTCGCGCTTCTCTTCGGTGTCCGAGGCCGGCTTCTCGCCGGTGGCGAGCTCGACCACGAGCTTGGGGACCTCGTCGAGCAGGGCGTCGACGGCATTGCCCATGGGCCGCACGGCGGTGCGCTCGGCGCGGCCGGTCTTGGCGTTGTAGAGGGTCGTCGTGACCGTGTAGTTGTCCCCGTCGGCCTGGATCGAGCCGGCGACCACGTGGGAGTGGCCTTCGGCCTTGCCGAACTTCTGCACGCAGGCGACGTCGGCGCCGCAGTCGGAGTCCCACTCCCCGCCGGCCGCGAGCACGAGCTCCCAGTCGCCGTGGATGTCGAGCTCGCTGCTGACCAGCGACGAGATGTTTTCGGCGGCCCCGGACTTGACGCCGGGGCCCGCGCTGAATGGAAGAACGCCGCACGTGCCGGCCCAGCTGACCGCCGGAAGGGCGGTCGCGAGCAGCAAGGTGGCGAGCGTGATCGTCGAACGCATGCGTCGAATCCTTGTCCCGATTGGGCGCCCCCCCAGGCCGGAGGGCGCCGAATCTTAAGGGGCCACTGTCCGGCGCGCGCGCCAAAACGCAAGTAGATCCCCGGCTTGGGGCCGGGAATCCGAGTTATCGCAACAAATCCGCAACAACCTCGGCGTGTCAGCGCGTGCACGTCGGCTTCGGGGGCGCTCCGAACCCAGCCTGCGGGCGGATCGATCACCGCGGTGACCAGGTGATCCGTCCACCTGAACCGGTAGGACCTCGACGCCCTGAACGCCAGGTCAGGCGACGACGGTCCGCTGCCCTCGGCTCAGGACCACGGCCCCGGCCGTGTCGCCGGCGACGTTGACCATCGTCCGACCCATGTCCAGGAAGCGGTCAACGGCGAGGATGAGGCCGATGCCCTCCAGGGGGAGCCCGACCGCCTCGAAGACCATGGCCATCGTCACCAGCCCCGCCGAGGGGATCCCCGCCGCGCCCACGCTCGCCGCCATCGCCGTGAACAAGACGATGCCCTGCTGCGCCAGGGACAGGTCGAACCCGAACACCTGGGCCACGAACAAGGCGGCGATGGCTTCGTACAGCGCGGTCCCGTCCATGTTCATCGTCGCGCCGAGGGGCAGCACGAACGACGCGACGCCCGTGGGCACGCCCAGGTTGTCTTCGCAGGACTCGATCGTGACGGGCAGCGTGGCCGACGACGAGGCGGTGCCCAGGGCCACCGCGAGGGCCGGTCGAATGCCGCGGAACCAAGCGAGGGGGGGCAGTCCGCCCACGAAGTGCACGATCAGCGGCAGGATGATGAGGCCGTGGATCGCCAGGGCCAGGGCGACGGTGAAGGAGTACTTCCCGACGGCCGCCAGGGCCTCGAGCCCACCCGAGGCGAGGCTCTTGACCAACAGGCCGAACACGCCGGCCGGCGCCAGCCACATCACGTTGCGCACGACCCGCATCACGGTGCGCTCGGCCAACTGGAAGGCCGCCGTGACGCGGGCGGCGCGCGGGCCCGCGGCGATGAGGCCGACGCCGACCAGCAGCGCCAGCGCGATCCAGGTGAGCACGTCGCCGTCCATCAACGAGTTGATGGGGTCCAGCAGCGTCGACCCGAAGACCTGCATCAGCATGGCCCCGACGGTCAGGCCCGAGCCGCGCGCGGCCTTCTCCGGAACCTCCGTCGCCAGCTCGGCCGACATCCCCGCGCCCGGCTGGATGATGTTCACGAGCAGCAGCCCGAGCATCGCCGCGAGCAGGGTCGTCGCGGTGTAGTAGGCGACGGTGCGCCCGCCCAGCTTTCCGAGGCGCGACAGGTCCCCGATGCTGGTGACGCCTACGACCAAGGAGGTTGCGACCACCGGGAGGATCAGCAGCTTCAGGCACTTGATGAAGAGGTCGCCCAGCAAGGCGAGGGGAGCGACCCAATCGGGGGTCCCCTCCTGCGCGTGGGCGAACAGCCCCAGCGCAAGCCCGGCGATGACGGCGACGCCGATCCATTGGGTGAGGGTGCGGGGGAGCCAGGCGGGGAGTGAAGTTTCGGGCTGGGACACGGCGGCAGCCTACCGCCGCCACCCCGCGCGGCCCAGCGGGGGCCCGGGTACCCTGCGGCCGTGCGAATCCTGATGGCCAGCCGAGTCGTCGATCCAGACCGCCGCTCCGGCGCGGCGACGCTGGTGCGTGCGCTGCACGATCACCTCGACTCGCAGCACGAGGTGCGGCTGGTGGCCGGCGTCTGGGGCGACCCGACGCTGCTCCCGGCCCGCTCTGTGGCCGTTCGCTTCAACCCCGGCCAGGCCTTGCGAAACCGGCTCCGGCTCGACGCCCGGGTTCGGCTGGAGGCGCTGCGGTTCCGGCCCGACCTCGTCGTCGGCTACGGGGTCGAGGTGCCGGGCGGCCTCGCGCCGACGCTCGGCCTCCTCGACGACCCCTGGCGTGCCGGCGCCGACTGGGGTCGGGCGCGCGGGGTTCGGCAAGCCTGGGTGCGCCGGCGCATCCAGGCCGTGGACCTGCCGGTGGCGCCGAGCGCCTCGTGCATCCAACGGTACGAAGACTTCGGCGTTCGCGGCACCCGCATCCGCGTGGCCTGGCCGGGCGTCGACACCGCCCGCTTCTGCCCCGATCCCGCCCAGGAGGCGATGCCGTCGGAGGGCCCGATCCGCTTGCTCTACGCGGCCCGCATGATCCCGGGCAAGGGCCAGCACGTGGCCATCGAGGCGCTCAAGGGGCTGCACGCCAACGTGCGGGACCGCCTGCACCTCGACCTGGTGGGCCCGGCGTCGGATCCGGCCTACGTCACGCAGCTCAAGCGCCGCGCGGTCGATGCGCCGGTGACCCTGCACCACGACGTCGCCGAGCTGGCCCCTTGGTACCGGCGCGCCCACATCGTCTTGTTCCCGACCACCATGGAAGAGGTGTTCGGCTACTCCGCGGTGGACGGGATCGCGTGCGGGAAGCCTGTGATCCACAGCCGGTTCCGGGCGCTGGACGAGGTGCTCGACGGCGTCGGCGTGTCCGTGCCCGCAGGCGACGTGGGCCGGCTCGGCGAGGCCATCCGGGCGCTGGTCAGGGACCCCGATCGCGCCGCGGATCTGGGGCGTCGCGGGCGTGAGCTGGCGTTGAAGCGCTACTCCTGGACCCAGGCGTTCGCTCGCTACGACCAGCTGATCAACGAGCTCGTCAGCTGAGGCGACGCAGCAGTTCGTCCAGCGTCGCTCGGTAGCTGCGGTCCACGGAGAAGAGCCCCGTGCCCGTGAGGCCGACAGTGGACCCGTCGGGGGCCACCTGGGCGATCACGGAGACGCCGCCTTCGTACGGCGAGCCCGGAGGCGCTTCGGGAGGCGTGGCGCCGGTGTGCTGGGGCCACGGGGGCGCCTTCTGCAGCGTCACCAACTCGATGCGGGCGGCGCCATCGACCCAGCCCAGGGGACCGGGCAGCGGACCCGGCTTGCGCAGGGCCCCGAACAGCTTCGCGCGGGCGGCGTCGGACGTGGGTTGCCGCACCGACCGGCGCAGGGCGTCGGACAGGAGGCCGTCGCCGTTGCGCTCCCGCTCAGCTTGCTCCTCGAAGCGCGCGCGGAACGCCTCCAGCGCTTCGGGCTCGGTGCCCTCGAAGCGCACGGCGGTCAGCACCGCGAGGTCGCCGCTCAGCACCACCTGCAGCGTGGGGCTCAGGGTCCGCGGCGCCTTGTCGAACACCGTGGACCAGCCGGAGCAATGGGCGAGCAGCGTCGTGTGCAGGGCGACGCCCGTGGCCCAGGCCAGCTCCACCACGTCGTGGGGCGCTCGGGCCATCTCAGCGACCACGAACTCTTCGCGCCGGCCCTCGGGCTGTTCGCGCAGACCGTGCTCCACCGAGCGCCAGGCGTCGATGTAGGCGCGGGTCAGCTCCCGGCCCAGCCACTGGTAGGTCCCGTCGGGCAGGGCGTGCAGCAGCTCGTCGACGCGCTTGTAGATCCGGCGCGCCAGCTCGGCGACGGCCTCGCCGGACACGGCCACGGTAGAACCGCCCAGCAGCTCCATCGGCGGGGCGTTCGAGCCACGCGAACACTGGATCATCGACCCCCAGGGGCCCTGCATGCCGTGGGCGTGGTGCGCGCTGCGCCCCACCTGCAGCGACCGACGGTCCAGGAAGATCGCGATGGGGGCGGCGAACGCCTGGGGCTTCGCGGCATCGAGGCGGGTGAACTTGCCCACCGCCATGGCCGAGCCCAGCTCCGAGGCCACTTCGGCCACGTTGCGGCCTGCCGGCGACGGCATCAGCCAGGCGCGCATCCGCTCGACCACCACGATCCCGGGGGCCTCGTCGGCGGCCAGCGCCTCGACCCGGGTCCGACCGTCCTGGCGCAGGATCTGCGAGACGGCCTGGGGGTACTCGTCTCGGGCCTCGTGCAGGATCGCCGACGCCGCGCACGCCCAGGCCGCCGCCTTGAGCGTGCGCTCGGCGGGGTTGAGGTCCTGGCGCTCCGTCGTCCGACCCGAGTGCACGTCCGTCAGCCGCGGCGACACGAACAGCTTCGCGTCGGCGTAGGCCGAACGTCCGCCCGCGGCCTCGCCCTTCTGGGCGATCCGGTTGCCCAGCGCTTCGTGCACGGCGGGCAGCAGGCGGCCGCCCAGGCCTTGGGGCGGCGGCTGGATCTCGCGGAACTGGCGCTCGAACTCGTCGGAGCTGAGCAGCGCCGGCGCGGGAGGCTGGCCGGGGCCGTCGGGGAGGCGCGCCAGAAGCACGTCGATGGGGTTCACGGCAGGGGCTCCTGGTTGCGTCGGGCGCGCAGTGTAGCCGGAACGATCTGCGACCCGCCGCGTGGCCGAAAACCGCTGCTACGGTCTGCGTGTGCGACTCCTTCTGCTCCTCCTGATCGCCGCCCCCGCTCACGCCGCCAACTTCTGGGTGGACGCGGCGGGAAGCACCCCCTGGACCGACATCCAGCCTGCCCTGGACGCAGCGGAGGACGGCGACGTCGTGCTCGTCCTGGACGGCACCTACGGCCCCATCGACTTCGATGGCAAGGCGGTGGTGCTGCGCAGCGTCGGCGGGCCGTCCAACACGATCATCGACGCCACCGGCGTGCCCGGGCCGGTCGTGGCCTTTGGCGATCACGCCCCCGACGGCGCGCTGCTGCACGGCTTCACGATCACCGGGGGGACCGGCGAGGACAACGACACCACTGGGCAGATCGTGGGCGGCGGGATCTTCGTCGCGCGGGAGTCGACCCCGCGGATCAGCGGCAACCTGATCACCGGCAACAGCGCTGAAGTGGGCGCCGGAATCGGCGTCGTCAATGCATCGCCGCGCGTGTATGGCAACCAGATCCACGGCAACTCGGCGTCGACGTCGGCCGGGGGCCTGTGGATCTGGAACCCCAACACGAGCCTCCCGATCGTCGTGGCCTGCAACGAGCTGCACGGCAACGACGGCGCGCAGGTGGGCGGGGCGTTCGTAGGGCCCGGCAACGCCGAGCTCAGCAACAACACGTTCGTGGGGAACACCGGCGAGCGCGGTGGGCTCTGGACGGCCGTCGACGCCGCGGGCGAGGTGATCAACAACACGCTCGTCGCCAACGAGGGGCAGTTCGGCTCGGCCGCGGGCGTCGAGGCCGAAGGCAGCGGAGTCGACTTCCGCAACAACGTCGTCGCGTTCAACAACGTCGGTTGGGGCGTCATCCGCGCCGCGAGCAGCGGCTGGTCCTGGAACTCCGTGGCCAGCAACGGCGGCGGGGAGTACGCCGGCGCCGCGGGGGACCCGACGGGGATCGACGGCAACCGCGCGGAGCCGCCGCTGTTCACCAACTTCACCCCCGGCGACCCCTACGACGACGACTTGAGCCTGGACCCCGCTTCGACCCTGATCGACGGCGGCGATCCAGCCGGGCTGTACGCGGACCGGGACGGCTCCATCAACGACATGGGCTCCCAGGGGGGACCCCACGAGGACTGCGACGGCGACGGCGACGGCGTGCTGGCCACCGACGGCGACTGCCGCCCCGCCGAAGCCGACTTCTTCCCCGGCGCCGACGAGAAGGCGTTCTCCCTGGATCACGACTGCGACGGCTTCGGCACGATCGAAGTGCTCAACTTCGTGGCGTCGGACGGGGGCCTGATCGCTGACGGCGACTGGGAGTACGGGCCGCCGGCCTCGGTTCCCGGGGTCGGCCAGCAGAGCGCCAATTGCTGGTGCACGGACTGCGATGGGGACGTCGGCGCCGCCAGCTCCGGGGCGCTGACCTGGACCAACGACCTGTCGTCGGTGCCCGCGGGCGTCGGCGTCCGGCTTCGACTCGTGCAGGCCTGGGATCACGCCGCCGGCGACGGGGCGATCCTGCAGGCCGACGACGCGGGCTGGCTCGCCTTGGAGCCCGATGGCGGCTACCCCGGCGACCTGACGGGGACCGGCAACCCCATCGAGTCCGACGCCACCGCCGGGGCCTGGACCGGCGGTCGGGACTCCTGGCGCCGCGACACGATCCCACTCGACTCCTACGCGGGCGTGTCCTTGGACCTGCGCCTCCTGGCCGGCGCGGCGGTGGGCTCGCCGGGCCACGCGCTCTGCCGGATCGACGTCTCCGTGGAAGACAGCGACGGCGACGGCCGCATCCCCGGGGCGACGGACTGCGACGACGACGAGGTCACCGTCTACGAAGGGGCCCCCGAAGTGCCGTACGACGGCATCGACCAGGACTGCGACGGCACCGACCTTCTGGACGTCGACGGCGACGGCTTCGACGCCCTGGTCGCCGGCGGGACCGACTGCGACGACGAGGCGGCCGACGCCTTCCCCGGCGGCACCGAGGTGGCGTACGACGGCGTCGACCAGGACTGCGACGGCGCCGACTGGACCGACGTCGACGGCGACGGAGCCGACTCGACCGAGGTCGGCGGGCCCGACTGCGACGACGACAACGCGGCCATCGGCCCCGACGCCGACGAGATCCCCTACGACGGCATCGACCAGGACTGCGACGGCACCGACCTCACCGACGTCGACGGCGACGGCTACCACGGGGATGTCGGGGTCCCGTTCGGCGACTGCGACGACAACGACCCGGCCGTTCACCCCGGCGTGGCCGAGGACTGCAGCGACGGCGTCGACAACGACTGCGACGGCAGCGTGGATCGGCAGGGCGACGGCGACGGCGACGGCGTGGACGCCTGCGACGGCGACTGCGACGACGACAACGCCCAGGTGGCGCCGGGCTTCGACGAGGCGTGCGACGGGTTCGACTCGGACTGCGACGGCGTGCTGAACAGCGACGAACTGGACGGGGACGGGGACGGAGCCCTGCCCTGCGAGGGCGACTGCGACGACGCCCAGGCCGCCGCTGGACCCGACTTCACCGAGGTGTGCGACGAGCTCGACAACGACTGCGACGACGAGGTCGACGAGGGCCTCGACGAGGACGGCGACGGGTTCTCGGGGTGCGGGGCCGACTGCGACGACCGCCGATCGGTCGTCTACCCCGGCGCCGAACTGCGGTGCGACGAGAACCTCGACGCCGACTGCAACGGCACGCCCGACTTCGAGGAGGACGCGTGCCAGGAGTCGACGGGGTGCGCCGTGGGCGGCTCGGGCGCCTCGCTGCTCGTTCTGCTCAGCGGTCTCGCAGCACCCAGGCGGCGCCGGGCAGCGCGTCGCCCGTAGGCACGGGGCCCGCCGACGCACCGGGTTCGGGGCGCCAGGCCCGCCACACCCGCACCGGGCCGACGACCGCGAACCGCTCCCGCACGACGGCCGCGAATCGCCAGCCGCGCTGGGTCAGCAGCTCCAGCATCCAGCCGTGGGCGTCGCGATCGGGGAAGGGGAAGACCACCCGTCCTCCGCGGCCCAGGGCCGCCGAAGCGGCATCCAGTACGTCCGCGAACGCCTGCTGCGAGGGCCGCAGCAAGCCCGAGTCCGTCGGCCCCGCCGGCGTTCCCGCCAGCCACGGGGGCGTCCACGCGACCACCTCGAACGACTCGCCGGGGAACGCGGCGAAGCCGCTTCCATCGCGCAGTTCGGGCTCGCCGAAGCCCGCCAGCAGGAACGATCGCCGGGCCGCCAGAAGCACGTTGGGGTCGGGGTCGGCGGCGGCCACGGACGCCCCGCGCTTCGCCGCGTGCAGCCCCGCGAGTCCGCCGCTGGCGCACAGGTCGAGCACGCGCTCGCCGTGCCGGGCGTCCAGGTTCCGCCCCAGGAAGCTCGCCGGCGAGTAGCCGAACACCGGCAGCGGAGGCACGACCCCCGGCGCGAGCATGAGATCGAACCCGTCGACCACGGGGACTTCGGCGCGTTTGGTCCCAGGCTTCGGCCAGGCGCGCCGGATCTTCCGGGCGCGTCGGACGGCCAGGGGACCGGGCAGGGGGCGGCTCAACGACGGCTCAACCATGGGGATTCGTCAGCTCCCCCAGCGCTTCCCGCAGCTCCGCCGGCGCCCGCACTGGGCGTCCGTCCGTGCCCACGAACGCCAGCACGAGCTCCGCGTCGGCGAGGATCTCCGTGCCCTTGCGAACCCGGTAGGCGAGCTGCAGCCGCGACGCCCCCACGCGGCTCGGGCCCTGCTCCACCACGAGCTCGTCCAGGAACCGAGCCGAGCGCTTGAACTTCACTTCGCACCCCGCGACCACGAGCATGAAGTCGCCCTCCAGCGGCCCGCCGAAGCGCCCCTTGAGCGCCCTGACCAGATCGACGCGCGCGCGCTCGAAGTAGATGAAGTACCGGCTGTGGTGGACGATGCCGTACTGGTCGACCTCGTCGAACTGCACGGTGACGGGGTAGCGGTGGACCCCGTCGGCGTCGATGCGGCCGGCGCTCAAAAGATGAACGCGAAGCGGCCCTGGAGCGTGAAGACGTTGTCCAGGCGGCGTTGGATCTGCGCGAACTGAGCCGAGTTGTAGGGCAGCGGCGACGCGGCTTCGGCCGGGTCCTGGTACTGCGTCGTGCGGCCCAGCCGGCGGCCGGCGTTCATGTAGCCCATCTCGACGCTGACGAGGATGTGCTCCTCCAGCCACTTCATGTGGATCCCCAGGTCGACCTCGGTGCCCAGCAGCTTGCTCTCGGTGATGTCGTTGGCGGCCTCGAGCTCGCCGGTCTCGCCGACGCGCAGCCGCGGCATGATCGCGCCGTCGATCTCGTCGGCCCACGCCATCAGGAAGCCCAGCCGGAACTCCCAGATGTCGCCCGGCGCGAGCGTCAGCCGCGGGTTCAAGTACGTCGAGTTGTAGACGCCGCCGTTGCTCCAGAGACCCGCGAAGTCGGGATCGCCCACGAACTTCTCGCGCGTGCGCTGGGCGAGCATCTGCTCGTACAGGATGAGGCCGACGTTGTAGTCGCTGTTCAGCGGCCGGCCCGTGAACCGGTCGTCGAGGATCGCGTCGTCGCCGGCGGCGTGTCCGACCTCGACCACCCCCTTGAACGGTCCGCGCTCGTACCCGAGGCGCCAGGCGGTGCCGACGATGTCGGCAGTGGTGGTCTTGTCGAAGTCCGGGGCGATGGCGTCGGTCTTGCCGGTGATCCAGTAGAGCTCGCCCTCCAGGTAGATGCCCCGCATCCGCCACTTGAGGTGCAGGTCGGGGATGTAGACCTTGCTCTTGGTTTCCTTCTGCCAGCGGTGGATGAGGTAGCCGCCGACGGTCAGGTCCATGATCTCGTTGCCGACCTGCCAGTCCTCCTTCTTGAAGACGAGCGCGAACACGGCTTCGAGCACGTCGTCGCCCTGGTCCGACAGCCAGATCGGCGACTGCCGCGTGTTCCCCGCGTCTTCGTCGGACAGGTTGTCGTCGTCGGTGATCTGCTGCCGGAACGTGATCGCCGAGGACTCGACCAGCTTGTCGAAGGCGAACGCGAAGATGATCCCGGGGTCGTCGGCGGCGTTGGGGAACTCCTTGCCGGTGATCAGCGCGCCGATGCCCTTCACCAGGGTGACCGGCCGGGTCGCGAACAACAATCGGTCGAACACTGCGCCGCTGTAGGCGTCGCCGAAGTCGTTCTTGAACCCGTCGCCGTCCGTCGCCAGCAGGCCCATGCCCCAGTTCGATGGCTGCCGGCCGAACCGGAACAGTCCGATGGCCGTGGACCACTCCACCCAGAGCCGCCGGACGTGGATCGTGTCCGTGACGTCGCCGTTGAGCTGCGACGAGCTGGGGTCGTTGGCGAACAGCGGCGTCGCCGCGATGTTGTTGTTGTCGCCCCACACGACGTTGTCGAGCACGTCGAGCGTTGCCTGCAGCTTCACGCCGCCCATCTTGATGATCGGCTCGAACCGCCCCCGCTGCGTGAACCAGGTGGTCACGTTGGGATCGTGGATGGCCTTGCGGCACTGGGGCGCGGCCGGGAAGGAGCGGCAGTAGCCCTGGACGAGGTCGTTCGTCGTGTACTGGGTGTGGTTCTCGTTCCACTGATCGACGAACGCCTGGGGAATGTCCTCCTGCGCGTTCTCGACGTAGTAGACGGAGATCGCCTGCGCGCCGTCCTTGGGGAACTCCTTGTCGTACAGGTTCGTGAACAGGTGGCCGCGGACGCGGAAGTACCCGTCGATGTCGAACTCGACCTTGGGCGCCGACAACGCGGTCACCGGAGTCAGCAAGGCCAACAGGAGCAGCAGATTTCGCATGCCGCCGACTCTACAGCAGCGAGCCGATCGCTCAACAGCGGCGGGGATCGGCGACGGGATCTGCACGCCAGAACGACGAACGCCGCGCCCGGCTGGACGCGGCGTTCGGAACGGGTGCCGTCAGCTCAGTTGTAGCAGCCGGCCGGGAAGGGCCGCAGGTCCACGTTGCTGATGTTGACGGAGTCGGGCTGCACCACGATGGACGAGGAGCCCAGCAGGCACATCGCCGCGTTGCGCTCCGAGAAGATGGCGTTGCCGCCGTCGTCGGTGTCGCAGTGGGCTTCATCCTGGGGAATGCCCCAGACCATCAGCGTGAGCGCGTCGCCGGGGGAGACGTTCATGGCGCCGAACAGCCCGTCCTCGGAGATGTGCATCTGGTCGCCGTCGGGGCTCTCGTCGGTGAAGTACCGCATCTGGTAGCCCGCGGCCTCGGTCACGGTGCCGGTGGTCAGGTCGAGGTTGCCGACGCTGGCCTCGCCGTTGGCGATGGGGTCGCCGTTGCAGTCGTTGAACGTGCCCGCGGCGATGCCCTTGCCGGGCTCGGGCTCCACGCCGACCGTCAGGGGCAGCAGGTTGTAGGTGCTGAACGCGACGGAGTTGAACGTCTCGCCGGTGAACGGCGGGTCGCCGTCGACGGCCATGTTCACCTGGTACGTCTGGTAGGTCTCCTGGGGCTCGAACTCGGTCCACACCCGCGAGGCGAAGTGCTTGCAGGCGTTGATGAGGCCCGAGGGGATCGTGACCTGGCCGTCGGTGGTGCCGTCGTCCTCGTCGAGGATGGTGGTCGCCGCGGCGGCGCCGGCCTCGGGGTTGTTCTCGGGCCAGACCTGAACCTTGGCGCCGGGGACGGGCTCGTCCTCTTCGAAGTCTTCGACGGGGGCGATCATCTCGCCGGTCTCGCCGGGGACGACGTCGGGCAGGTTGCCCTTGCAGCTGAAGTCGCCCGTGACCGCCTCGGTCGAGTCGAAGATGCCCGGATCCGCGTCGTCGTCGTCGGCCGCGTCGTCGTCGTCGCCGCGAGGCTCGGGGTCGCCGTCGCAGTCGCTGTCGATGAGGTCGCCGGCCAACTCGGTCGCGTCGGGGTTGACCGCCGCGTCCTCGTCGTTGCAGTCGGCGGGCGGCGAGAAGCCGTCTCCGTCGTTGTCGGTGCCACAGCCGATCAAGAAGGTCAGGCCCAGAAGCGTCAGCGGAAACAAGCGGTTCAGCGTCATCGTGGTCTCTCCCCGTCTCGCGCCTTGGGCCTGTCCGCCCACTTCGCGCGAAAGTCGGCGGACCCTAGTGGGGGGCGCTCGACCCGGTCAAGGCGAAACGCCCGCCCGCCCGCCGTGCCTCCTCGCCCACTCTCCGCCTACGCGCGCGTGAACCCTTGACCGCCCGCCGGAGCCGCAAGAGGATGCCGCTCACGCCGACGGCTTCGAGCCAGTCGGTGAGGGAGCTCCATGCGTTTCGTTCTTGCCCTGTTGCTGCTGCCCGCCACCGCCCTTGCGGTGCTGCCCATGCCGCTGTACCCCGACTGCGGAACCGGCGGCGCCTGCCCCAGCGACTACGACCCGGCCGGCGAGTGGGACCTGGGCTCGGGCCACCCCGCCGATGTGCCCGAGGCGCGCCTCGACGCCGCCGAGCGTGCGCTGGGCTCCGGCGCCTGGGTCGACCGCGCGTGGTCCATCAGCACCGGCCGCACCGACGTCCTCATCGCGATCATGGACAGCGGCATCGAGTGGTCCCAGGGCGAGCTGCTGCGCAAGCACTACCTCCACGCCGCCGAGCTGCCGTTCCCCCAGGACGCCGCCGGCGCCGACCGCGGCACCCACGATTTCAACGGCGACGGCATCTTCAACATCGACGACTGGGCCGAAGACCCCCGCGTCGAGCTCGACTACGGCCAGAACGCTGGCGGCGACGCCGAGAACATCCTCGACCCCAGCGACCTCATCGCCCAGTTCAGCGACGGCGTGGACGACGACGGCAACGGCTACATCGACGACATCGCGGGCTGGGACTTCTTTTGGAACGACAACAACCCGTACGACGAGATCCAGCAGGACGGCTACAGCCACGGCAGCAAGGAGGGCCGCTGGTCCGTGGCCGAGGGTGATGGCGCCGGCGGATCCATCGGCTCCTGCCCCAACTGCATGCTCATCAACCTGCGGTCTGGCGACGGCTTCGTCGCCGACGTGAACAACTTCGCCGCCGCCGCCAGCTACGCCACGGACATGGGCGCGAAGGTCATCCAGTGCGCGCTGGGCGCCCTCAACAACACGAGCTTCACCCAGCAGGCCATCGACTACGCCTACGACCACGGCGTCACCATCATCGGCAGCGCCGCCGACGAGACCGCCTGGCACGCCAACATGCCGTCGGCGAACGCCCACACCGTCTACGTGCACTCGCTGCGCCACGACTCTCCGGAGCGGGAGGACGCGACGACCTGGTTCGCCTTCAGCAACTGCACCAACTACGGCACGCGGCTCGACCTCTCCGTCGCCGCCGAGGGCTGCTCGTCGGGCGCCACCGGCCGCTCTGCGGGCATCGCCGGGCTCATGCACTCGGCGGCCGCCGACGCCGTCGAAGCAGGGGTGCTCGACCGCCCCTTGACCGGCAACGAGGGCTACCAGCTGATGACGCAGTCCCACGACGACATCGCGTTCAACCCCAACGACGACCACCCCGAGCGCTACCCGTCCCGCGAGGGGTGGGACCGCTTCTTCGGCTACGGCCGGCTGAACGCCTGGAAGCTGCTGCAGAAGGTCGAAGCCGGCGACATCCCGCCCGAGGCCGACATCACCTCGCCCCAGTGGTTCGAGGTCCTCAACCTGTCCGACGGTGGGGCCCTGCAGGTCAGCGGGATCGTCGACGCCTCACGCGCGTCCTCCTACTCATGGACCCTCGAAGCCGCGGCGACCTGGGACCCCAGCGACGCCGACTACCAGCAGGTGGCCACCGGCGAAGGCACCGAGCGCACCGAAGGCCTGCTGGCCACCATCGACCTCGACGACATCGCAACCCACGCCGACGCGGTCCTGGAAGGCTTCTTCAGCACGGACACCAACGTCAGCAAAGGCGACAAGGTCCACGTGCACGTGGTCACGCTGCGGCTGCGGGTGCTCGACGACGAGGGCCGCACGGCCGAGATGCGCCGCGCCATCAACGTCCAGCGGGACCCCGACCTCAAGACCGGCTTCCCCAAGCGCCCGGCGCCGTCGTTCGAAGCGTCGCCCAACCTCGTCGACGTCGACGGGGACGGGATCGACGAGGTGGTGCTGCTCAGCTCCGACGGCGAGCTTTGGCTGACCGACGGCGATCTGGTGCCGTGGCCCGGCTTCCCGGTGAGCTTCCCCCCGCTGGACGTGGCCGACCCCGAGTCGCCCCGCAACCACCTCGACGCCCCGGTCTTCCAGTCCGCGGTGTCGGATCCGCGCCACTCGGCGCTGTCCTCCCCCGCCGTGGCGGACCTCGACGGCGACGGCGTCTTCGAGCTCGTCGCGGCCAGCGTCGACGGCTTCCTCGCGGTGTGGGACACGACGGGCGCGATGAAGCCGGGCTGGCCCTTCCGCATTCCCCGCGCGCCCATCGAGGGCATCAACGTCGCCGAGCTCAACAACTTCGACGAGGGCTTCTTCAGCAGCCCGGCCCTGGGCGACCTCGACGGCGATGGCGACCTGGAGATCGTGCTCGGCGGCATGGACGGTCAGGTCTACGCGTTCCACGACGACGGCAGCTTCCTGCAGGGCTGGCCGGTGGAACTGCGCCACACCTACACGACGTCCCAGGGCGACCGCAGCAACGGCGAGCGCATCATCAGCTCGCCGGCGCTGGGCGACATCGACGCCGACGGCAGCCTCGACGTGGTCATCGGCACGAACCAGAAGACAACGGGCACGTACGGCTTGTCCTACGCGCTGCACAGCGACGGCACGATCCACGACGGCTGGCCGATCACGGTGTTCGGCGCCTACACCAACGCGCTGCCCTTCGTGGGCGAAGGGGTCCCCGGGTCGCCCGCGATCTGTGACGCCGACGGCGACGGGAAGCTGGAAATCGGCACCCACACCATCGCGGACAGCGGGAAGATCGTCCGCTACGACGGCGAGGACTACGCCCGCCTGGCCCGCGTCGGGAGCGACTTCGGCCGCAACAGCAACACGGCCGAGAACGCGGCTTCGGTGATCATGGTGAACAGCGGCGCCTGGGGCGATCTCGACGGCGACTCCATCCCCGAATACATCATCGGCGCCATGGGCTTCGAGTACGCCAACGGGCTGCTCGACGACGGCCGCCGCCACGACCACGACCACCTGCTGGGCGCCTGGTCGGGCACGCCGGTCGACGGGAAGATGCCGTACTTGCCGGCGTTCCCGCGGATCATGGAGGACCTGCAGTTCTTCCTGAACCCGTCGGTGGTGGACCTCGACGGCGACGGCCTCCCCGAAGCCATGAACGCGTCGGCGGGCAGCGTCGTCCACGCCTTCAACGTCAACGGCCAGGAGCCGGTGGGTTGGCCGAAGGACGCGGGCGGTTGGCTCATCGCGTCGCCGACCGTGGGCGACACCGACGGCGACGGCCTCCTGGAGGTCTGGGCCGCGACCCGCAACGGGCACATCTTCGCGTGGCACACGACGGCGGTGGCGGCCGAGGCAAACCGCCAATGGGTCGGCTTCCGCCACGACTCCCGCAACACCGGCAACTGCCACACGGAGCTGCCGGTGTACCCGGTGGTCGAGGACCCCTCGTGCAGCGGCTGCGAGGGCGCCGAGGCGTCGATGGCGGGCGCCGGCGGCGGGTTGTTGCTGCTGCTGGTCGGCTTCCGGCGCCGCCAGTGAATCGCCTTCTGCTGCTGCTGCTCCTGGTCGCCACCCCGGCGTCCGCCGATGTGCCGATCCCGACGTACCCCGAGTGCGGCTTCGGCGGGGCCTGTCCCCAGGAGTTCCACCCCTGGCACAAGTGGAACCTCAGCTCGCAGCAGCCCGAGGAGATCCCCATCGAGCGCATCCCCGAGGCCGAGCGTGAGTTCGGCTCCGGCCTCTGGGCGGACAAGGCCTGGAGCCTGACCACCGGCCGCACGGACGTCGTGATCGCCGTGCTGGACTCGGGCATCGAGTGGGACCACGGCGACCTCGTCAACAAGCACTTCCTGAACCGCGCGGAGCTGCCGCTGCCCCAGACCGCGGCCGGCGACTGCGCCGACTACGACTGCAACGGCGACGGCGTGTTCAACATGCTCGACTGGGCCGAGGACCCCCGCCTGGACCCCGCGTCGGGCATCAACGCCACGTCGCACCCGGACTCGCGCCTCGACCCCTCGGACCTGATCGCCGCCTTCAGCGACGGCACCGACGCCGACGGCAACGGCTACATCGACGACATCTCCGGTTGGGACTTCTTCTGGAACGACAACAACCCCTACGACGACACCCGCTACGGGCACGGCACGGGGGAGGCGCGGGACAGCGCGGCGGAGGGGAACTCGGCCGGCGGCGACATCGGCACCTGCCCCAACTGCCTGGTGATGAGCCTGCGCGTGGGCGATAGCTTCGTCGCCGACACGAACAACTTCGCCAACGCGGCCATCTACGCCGTCGACATGGGCGTCGAGGTCATCCAGGAGGCGCTCGGCGTCCTCAACAACACGCCCCACACGGTCAACGCCATCGAGTACGCCTGGGAGCGGGGCACGACGATCATCGCGTCGGCGGCGGACGAGACCGCCTACCACCACAACTACCCGGCCAACAACCACCACACCGTCTACACTCACGCGATCCGCTACGACACCGACGATCGGGACGACACGCGGACGTGGTTCGCCTACTCCAACTGCACCAACTACGGCGGCCGCCTCGTGTTGTCGGCGCCGTCCACGTCGTGCAGCAGCGGCGCGGTGGGGGTGACGAGCGGGGTCGCGGGGCTGATCTACTCGGCGATGGCCGATCAGCTCGACGCGGGCGTGCTCACCGAGCCCCTGACCTCCAACGAGGTCTTGCAGATCCTCGCCCAGACGACCGACGACATCGCCTTCGTGCAGGAAGACCACCACCCCGACTACTACCCCAGCTACCCCGGCTGGGACCGCTACTTCGGCTACGGCCGGGTCAACGCGTTCAAGGCCGTCCAGGCGGTCTACGACAACGCGATCCCGCCCCAGGCCGACCTGCTGACGCCCGAGTGGTTCGAGGTGCTGGACCTGAACCAGGGCACCTCGCTGGAGGTGATCGGCCTCGCGAGCGCGCGCGCGTCTTCGTATTCGTGGGAGCTGCAGGTCGGCGCCGGGCTGGACCCGAAGAACGATGAGTGGACCACGCTGGCGACGGGGGAGGGGACCGAGCCCACGACGGGGGTTCTCGCCACCATCGATCTCAACGACGTGCCCGTGGACCCCGACCACGTCATCGAGGCCTACACCCCCGACGACGACAACGTCACCAAGACCGACAAGGTCTTCGCGCACGGGGCAACGCTGCGGCTGCAGGTGACGGACTCCGAGGGGCGGCTCGGGGAGATGCGCAAGACGCTGTTCGTGCAGCGCGACCCGGACCTGCTGCAGGGCTTCCCCAAGCGCCCGGCGATCTCCGTGGACGGCTCGCCGCGGCTCGTGGACGTCGACGGAGACGGGCTCGACGACGTCGTCTGGGTCGGCTCCGACGGCAGCGTGCACGTCGGGGACTGGACGCTGGCGGACAAGCCCGGCTGGCCCCAGCGGGCGCCGCTGATCGAAGAGCTGGACCCCGACGACGCCGGCAACCACCTGAGTGCCCCCGCGTACGCGAGCGACCTGGCCGCCGAGCAGCGGCACGCGATGCTGGCGACGCCGGCGGTGGCAGACCTCGACGGCGACGGCCAGATGGAGATCGTGCAGTCGACCCTCAACGGGGCGCTGCTCGCCTGGCACGCCGACGGCTCGGTCGTCGCGGGCTTCCCGTTCTGGCTGGACCGGAGCCTCGTCGACGGCCAGACGGACCCCGACAACGTCTACGACTACGGGTTCTTCGCGTCGCCGGCACTGGGCGACCTGGACGGCGACGGCGACCTGGAGATCGTGCTCGGCGCCATGGACTCCCGGGTCTACGCCCTGCACCACGACGGCTCGATGGTGGCTGGCTTCCCCGTGGAGCTGCGGGAGACGTTCACGACGTCGGACGGTCCGCGGTCCGCGGGTGAGCGCATCGTTTCGTCGGCCGCGTTGGGCGACGCCGACGGCGACGGCGACCTCGAGATCGCGATCGGCACCAACCAGAAGACCACCGGGACCTACGGCCTGGGCTACCTGCTGCACCACGACGGGACGATCGTCGACGGCTGGCCGGTGGCGCTGTTCGGCGCCTACACCAACGCGCTGCCCTACGTCGGCGAGGGGGTGCCGGGCTCCCCGACCATGTGCGACATCGACGGCGACGGCGCCCTCGAGATCGCGATGCACACGATCGCCGACAGCGGAAAGCTGCTCCGCTTCGACGGCGAGTCCATCGGGAACCTGGCGCGCATCGCGCCGGACTTCGGGCCCCTGTCCAACACGGACGAGAACGCCGCGAACCTCATCATGATCAACAGCGGCGCGTGGGGCGACCTGGACGCCGACGGGGTCCCCGACTACGCGATCGGATCCACCGGGTTCGGCTACGCCAACGGGCTCCTGGACGACGGGCAGCGGTACGACCACGACCACCTGCTGGGCGCGTGGTCCGGCGTGATGGGGGAGGGGGGCAAGTTCCCGTTCCTGACTGGCTTCCCCCAGGTCATGGAGGACCTCCAGTTCTTCCTCAACCCCTCGATCGCCGACATCGACGGCGACGGGCTGCCCGAGGCCATCAACGGATCCGCCGGCCACATCGTCCACGCCTTCAACCACCGGGGCACGGAGCCCGTGGGTTGGCCGAAGAACGCGGGCCAGTGGATCCTCGGATCGCCGGCGGTCGGCGACGCCGACGGCGACGGCTTCCTCGAAGTCTGGACCGCGACCCGCACGGGATTCGTCTACGCCTGGCGCACGACGGCGATTGCGGAGACGGCGTACCGCGGCTGGACCGGCTTCCGCCACGACGCGGCGAACACGGGCAACTGCACGACATCGTTGCGTTCCTACCCGCCGATCCCGGTCGAAGAGCCCGGCTGTGTTGGCTGCACTGCCTCGTTGTCCAGGCAAACAGCGGCCCGGGGCGGGGCCCTCCTGGCGATGCTTCTGTGCGGAGGGTGGGTACGGCGCCGCAAGGCATGACCCGTATGGGCTGGAAAGCAAGGAAATACCGGGCTTTCCGGGCATCTGGGCCAGCTTGACCCCCCCGATTCGCGGGTGATACGCTCGCGACGACCATGCCCCGGGATACGTGCGTCTGACGTACGGGCTCTGGGCGGCACGCGACGGGTCGGGCGATGAAGCCCCCCGCGCCTGAGGTGGCCGATGCTCTTGCCCGACCGCTCCGTTGCTCGCTGGATTCTGCTGCTGTCGTCCCTCGGTCTGCTGGCCTCTGGTTGCCGCTCCGTGCCCGATGACTTCAAGCGTGTGGCCCTCGGCGACGACGATGACGCTGCTGATGACGATGACGCGTCGGACGACGACGACTCGATCAGCGACGACGACGACTCCTCCTCCACCGACCAGCGGGCCCCCGTGCTCGTGGTGACCGACCCGCACGAGGCTCCCTCGGTGATCGAGGGCAGCTTCCCGTTCGAGGTCGAGGTGTCGGACCCCGACTCCGACGGCGTGAACGTGACGGTCCTCGTGTCCGTGGACGGGGTCGTCTACAACCCCGCCACCGTGGCCGAGGGTCAGCCCGTCGACTTCACCTGGCCGGGTCCGCCCCCCATGGTGGCGCTCGCGGGCCCGATCACCTGGAACAGCGAAGCCGACGTTCTCACGAACTCGGAGACGGTGTCCCTGCAGTTCTGCCCCGTGGACCTCGAAGGCAACGCCGGCGACTGTGTCTTCTGGCCCGAAGACGATGAAGCCACCGTGGTCAACGGCTCCACGCCGACGCTCGGTGAGTTCTGCCAGCCCGGCGACATGGAGGACATGAACTGGGCCGCCGGCGAGTCGCTGGTCGCGCTGTCCGACGGCAACTGCCTCAACTACGAGCGCAACCAGCCGCCGCAGCCCGACGACTTCTCGGCGCAGTTCCTCCTGGTCCTGCTCAACACGAACGAGAACGACGTCAACTTCACGATCAACTGGTCGTCCGTGGGTCCGCCGGAGTCCGGTCTGGGCGACGACGACGACGACGCGACGCCTCCGGGAGACGACGACGACGACTCGGCGGCCGGTGACGACGACGACTCGGCGGTGGCCTACCGGTTGCCCGCCATGCCGCGGACGAACGCTCGGGGCCTGCACCAGCCGACGGCAGCCCCGGCGCCCGCGAACACCCTCCGCGGTGTTTCGAGCGCCTCCAGCGATGTCGAGTTCGAAGTCCCGATGGAGGACAACCCGATGCTCACCTGCGTGGAGGACGTCACCGACGCGGACCTGCACGGCAGCCAGAGCAACTTCTTCTTCCGCGAGGACATCTCGGAGAACGCGGCGCGCACCACCTTTGGCGCTCGGCTCCGGGCGCTCGGCGACAACGTCGCCATCTACGTGGACACGCAGACGCCCATCGACACGGACTTCGACTGCGACGGCGTCATCGACGAGCCGAGCACCGCGGGTCCGGCCGAAGGCTTCGACAACTGCGACCTCGAAGAGATCGTCGACATCTACGACAGCAACATCTTCCCCACGCTGACCACGCTGTACGGCGAGCCCAGCGACGTCGACGGCAACTGCCGCATGACGGTCTTCCTGACCCACCGGGTCAACGGGCTGACCGAAGGCGCGACGAGCGAGCTCGGCCAGAACCGGATCCTCAAGTCCTTCGCCGAGCCGGAGATCGACCTGTGGGAGCTGGACCTGGCCCTGAACCCCGGCTCCAACCAGCAGGACGTGCTGTACCTGTACGCGCCGGACCCGCTGGGCATCTGGGGACCCACGGCCGTCGGCCTCGAGGACTACCTCAACTACGAAGTGTCCGGCCGCATGGCGATCGCCCTGCAGCAGATGATCTCCTACGCCGTTCACCGCGGGGTCGGCAAGAGCATCATGGACCCTGAGGATGCCGCCGACGTCGACGCCCCGCCGGCTGAAGAGGACTGGCTGGACGACGCCATGGGCCTGCTCGCGGCCGACGTCACCGGCTTCGGCTCCATCAGCTACCTCGACGCCTGGATCTACATGGACCGCAGCCACCTGCTGCCGCTCATCGAAGAGAACACGTTCGAGGACTTCGAGGACCGGGGCGGGCAGTACCTGTTCGTCCGGTACCTGCACGACCTCCTCGGCGACGGCTTCATCTGGGACGTCCTGCACGCGGAGAACAGCGAGGGCACCTCCACGCAGGGCATCGACTCGATCCTCCAGGTCATCGGCGGCGCCGACGTCGACGCGTTCAACGACTTCGCGCTGGAGTGGGCCACCGCCATGGCGGTCTCGGGCCGCGTCCAGAGCAACGGCATCGACCCGCTGGTGGCGTTCGCGGACCTCGACCAGTACTTGACCAGCGACACCGTCAGCGTGCTCGACCCGGAGAACCCGGCGCCCGGCGAGCTGTTCGGCGCCAACGGCTACCAGCTCGGCTTCAACGTCCGCGGCTTCAACCGGACCTACACCGGCGGCACCGCGCCGGCCGGCCCCACGGAGCTGTCCCCGCTGATCGTCAAGACGGAGAACCTCGACCCCCTCGTCTTCCACCCGGAGACCGACTTCTTCGGCACGGTCAGTGGCAAGTACGGTGTGTCGACCATCCTCGTGGGCGGCATCGAGCAGCCTGAGAACTGGCTCCTCATCGAGACGGACGACGGCTCCGAACTCGTCGGCCGGGTGATCCGCGTGGACAACGCGCTGCCGACGAACCTGCCCTTGCGGGTGGAGCTCATCGACGGCGCGCTCATCGCGGACGTTCAGCCCCTCGGCGACCTGCCGTCGGACGGCTCGGAGCTGCGGCTCATCGGCCTCATCGACGACCCCGAAGAGATCGACATCGAAGCCAGCGCCGAGCCCCCGACCCTGGGCGACGACGACGACGACGACGATGCGGCGCCCGCGGACGACGACGACGACGACGCGGTGGACTCCTCCACGACGGAGCTCACCGACCTCGATCGCTTCGGCCTGTCGCTGCAGGCGGTGACCAGCCTGGGTGTCTGGGTCGACCGACGTCTGTCCGACCTGGACGGCAACAGCAACCTGAGCGACCCCTTCGTGGCAGTCGTGCCGGCGAGCGACATGCCCAACCCCTGGACCTACGACCAGTGGAACTTCGGCCCCTCGCCGGCCAACGGTCCGTGCGCGGATCCCGCGCTCTACCTGATGCCCAACGTCATCATGGACTGGCTCGCACCCCAGGCGGTGCCCATGAGTGAGCCCGTGGCCGATGGCGACTCCGAGTTCGCGCTCGACCTGACCGGCGAAGAAGGCATCGAGGCCCCCGGCTTCTGGGAGTGCGAGTTTGACCACGACCAGGACGGCATCCCCGACGCGCTCGAGCAGGCTCCGACGAACTTCGTCGAGCAGGTCGTGTTGCGCCAGTGGGAGAACCTGCTGACCGACCCGAACTTCTATCAGGGCAGCTACGGCATCTGGCCGGGCAACCCCTACGACATCACGGCGCCGTTCTACGACACCAGCTTCGTGGACCTCGACAGCAACGAAGACCCCGACGACAACCTCGCTACGGCGATCCCGTCGGTGAACATCGGCGGTCGCGCGGTCAACGAGGGCGAGGAGGCCGTCTGGATCGGAACGCTTCCCCCGGGCGACTACATCATCGTCGTCGGCGATGGCGGTGGCGGGACCGGCGAGTACGACCTGAGCGTTCGCCAGGTCGTGCCCTAGGGCGGGAGCTCAGGCGCCGTCGCCGAGATCCGTGAGGGCCTCGAGCGCGGCGCGACTCGTCTCCACGTAGAGCACCTTCTCCTGATCCACGGCCACCCGGCCGGGGGGAAAGCCCTTGGGCTTGCGGACGTGCTTGCACCGGGTCCAGCTCACCTCGCGTCGCTCGCCGTCGGCCACCTTGCTGTGCACGAGCGCCACCTGGGCGCCCAGCAGCAACAGGTCGAGGGGCGGAGACTCGCCCGGCGAGCGGATCACCACGTGCGCGCCGGGGCTGCCTTTGACGTGCAGCCACGCGTCGTTGCCCCGGCTGTGGTGCAGCGTCAGCGCGTCGTTGTCGGCGGCGCGCTTGCCGACCCGGATCTCGTGCCCGCTCGGAGCACGCCAGGCCCGGTAGGGGAGTCGGGGAGTCGCCCGCCGGGCGCTCGGGGGCACCTGCCGGGACGGCAGCCAGGACGGAAGTCGACGCTGGATCGAAGCGAGCCCGTCGACGTCCGCACCCTCGAACTCCGCGAGCAAGGCCGCGACGACCTGCTCACGTGCGCGCGTCTCCTTCAGTCGGCGGTTCGCCTCCTCGGCGCCCCGGTCGGCACGTCGGGCACGGCGAAAGCGAGACTCGATCTGCTCGGCGGGGGCCAGCTTCGGATCGAGCGCCACCTCCAGGGTGGGCTGGCCCTCGGCGTACCAGTCGGTCACCTGGATCGACTCCTGCCCGCGGCTCAGCAGGTGAAACGATGCCTGCAGGAGCTCACCCTCGCGGCGCAGGCGCGCTGACTCCCCCGCCCGGGCGACTTCCGCCTCCTGCTGGGATCGCTGGCGGGCGAGCTTCTTCCGCGCGGCGGCCAGGGGGCGGCGCACCGCGACCCGAAGGCTGGACTCCTCCTCGTCGAGATCAACCTGGGCGTAGGTCGCGGCGACGGCACGATCCCGGGCCTCGCCCTCGAACGCACTGAAGCGATCAGGTTGAACCCGGGGCGCACCGGCCGGCGGCGTCCACGGACCGCCGAGCTTGAGGCCCGGTCGGAGCGGGCCGAGGGCCGAGCGGATCGAGCCGTCCTGCACGAAGAACACGTTGCCGGTGGCGTCGGTGAACTCATGGATCAAGGAGACGATGCCGTCGGGGGAGCGAAAGTCGATCCGAAGGACGCGGTCGCCGCCGACCAGCTCGAACCGCTCGACTCGCCCCCCGAGGTGGGCGCGGAGGTAGCCCTGGAACGCGTGCGGCTGGGCCGGATTCGCCGGGGGCTTGTCGATCCCGGAGAAGCGGGCGCGCCTTCGGCCGACCGCCAGCAGCAGGTGGAGGGTCCGGCCGGGCGCACGCAGCGAGAGGATCAGGGTCTGGGGGTTCGGCTGGCGCACGCCTTGAAGGGCGGCGCCGGTTGTCGCGTCCAACCACCAGGCGGCCAACGGCTCCGCTTCGGATGCGCGCAGGCTCATCGGGGGTTGTTGCTGGCGCGTCGCATGTCCGGACGATACAAGCCGACGCCTCGACGCTGCGGAGCTGCCCCATGAGAACCCTGACGATCTCCTTGTTCCTGCTTCTGGCCCCGCCGCTGTCGGCAGCGCCCGTCTCGGACCAGAAGTCCTTGGCCGAAGGAGTCTCCGACGCCCTCGGCGAAGGTGCCCCGCGGCTGGCCCAGGCCACGACCCTCGACTTCGTGTTCGAGCGCACGGTTCGGGACTCCGTCAGCACCAAGGAGACCACGGCCGTGCACCGGTACCTGCGCGCGGCCGGCAGTCGGCGCCAGCGCCTGGACATCCGCGTCAGCGGCGGCACCGACTCGGCGGCCGTCATCGACGGCGACGCGGCGTGGCTGATCGTCGACGGCAAGCACCACGACGCCGATGTGGCGGCGGTGGCGGCGCGGCTCCCCGAGTTCGCCCCCGAGCGGATCTTCTCGGTTCCGCTGGCGTTGGCCACGGAAGGGACGCGGATCCTGGGCGTCGAAGCCCTGAGCTTTGGCGAAGAGGTGGACGATGCGGGCAAGCGGCGCTTCGTGCTCGTGGGGACGGACGGCGACGGCAAGGAGACCGCGCGCCTCGAGGTCGATGCCCGAACGCTGTTGCCTCTGCAGGTCGCCTTCGAGTCGCCCGCGGGCTTCGTCGTGTACCGCTACCGGGACTATCGGGAAGTGGCGCCGGGACTGACCCTGCCGTTCGAGCGCGAGTTCCTGCGCAACGGGATCCGCATCAGCACCACAAGGGTCCGGCGACTCTCCCTGGACGGGGCCGCCGACGAGTCCTCGTTCGACCCGGCGGCCACGAAACTGGGCCCGTTGCCCAAGCCTGCGGGGGGCCCCGGAAAGCCCGGTGGGAAGGGGCTCTGACACCGTTTCGGACGGTGCCGAAACACCGTGTTGACAGGGTGCAGGGGCACATGTAAAAGCCGTCTCCCGTCGCGCCCGCCTTGAATTTCAGGGCAGGAACGATGGGCACCCAGCGTCCCTGGAGGGCTGGCGTGGCTCAATTGGTAGAGCAGCCGATTTGTAATCGGCAGGTTGCAGGTTCAAGTCCTGTCGCCAGCACCAGGGACGAGGAGTCGAGAGACTGGTACGGAGGGATGCCCGAGTGGTCAAAGGGAGCAGACTGTAAATCTGCCGGCGTGCGCCTACGGTGGTTCAAATCCACCTCCCTCCACCAAAAATTGAATAGTTTCGCGGGAATAGCTCAGTTGGTAGAGCATCAGCCTTCCAAGCTGAGGGTCGCGGGTTCGAA
>Ga0055584_100000963_pt1 | contig 27869 bp, 20 predicted proteins | sample OSDHelmetaG_FD_58716 | JGI IMG/M metagenome (GOLD analysis project Ga0055584, IMG submission 58716) | Pelagic marine sediment microbial communities from the LTER site Helgoland, North Sea, for post-phytoplankton bloom and carbon turnover... | ecosystem: Environmental > Aquatic > Marine >... | reverse complement strand
GCTGTTCGACGGCATCGACGAGTCCGGCCTCTACTCCCACTTCACCAACGCCACCCCGACCCCGACCCTGGAGCTTCCCACCGAGGTCCAGGCGCGCAGGACGGCGGAGCTGGAGCAGAGGACCGCGGCGGCCCTCGACGCCGCCTCCGGCGACGAGATCCCCTGGCGCGAGGTCTTCACCACGCGCTTCGAGGGTGCCGGCGAGGAGGGCGCCCCCTTCCAGCTGCGCGGCGGCGCGGCCGTCACGGGGGAGGGTCCGGGCCGCTCGGTGGCCCTCGACGGCGAGAACTCGATCGTCTTCCCCGGGATGGGGGTCTTCCGCCGCGCTGACCCGTTCCGAATCGAGCTGGAGATGCGCTCGCCGGAGCCCTTCGACCGCGCGGTGGTGCTGCACCGCACCAAGTCATGGACCGACTCGGGGAGCCGGGGCTACCAGCTGCTCGTGGATGAGGGCCGCCTCCTGTTCGCGCTCGTCCACTTCTGGCCCGGCGATGCCATCGCAGTCCGGACCGTGGACGCCGCCCCGGTCGATCGATGGACCACGGTGGAGCTTCGCTACGACGGCTCGAGCCGGGCCGCGGGGATGGAGATCTGGATCGATGGCGAGCCGGCACCCCTCGAGGTGGTCCGGGACCACCTGACCCGCACGATTCGGGGGGGATCCATCGAGCACCTGACCATCGGGAGCCGCTTCCGCGACCGCGGCTTCAAGGGCGGCGCCGTGCGGTCCATGCGGGTGATGGACCTCCCCCCGGAGGTGCCGAGCCCCACCAACACCCTGCGCGCCGCCCGCGCCGCGCTGGACGATCACCGGGACCGCATCCGGCTGATCATGACCATGCGTGAGGCGCCAGAGCTCCCCGCCGCGCAGCGCACGGCGTACCTCCTCGAACGGGGGCTCTATTCGAACCGCCGCGAACCGGTCGCCCCGGCGACCCCGGCCTTCCTCCCCGCGCTACTGGACGAGCCGGTCCGCTCGCGGCTCGACCTCGCTCGCTGGCTCACCCACCCCGACCACCCCTTGACCGCGAGGGTCCACGTGGACCGACTGTGGCGGCTCGCCATGGGCCAGGGCCTCGTCCCCAGCCCCGAGGACCTCGGCAGCCAGAGCCGCCCCCCGATCCACGCCGCGCTGCTCGACACCCTGAGCCGGGACCTGGTCGAGTCCGGCTGGGACTCCCGCGCGCTGCTCCGGCGCATCGTCCTCTCCTCCACCTACCGCCAGGCCTCCGACCACGCGGGGAGCCTCGACCGGGACCCGGACAACGGGCTCCTGAGCCGTGCCAGCGCGCGCCGCATGGGCGCGGAGGTGATCCGCGACGCGGCCCTCGAGGCGGCGGGCCTGCTGGTCCACCGGGTGGGCGGCCCACCCGTTCGCCCCTACCAGCCCCCTGGACTCTGGCAGGAGAAGAGCGGCAAGGTCTACCGCGCGGGCCGGGGCGACGACCTCCGCAGGCGGAGCCTCTACACGTTCTGGCGGAGGACCTCCCCGCCCCCCGCCATGACGATGTTCGACGCGCCGGCCCGCGAGGTCTGCAGGGTCGACCGCCCAGCGACGACCACCCCCCTCCAGGCCCTCGTGCTCTGGAACGACCCCCAGTTCGTCGAGGCCTCCCTCGCGCTCGCGCGCCTCGCCCTCGTGGCCGAGGCCCAGGAGTCCAGGGAGCCCACGGAGCCATCTGTGGCCGAGCTCGACCGGCGAAGGGTGGCGTTCCTGGTGCGGTCCCTCGCCTCCCGCCCCCCCACGGCGGAGGAGACCGAAGCGATGACCGCCCTCATCGAGGCCCAGCGGGAGGCCTACCGGTTGGACCCGGACGCGGCGCGCCGGCTCGCGAACTTCTCCCTCGAGCGCGCGGCTCACCCCGGCGACGAAGCCCCTGAACCCGAGCCCATGACCGACGAGGTGGCCGTGGAGACCGCGGCCACCACCGTGGTCGCCAGCGCCCTCCTCGGGCTCCCCGACGTGGTGCAGAGACGATGAGCGAGCTCCCCCCGATCCCCTCCGGCTCCCCCGGCCCCCGGCTCGACCGGAGGGCCCTCCTGCAGGGCGCCTCCCTCGGCGTCGCAGGGGCCGCGCTGGCCCGCATCGGCAGCGCCCAGGATGCGACCGCGCTCCATCACCCGCCCCGCGCCCGGCGCGTCGTTCACCTCTTCATGAGCGGCGGGCCCTCCCAGCTCGACCTCTGGGATCCCAAGCCGCTGCTGCGGGAACGGAACGGCGAGGAGCTGCCCGGCTCGGTACGCCAGGGACAGCGGCTCACCGGAATGTCCGGCAACCAGGCCTCGCTGCCCCTCGCCGGCTCGATCTTCGACTTCCAGCAGCACGGGGAGAGCGGGACCTGGGCGAGCGAGCTGCTCCCCCACACCGCGGCGATCGTCGATGACCTGTGCGTCGTGCGAACCATGGTCACCGACGCCATCAACCACGACCCCGCGGCGACCTTCCTCCTCACCGGCTCCGAGATCGCCGGGCGGCCGTCCGCCGGCGCGTGGCTGAGCTACGGGCTCGGCGCCCTGAACCGTGACCTGCCCGAGTTCTGCGTGATGGTCACCCAGGGCAAGGGGGGCCAGCCCCTCTACGAGCGGCTGTGGGGCTCGGGGTTCCTGAGCGCAAGGCACGCCGGCGTCCAGTTCCGCAGCGGGGGAGACCCGGTGCTCTTCCTCAACGATCCCCCGGGCATCGACCGCGCGACCCGGCGGAGGATGCTCGACGCCCTGCGCGGCGCCGCAGGAGGCGCAGATGCGGACAGCGCGGCGAGGACCGCCCAGGCTGAGCTCGCGTTCCGGATGCAGATGTCGGTCCCGGAGGTCGCGGACCTCTCCGATGAGCCCGACGCCACCTTTGAGCTCTACGGCGAGGACGCGAGGAAGCCGGGGACCTTCGCGGCGAACTGCTTGATCGCGCGCCGGCTCATCGAGCGGGACGTCCGCTTCGTCCAGCTGATCCACCAGGGCTGGGACCAGCACGGGAGCCTCCCGGGCGCGATCAGGACGCAGTGCAAGGAGACCGATCAAGCCTCCGCTGCGCTCGTGACCGACCTCAAGCGCCGGGGACTGCTGGACGACACCCTCGTGGTCTGGGGCGGTGAGTTCGGACGGACCTGCTACAGCCAGGGAGCCCTGAGCGCGACCAACTACGGCCGCGACCACCACCCCCGCTGCGCGAGCATGTGGATGGCCGGCGGCGGGGTCCGCGCGGGCCACACCCACGGTGAGACCGACGAGTTCGGCTACAACGTCGCCCGGGATCCCGTGCACGTGCACGACCTGAACGCGACGCTGCTGCACCTGCTCGGGATCGACCACGAGCGGCTGACGTTCCGCCATCAGGGGCGACGCTACCGGCTCACCGACGTGCACGGTTCGGTGATCCAGCCGCTGCTCGGCTGACCCGCCGGGCTCGCCGGACCTCCAAGGGGGTCGATCCACGGGGCCTCCGTCCCCGTGCGAGACAACTTCTGCCGGAGTTGTGGCTCGATCAGGATGGGCAGCGCTCGGACTCAATGAGCGCACCTAGAAGTGCCGATTTCGGGGGTGCGGGGCGTCTCCTGGGGCTCCGCCACCCACACCATGAGCACCGAGAAGCGCCCCAAGATCGCGTCCGTAGCCGTGGCGGCTGCGGCCGCCCTCTGCCTGTTCATCTACAGCCTCGAAGATCCGACGCCGCTGCCGGAGGAGACGGAGACCTTCGCCTCCGTGAGCGCCGCGCCCATGGGCGGCCGCATCGAGATTGATCGGGGGCCCAGCGGCCTCGTCCGGGTCGCGCCGCGTGACGTCGACAGCGATCGCGACGCGGGCCCTTCAGAGGCCGCTCCAGAGAAAGCGCAGCCCGACCCCATCGACCTCGCCGCCGCCCTGGCGAGCGAGGCCCGGGCCAAGCAGACCCTCCGGATCATCGCCATGGCCCAGGAGCAGTTCCGGGAGGCACGCTCCGTGGACAGCAACCTCGATCACCTCGGCGAGTACGGCTACCTCGCCGAACTCATGGGCAATGCGCCCCTTCGCAATGGCCTCGGCGACTCCTTCGTCGACGTCTCGGAGCTGAACGCGTTCCTGCCCCGCAACTTCGCGGAGGTCGTCTCGACCTCCGCGGGTGGCGCGTGCGAGGTCGACGGCTACCTGTTCTCGGTCTACCTCCCTGCAGCGCCGCTCTACAGCGGTGAGGTCCATGGCCTCGCCGAGGCCCTCCACGGCGGGAGCGGAGAGACCGTCCCCGATCCGAGCCAGAGCGCCCTGCGATGGTGCGCCTACGCGTGGCCGTCCTCGGAGTCCACGCCCCCGCGGAGCGCCTTCTTCCTGGACAGCTCGGGCCTGCAGCTGAGCACGGCGAACAACCCCGAGTCCCAGCAGCCCTACATCGGCGCCGCTCACGCGCCCCGTTGGGACGCCGCCTACGTCCGCCCCGACATGTCGGGCGAGGCCGGCGGCGAAGAGACCTGCGACGGGAACGCCTGGAGCGGTTAGCGGTCGCCCGCCGCCCCGGGACCCGCCGGGTCAGCCTCGAGGGCACCGGGCTCACCCACCAGCTCCCGGAGCCGGCTGGCGCGGCCCTGGAATTCCTCCAGCTCCCCAGGGGCACCTGCAGCCCCCCAGGATCGCTCGGAGAGGAACGGAAGCGCGCTCTCGAAGAGCGGCAGCGCCCCGGCTCCAGCCAGGCGGACCTCAGCACCGAGGATCAGCGACTCCGAGGCTCTGGCGCGCTCCCCCGTCGCCGAGCCCAGGAGGGCGAGCGGGCTCCATCCATAGAGCGAGGACGGGGCGGGGGGGGTGAGCCCGTCGCCCGAGAACTGCAGCACGCTGCTCCTCCCGTCGATAAGGGTCCGGCCGGCAGCGATGAGCTGAACGATCTGGCGACCGGAGGGCTCGGCCACGTCCGCTGCGGTCAGCAGGACCGGGAGGGGCGCCCCGGCGGAGGGGTCGACGGCCGGGGAGACGAACGGCAGGGCGGGGGCCCCAGATTCAGCCGGCGGGTCAAGCAGCAGGTCCAGGCCGCGGGCTGCAGCGGCGGGCCCCATCGCACGAGCGAGGGCCGCGCGATCATCCGACGGAGGCGCCTCCAGCACGAGCACGTTGAACGAGCCCAGGTAGAGGAGCTCCAGCAGACGAAGCCCTTCCTCCTCCGAGGCGAGACCCTCAAGGCGCACGGCGCGCCACGAGAAGCGCGGCGCGTCGTCCAGACGGAAGGGCGGCAGGACCCAGCCGCCCCCCTCCACCGGTGAGAGCAGTTGGAGCAGGCGCGCGGCGGCCCGGGCCACGCCAACCTCCGTGCGCCCTGAAAGGGCGACGTGATCCTCGAACACCTCGATCGACAGGGCCTCGGGGCTCTCCCCGACCGCCTCCGCCGTGTACCCCAGGGTCAGCACCACATCCCCCGACCGGGCGGGCGCGGGCGCCGTCTTCACCGTCCGACCTGTCCGCTTCGAGAGCTGTCCCGCCAGCACGCCGGCCAGGGGCTCCAGCTCGGCGATGGCCGTCACGACCCGGAGCTCATCGGGGAGGATGAAGGGCGCGAAGCGGGGCTGCGCCATCGCCAGCGTCGGGACCGTGGGCGGCGGGGGCGGCGGGGTCCAGTCCTGGACCAGGGGGGCAGACAGGGCGAGGAGGAGGGGAAGCACGGGGCGATCCTAGATCGCCCTCCACCTGACGACGACCCCCCAACCCGGGGAGGAGAGCACGGTCTCCCTCCGGGGCTCAGCGCAGGCGCGTGTGCTGGAGCGCGAAGGTCAAGGTGCTATCGACGGCGACCTCGAGGGTCTGGATGGACCCCGGATCGCCCAACGGGTGCGTCGCTCCGAACCCGTGGTCCGCCCCCTCGATCAGGAGCGCCTCACCGCGCGGCGCACGCTCGCTGAGCGTCACGGCCGCGTCATAGCTGACGGTCCCGTCCTCCAGGCCGTGGACCGCGAGGAACGGCGCTTCCACTCGACCGGCCGCGGCCCCGATGTCGAGCCGCACCGCGTTCCGCTCGAAGTCCTCGAGCCCCGCAAGCCCCATGCGATGGACCTGCCCCGTTCGGGCGTTGGGGACCTCCAAGAACCCCTCCGCGCGCCAGCGGACCTTCATGCCCTCATCAAAGCGATCCGCGTCCGCGATGGCCGCCCAGGTCACGAGCGCCGCCGGAGCCCGCTCCGCGGCCGAGATCACCGCCATCCCCCCACCGCGGCTGTGGCCCATCAGGACCTCAAGGCCAGGGTCCACCCCGGGGAGACCGCGCGCGAACTCTCGCACCCTGGCCATGTCTTCGAGCTGACGAGAGTAGGAGTCGTTGAAGAACGCCTCGTCATCGTCCATCTCCAGGGGGTCGTCACCGACGCCAGACCCCGAGCTGTTCATGGACACCGCCACGAACCCCGCCGCTGCCAGCCTTCTGCTGAGGTGAGGGAAGAACCCCCAGTCCATGAAGCCCTTGAAGCCGTGGACGAGGATCGCGATCGGACGACCTCCCCCGTCGATGGGCGGCTCGGGGTTGGGCGCGAGCTCGACCCGGACGCCGATCCGGCGGCCAGGCTCATCGGGGTAGGTGAGGAACGTCCGCTCCTGGTGGTTCCCTTCAGACTGCAGCGGTTCAGTCATGGCTTCGCGCCGGACCTTACCCGTCCTCGAGCTCGAGCAGCGGCTCCAGGTGCGGGAAGACCTCGATGATCCTCCTCCAGCCCGGGACCGGTCGCTCGCCCGCGAGCACGAACTTCACCTCGAGCGCCGCGGCGAGGGTGCTGGCTGGCACCGCGCCAGGGTGGGATGCGTTGTCCGCGATGATGTAGAGGTCGTCCACGTCCCCCGCGATCTCCCGGGCGCGCCGCGCCGCGCCGCCGATCCTCGACGGGTCATATGCCCCCGGTCCGCGGAGGCGCAGCATGCCCACCGGCCCGGTCGCCCGGTGGCGCCTCGGCGGCGCGTCCCAGCGCTCGTCCTCGTCGAGGTGCGCGAGGGACCAGCCCGCTCCCGCGAGCACGTCCAGCGCCCGGCGCTCGTACCAGGAGCGGTGCCCCGCAGCCAGGATCAGGGGGGCGGGCGACAGGATCCGCGCCAGGTCCCCCAGGGCGCGGGCCTCCGAGGGCCCGAAGAGCGTCCCGTCCGGGAGCGTCGCCACGAGCCCACCGAGCCGCTCGCGGCGCACGAGGGGCGCGAGCGAGGCGCGGAACTGCTCCGCGTCCGCCGCGCGCTCCGCCGCCGTTCGGGCGAGATCCATGGCGGCGGAGGGCACGCGTACCAAGAGCCGTGTCCTCGGGCGATCCTGGAGGGCCGCCGCCCAGCGCACGATGTGCTCCTCGCGCGGGAGGACGTGGGCGGTCACGTCGACCTCCACCGCCCCGAAGAACTGCCCGAGGAAGCTGAGCGGCTCGAAGTCCACGCCACGCTGCAGCGGCCACGAGCGCTCCAGCGCGGGGTGCGTCCAGCCGGAGGGTCCGATGCGGATCACCAGTCCGCCTCCACTCCGAGGAGCTCCGCGGCCTCGACCTCCGCCGCCACCAGGGCCTCGCCGATGCCCTCGCTGACGGCCCGAAGGTCCCCGTCGGTGGCGCTCGCGTCCACCCGGATCGGCGCGCCGATGACGACCTGAACACGACTGAAGGGGAGCGGAATCGTGAAGCGGTCCCACGAGTGGAGCCTCACGGCGCTCGCCGCGGCGAAGCCGAAGGGGACGATGGGTAGCCCGGAGTCCCGGGCCAGGAAGGCGGCCCCCCGGTTCACGCGGTGCATGGGCCCCCTGGGGCCATCCGGGGTGATCGCGACCGCGCCGCCCCCGCGGAGCATCTCGCGCATGGCCTTGAGGGCGCGGACGCCGTAGCGGCTGGAGGAGCCGCGGAGCGTGCGGTAGCCGAGGCGTTCAAGGGTGCTGTTGGCGAGCTCACCATCGCCTGACATCGACACCAGGATGACCGTGTTGACTCCAGCGAAGACCGGAGCCGCGGCGGCCATGCGGCCGTGCCAGAGCACGGCGACGCAGCCATCCCCCGACTCGAGCAGCTCCTCGCGCCGCTCACCGTTGGCGATCCTGACCCGCCAGGTCCAACCGAGGCCCCGAAGGAACGCCGGGACCAGCAGCGGCACGAGCGGAGAGAGCGCGCGACGGCGCAGGTCCCGAAAGCGCCGACGCAGCGGTCCGTTCCGACGGGAACGGTCACTGCGCTTGTACTGCCAGCCTGAACCAGCAGGGTCCCCGGACGGACGATCGCCCGAGGAGTCCCCCTCGCCATCGTCGGACATCACCGGCTCCGGCTACCTGGCAACGACATGCAAGAGGTCATCGCCCCCGCCCTCCTGGTCGACGCCGTCCGGGCCCAGGGACCACAGCCTGCAGCCCTCCTCGGTGACCCGGTAGCGCACCGCCCGGCCCCACCCGTCCTCCAAGGCCCCGGAGAGGTAAGGCGGTTGGCCACCCTCGCTCTTCGTGAGCTCCGCGAGGGAGGCCGGGAAGGCGTTGCTGTGGTCGAGGCGATAGACCTGAATCGCGACCCCGAGGCTGACCAGCTGGGTCTTGGTCGCCATCTCGGCCCCCGAGGACACCTCAACCTCCACGTCCTCCAGCCCCGCCTCCTCGGTCGGGCCGAATTCGACGTCGTCGATGAGGAGAGCCTGCTCGGTCACCATGATGCTGAAATAGAACCCTGCCCCCACGAGGAGCACCGGGAGCTCCGGACCCAGGGAGGACACCGAGGTGTCCACGAGGCCCCCCTCCACCTTGACCCAGCTCCGCTCGCTCGGCGCAAAGTGCCGGGTGAGCAGGTCCATCTCCGGAAGGGAGTCCAGCTTGAACGGGAGCGGAAGGTCGGTGTCCACCCCAGCGGCGTCGTCGCCGTCATTCGCGAGGCTGAGGATCACCGGCGCGAGCGCGCGCAGCTGGGTGTAGAGGTTGCCGTAGAAGACCGGCCAGTTGGCCGAGCTGACCATCGTGGCCGCCCCGGGAACCTCGACCGCGCTCAGCCCGGCGTGGAGCTCTGCCCCCTCGCCAGCCCTGGTCAGCTTCGCCACGCGCCGGACCTCACGCTTCGCGTGACTCGGGAGCGTGGAGAGCAGGACCCGGTCCTCCATCACCGTCAAGGTCGGCCGGCTGATGGTGGAGGGGTCCACCGGGAGTGCGAGGGACTGCATCCCGCCATCCCCACCGGTGAGCGCGTCGAGGGACAGGGTGTAGAGCGTCGCGCCCCTGTAGTCGGTCCTTTGACCGTCCAGGCGACTCGCCTCCTTCATCATGGCCATCAGGCCATCCATGCCGCGGGTGAAGGCCTCCCGGTCGTCGAGGGTGGCGACCGCCATGAGGTTCGGTGCCGACAGGAGGGAGCGTAGCTTGGGGAGGCTGTAGGAGATCGAACCGCCGAGGGGCTCGATCAGGTCGCGGTCGAGGCGGAATCCGAACCGGGTGTCCATATCCACCATGACCTGCTCCAGGTCCTCCCCGTTGGCGCCCTGGGGGAGCTGCAGGAGCAGGTCGAGGAGCTGCTTCGGCTCGAAGCTGGCCACGGAGGTCACGAGCGCGTCCGGGTGGGCGAGGGTCAGGCTTGAGGGGTCCAATGCGGCCCCCCCGATCATCTGGAGGCTGGCGAGGGGCGGTGAGCCGCGGATCCACCCCTTGGTCAGATAGCGCCCATCCCCCCGTATATCGACGCGCCAGTGGCCTCCGCGGTACATCGCCGTCCCGAGCGCGCCGAACATCATCTCCATCATCGTGGCGATGGGACCCGCGAACATCATGGCCTCCGGCCCGTCGGCGGCCTCCATCACGGCCGAGAGGCCGGCGTAGGGAGGGATGTACACCTCCATGAGGGTGGTCCCCTCCGCGGCGCCGAGCTTCGCTCGCCCGGCCTCGATCTCGCTCGAGAAGGCATCCGGCGCGGCATGACTGAGCCGCAGGATCTCCTCGTCGATGTCGTCCAGCCCGATGGCCATGACGGCGCGCGTGCCACCGTGGACAAAGTGCCCCTTCACGTCGTCCCCCAGATCAGGGAGCTCCACCACCGTGAGACGCGCAGAACCGAACGCCCCGCCGTCCCCCGCGAGGCTCACCGCTCGCGTCGGCAGGTCGTCGGCCTGGACGCCTCGGAGGGAGGCGTCCAGGAGACGTGCCACGGCTTCGCCGGAAGCCTCATCCTGGAAGTCGATCACAAGCCGGACCTTGAGGTCCGACGCCGAGGTCGCCCCCTCAGCCACTTGGGCCAGGGAGGAGAGCGAGAACCCCCCATCCGCACCCGGATCCACGGAGAGGGAAACGGAGCGGAAGCCCTCGTGCAGGTCGAGGATCGGCGGGACGGCCCCCCCCAGATCGCGCCACTGCTGGGCCAGCAGGTCCACCGGATCCATCGGGCCGCCTCCCACCACGTCCCCGAGGACCTCATGGAGCTCCTCGTCCGCCAAGGTCCGAGCCAGCGCCGTGTTGCCGAAGGCATCCAGCACGGGCTGGATGCCAGGAAGCACCATCACGAACTCGACGCCGTCTGGATGCAGGTGCTGCGGCGCGGCGGAGGGGGCTTGAGCAGCGGCGAGGGCGAGGGCGAGGAGCGACATGGCCATGGGGCGACGAGGTATGGGGCGAGGAAGCCGAGGGCGCCGTGCTGACGCGCCCCTACTTGTTCATGAACGCTCGGATCTTCTCGTCGCGCTCGGACAAGCTGCTTCGGATGGCGGCGAAGACCTTTGTGGTGTCCTGCCTTTTTTCCATCGCCTCCTTCAGGTCCTCGTGCAGCCGTGAGAGCTCGGGGTCCCCCCCATCCACGAGGTAGGCGACCATCAATCCCGCCTGGTTGATCAGGCGAGCGGTCTCCTCATTCTGGCCGCTGGCCTCGAAGTCAAACACGTCGTCGAAGTCCAGCAGGCCGCCCTGGGCGTTCAGGTTGGACGCCGACCACTTGCGCGCCCAGTAGGGGTCACCGCCGCGCTTGATCTGGTTGTCCTTGAACCAGCGCGAGGCGTAGCAGGCCGCTCCCCACCGGAACCACCGGGGGAACTTGTGCGCCCGGAGGCGGACCGCCGCGAACTCCGGCGTGACCTCTCCCTCGCCGTACACATCGTCGAGCCCCTCGACGCAGGGGTCGATCGACTCCACGAAGGACAGGCCGTAGGCGAAGCGCGCGTCGTGCAGGCCGAACAGATCACCGGACTCGGACTCCTGGTCCCAGAAGGTGACCCCCATGCCGAGGTACACCTCCTCGTCGAGGTCGAACCAGAGGTCCGCGAAGGCCGAGCGGTTGAACGCGGACATCGCGAGCGGGTCCAGCTGGGGGAGGTCGTAGTCCTCATCACCGTCCATGAATCGCAGGTACTCCGACTGACTGCGGACCACCATGAACGCGGGCTTGTCGTCTCCGCCGAAGCCGAAGACCTTGAGCATGTCGAAGTAGGCCTGCTCCGCCTGAGCAGCGGCCTTGAGGGCCGTCTCTCGGCTGCACGTGGACCAGACGGTGGCGCGCTTGGTGGGGATCCTCCAGGGGGTCTCGATGTCCCCGTGCCACTCGTCGGCCTCCGCGAGGGGGAGCCACTTCTCGTCGCACTTCCAGAGCCCCTCGTCGATCTTCGCGACCTCGTCCGGAGCGACCCAGTTCAGGTCTTGGAGCTTCCAGCCCTCGGCGAGGCGCTTGCGGGCCACCGGGTCGAACCACTCCCCCGTCCGCTCGTCCTTCTTCCAGCCCTTGTCGAGGTAGGGCACGTCGGTGGGCTCGACCCACTTGCCGTCGTACTTCACCAGCCCCCGCTCCTTGGCGATCTTCGACATGTAGCGCTCGAGCGCACGCTCCGAGTCGTACCACTTGCCCTCGAACTGCACGTGGCCCAGCGCCGCGTGGGCCTCGGCGTGATCGGGCGCGACCTTGATGACCTTGTTCAGCACCCGCTTGCGGTACTTCTTCCGGTCGTCCTGCTCGAGGGTCCACTCGTAGAGCGCCCAGAGCTTTTCGGGGTCGTCGCCGGCTGCCTTGAGGAGCGACTTGTAGTCCTCCACATGCCCATGGCAGATGAGCTCGACGACCGGCGCGCTCACCGGGAGCGGATCAGCCGAGGCGGCCAGGGGCGAGACGGCGATGAGGAAGGGGATCAGCATGGAATCTTCGAGTCGGCGTGGATGCGGACCGGCGAGCTTGCCCGCTCGGGCGAGTGAGCCCCTATAATGCCGGGCCATGCACCTGGTGGGAGAGCCCCTGGATGCTCTGAGCGCAAGAGAAGCTCAGGACCGTGTTGAACCCCTAAACGCCTCGCATAACAGGCAAGCACGATGGCCAAGCACAAAGCTGCCACCGAAATCACGATCGCCCAGGAAGAGCAGTCCGCCTTCGCGGCCATGGTCTTCAAATACAAGTGGCCCGCGCTGACGACGCTGGCCGTGGCGTCAGCCGCGATCCTCTACGTTCAGAGCGCCTCGGAAGCGGCGACGGAATCCCAGCGCGCCGAGTGGGGCAAGCTGTACACGGCGAGCTCCTCGGACGATCCCATCATCGCCCTCCAGGAATTCACCGCCGAGAACCCCGAGGGCGCCGCCGCGGCCTCTGCGTTCATGAACCAGGCCCTGCTCTTCCTGGACGACGGCGACTACGACGGAGCCACCGCAGCTCTGATGAGCGCGAGAGCCACCGGGCCGGCCCTCCTCGCCTCACTGGAGTTCCCCATCGGTGATGACGATGCGGGCCAGTCGCTCATCGCCCACCTCGCGGCGAGCGTCGCGAACGAGGCGTCCTGGACCCAGGAGCACCCCTTCATTCTTGAGAACCCGCCGCTGCCGGAGGGTTCACCCAGGGTGGAACTCACCACGGATCTCGGGACCATCGTCCTCGGACTCAACATGAAGGCTGCGCCGGGCCACGCCGGTAACTTCATCACCCTGGTGAAAGAAGGCTACTACGACGGCACGAGGTTCCACCGGATCCAGCCGGGGGGCTTTATCCAGGGCGGAGATCCCAACTCCCGGGACGAGGACGCCAACACCTGGGGCCTCGGTGGTCCGGAGAAGACCGTTCCCGCGGAGGAGTCTGGGCTGATCCACGCGGAGGGCGTGCTGGCCGCAGCCAAGGTGAGCGGAGCGGTGAACTCGTCGGGCAGCCAGTTCTATCTCACAGCGTCACCCCAGTATCAGTTCGACGGGAACTACGTGGTCTACGGTCAGGTGCTCGAGGGTCTGGAGCTGGTCAAGGATGCCTCCAACGCCGAGATCCGAGAGGAGAAGGCCGAGACCCCCGTGGAGCCAGTGACCATCATCAGCGCCAAGATGCTCTGAGAACAGGACTTCCACTTCCGTCTCCAGGAGAGGGGCGGCAGGCATCAGCCTGCCGCCCCTCTCTTGTTCCAGAGCCTCCGGCTGCTTGATCTGTCCCCCCCTGCCCCCCCCAATCCGGCGAGCGTCCATGTTCCACGTGGAACATGGCGCCGCGATAGGCCGCTGCGGGAACGCTTCATCCTCCGACACAGGGGCTCCAATCACCGCAATGTTCCACGTGGAACAACCGTCCTTGACCCTGCCGGACGATTGTGGAGAACCGGGCTCCACCGCTCGACGATCCCTGGAACCGTCTCAAGATTGACCAGCCGAACCGCGCAGAAGGACCCCTAACAAGACCTGCGCCCTGCCTCCGCCCCCCTGTCTCAGCCGCCCATGACCGTGGACAACACGTGGACAACGCCGTCGCGCCACCTCGATCTGGACCCCTGTGACCCCCGCTCCCCCCACCTCGCAAGCACGACACCCCTCCGGATCGGCGGAGTATCAGATCGAACCACAATCCGTTGTGGCCCCTCGACTCAGATGGAGTCCTTGGGTGCGATCAACTCGCAGATCCGCTCCAACTCGTCCCGGCTCGAGTAGTCGAGGGTGATCGACCCCCGATACTTGGCGCCGTTCCTGAGGGTGACCTTCACGCCCAGCGCGTCACGGATCCGCCCCTCCATCTCCGTGACCCAGGCAGGGTGAGGGGCTCCGGCCTTGGCGCCCTTGCCGTCACCGGATGCAGAGGACGACGTGGGGAGGGCCCGGGCGAGTTGCTCCGTCTCGCGGACGGAGAGCTGCTTGCGAACCACCTGACCGAGCCCCTTGCGAATGGCATCGGCATCCCCGAGACCGAGGAGCGCCTTGGCGTGGCCCGAGGAGATCATTCCCTGGCTGAGCGCCTCGAGGGCCTCCTCCGGGAGATCGAGGAGCCGCAGTTGATTCGCCACCGAGGACCGCTTGATCCCCATGCGTTCGGCGACCTGCTCCTGGGTCAGGCCGACCCGGTCCATGAGGGCGCGATACCCGCGGGCCTTCTCCACCGGGTCGAGATCCAACCGTTGGATGTTCTCGACGATGGCCAGCTCGAGGCTCACCTCATCGGAGACGTCCTCGCGGACCACGGCAGGAATCACCTCGAGGCCGGCATTCCTGGCGGCCCGCCAGCGTCGCTCGCCTGAGATGATCTCGAACCCGTTGCCCTCGCGGCGCACGGTGATGGGCTGAAGGACGCCATGGCGGGCGATGCTCTGCTTGAGCTCTTCGAGGCCCTCCGAATCGAAGACCTTGCGGGGCTGATCCGCGTTGCGCCGGATGGCGGCCAGCTCGATCAGTCGACCGACGGCCTCCTCCGCGTTTCCCGCAGGTCCGCTCGCGGCCCCGGAGGTCGCGGCCTTCTCCTTGGGGATGACGGTCGACGGGCGCTCGGCCTGTCCATCTTCAGACTGCCCAAGGAGGGAGCCAAGGCCTCGACCAAGTCGACGTTCCATGGGATTCAAGATCGGGGGGGCAGCAGGCGGAAGGAGGGGGCTTTGCGGCGGCGGGGCGCGACTCTAGAGGAAGCGCTACACCTGTCAAGGGACGCCCGCATGGACGAGGAGCGCGACCTCGAACCAGCGTAGCGAATGGCTGAATTCCCGACGGCGAGCGTTAGGCTCCCCTCGGATGAGTTGTCTCCACGTCACGCTCGGCCTCCTCCGACATCACCTGCGTCGACCGCTGGGATGGTTGCTCGTCATCGCCCTGTTGATCTCGTGGCCGATGCTCCGCACCTTCCTCCCGCTGGGTCTCGTGACCGCAGACCTGCACCACTGGACCGCCGCCTACGAAACCGCATTCATGGGTGGCGTCGCAGCCATGGCCTTGAGCCTCGCGCCCCTCGAGGAGTTCAGCTGGATCATGCGCCCCCTCGGCCCCATGGGCCGAATCACCGTCCAGACCGGCAGCCTCCTCCTCGTGGCCGTCGGCGCCGGGCTGCTGGCGCTGGCTCCCGCCCACCTGTTCCACGACTGGCAGCTCGTGTCGTTTCGGGCGGAGGACTCCCTCCCCGCCCTCGTCCTCGGCTGGGCCCACGCCGCCACGCTTGGCGTCGTCCTGCTCCAGGTCCCCATGGATCAGCATCTCAGGCCGGTCCTGGCCCTCGGGCTGATCACGGTGGTTCCGGGCCTCGTGATCGGTGGCACGGCACCGGGTCAGGCCATCCTGGCCTGGTTCGATGCTGGAGAGACCCTGAGAGCGTCGTTCGAATTCCCGCCGACCGGGGCTCACTGGGTTGGGGCCGTGCTGCCGATGACTGGATGGGCCGCGTGCGCCCTGGCGCTCGCGTGGCCAGGGGCCGACCGACGCTCCCGACCATGCGATACGCCATCCTAGGTGACATTCACTCGAACCTCGCCGCCCTCGAGTCGGTCCTCGAGGCGCTCGAGGACGAGGTCATCGACCAGATCCTCCAGGTAGGAGACGTCGTGGGCTACGGCGCGGCCCCGGCCGAGGTCATCGCCGAGATGCGTGAACGTGACGCCATCGTGGTGAAGGGCAACCATGACGCCGCCTGCGTGGGAGAGCTGGACACCCGGCTGTTCAACGCGAACGCCAAGGCCGCCGTGGACTACACCCGCGAGCGGCTCTCCCGTGAGGACCTGCGGTGGCTCGCAGACCTGCCCCTCGTGCAAGCCACCGATCACTGCGTGCTGGCCCACGGGACCCTGCCCGACCCCGATCGCTTCGAGTACATCCAGAGCACATCGGAGGCTGATCCCTCCCTGGACGCCCTGGATCGGCCCGTGGCGTTCCTCGGGCACACCCACGTCCCCGTCACGATCATGCGGCTGATCGAGTCCCCGGACCGGACCTCTTACACCATCGACCACGCGGTGAACCTCGAGGAGACGACGGTCGCCCTCGTCAACGTGGGCAGCGTGGGCCAGCCCCGTGACGAAGACTGCCGCGCCGCGTTCGCGATCTACGACACGGCGACCCAGCGGGTGGAGTTGCGCCGGGTCGACTATGACATCGAGCGAGAGGCGGACAGGATCGTCCGCGCGGGCCTCCCGAAGATGCTCGCCGACCGGCTCTTCCTGGGCATCTAGCCCGCGCCAGACCGCGACGCGTGGTCGCTACCTCTTCCGCCGCAGGTAGTCGAGCGCACCGGGGAGATCCTCAAGGCCGCCCTCACCGAGGTCTGCGGCGAAGAGCTCCCCCAGGTCACGCAGCGTCCGCTCATCCCCATGGGCCATGAACGTCCGCTGCTCGGGGTTGGAACCGATGGCAACCATGAGCTCCAGGATCGAGCCTGCGTTGCAGCGCGAACCCGCCACTTCCAGCTCGATCGGCGTGCCGTGGTGCTGGACGATCGCCACGATCAAGGAGGCGGGCCTTGCGTGCAGGAAGACTCCCTCGCGCAGGCTGAGCTCGACGCTCGAGGCCCGGGTGTAGCTGGGCAAGAGCGACGAGGCGATGTCGGCGCCGCTCCGGATGAATGCGTGGGCGCTGACCAGCAGGCGGTTGAGGGTGACGTCCCTCACCTGGGAGCGGGGCACCAGCCGCTGGAGGACCGAATCGGCCATGTCGGAGCGCAGACCGCGCTCGTGTCGCTCAACGAAGTGCGTCAGGTGCGTCACGGCCCCGAGGGTGTGGAGGGCTGCTGAGGCGTGGCCGCGGAGGTCGGGGAGCCGCGGATCGCCGGTCTCCAACACCGTGTTCTTCACGTAGGTGTCGTAGCTCGACTGGAGGTTGTGCACCGTCGCCTCCCAGACACGGGCCGTCTCCTCGCTGCACTTGGAGCGCAGGAAGTCCTCCCTGCGATCGGGCTCGTCCATCCGCTCGATCCCGACCTCATCGAGCATCTCACAGGCGCGGAGGTAGCTGGTCGCGACCTTGGCGATCCGGTGATCGTCGTCGTCGATTCGGTCGAGGTCGACGTTGTTCGGGAGCCTGGGGGGCGCCTCCATGGGCTCCTCTGGCCGCTGCCCCTGCCCGAGCTGCAGGTCGGAGACGCCTCGCTCCCGGCCCTCCTCGAGCAAGGCCCCCATGAGCAGCGCCGTGCGGTCCTGGACGAAGTTGAGGGCCCCGCGCATGTGCTCGAGCACCTCACCTCCGTCCGCCGGGAGTCGCCCTGCCACCCCGTAGGACTCGAGCCGACGGTCCAGGTGAGCCAGCTGCATCCCCGCGAGCGCGAAGCCCCGGACCGAGGCCACCAGCTCGGTGAAGGCGGAGAAGGTGCGGTTCGTCCGGGCGCCGTGGTCGTCGAGGAAGGACTCCAGCTCGTCCGCGCTCGCGGAGACCTCGAAGAACCGACGCTTGGACCAGCGCGTCCCGGAGGGAACGGCACAGATCTTCAGGAACCCCTCGGCACGCTCCCTGAGGAGCGCGCCGAAGTCCTGCTCAGAGACAGCCGGCTTGCTGGAGGACGATCCCATTGTCGGGCGGGAGGGTAGCACGTTCTCCGTTGCGAGATCGCGCCCCAGGAACGCCCTCAAGGCTCAAGACGGGGCCCCTGGGGGTCCGAATCGTTGTTCAGAGAGGGTTCCCCCAGGGGTGCCCCGTCCACGCATTCCCCCTGCGACCCGGAGCATTGCCATTTCTGCCGAACGCTGTCTCGAGACCTACCTCCAGGAGATCAACGAGGTCCCGCTCCTCACTGCTGATGAGGAGAAGGTGCTCGGCGCCCGGGTTCAGTCCGGTGACCTCGAAGCACGGGAGCACCTGATCCGGGCCAACCTCCGGCTCGTGGTGTCCATCGCGAAGATGTACAACGACCGCGGACTGAACCTCCAGGACCTCATCGCCGAGGGGAACATCGGGCTGATGAAGGCCGCGGAGAAGTTCGACCCCGAGGCCGGCTGCCGCTTCTCCACCTACGGCACCTGGTGGATCAAGCAGTCCATCCGCCGTGCGCTGACGAACACCGTCAAGTCCGTCCGGGTCCCCGGGTACATGACGGAGATGATCTCCAAGTGGCGGAACGTGGCCAACGAGCTGCGCTACATGCTCGGGCGCATGCCGACGGTCGAGGAGGTCGCCATGGAACTCGGGATCCCCCGCGAGTCGTGGCCCCTGCTGAAGAGGACCATCGAGTCCAACCAGGCCGGCCAGGTCTCCCTCGATGTGATGACCCAGACCCAGGACACCGTCGAGGACGAGAAGGCGGCAGACCCGGAGGAGACGATGCTCCACCAGGACCTCCTGTCGAGGCTGGACGAGCTGCTGGGGGTGATCGACGAGCGTGAGGCGCAGATCCTCCGGCTCCGCTACGGCCTCGGAGAAGGTGCTGAGCCCATGACCCTCAAGGAGATCGGGAAGATCGTCGGCCTCACGCGTGAGCGCGTTCGCCAGATCGAACGCGACGCGCTCCGCAAGCTGTACGACGTCATGGCCGGTGACTGATCGAGCGAACGGCGCGCCTGAGGGCAACCTCGGCGCCACCAACAAGACCATGGGCAGCACCAACAACGACCGAAGCGCGAGCGAGCAACCGGGGACGGGAGGGCACCGGGGCCGGCGCCTGTTGTCGTCCATTGAGCGAGGCGACGTGGCGACGATCCGCGACGGCGACCTGCTGGAGGACCTCTGCTCGACGGTCGACGACCGCCCCGCGACCTCGGGGTGGACGCCGGTCATGCTCGCCGCCGCCAAGGGAGACGACGAGATCACCCGGCTCCTGCTCGAAGCCGGCGGTGGCATCGGGCACGCGCTTCCGATCGCCTGCGCCCTCGGGCACCGCGACGTCGCACGGAGCCTGATCGCTGGCGGGGCCGACATCACCCTCGAGGACCCGGGCGGGATGAACGCCCTCTCCTTCGCCGCCCAGGCGGGCTGCGAGGACCTCGTCCAGGACCTCATCCGCGCGGGGCTGTCCGTGGACGCCCGTGAATCGAACACCGGCATGACGGCCCTCGGTCGGGCCGCCCTCGCCGGGCACCCCGGCACCGTCTCCACGCTCCTGGGAGCGGGGGCCGCCGTGGACCACAGGGACCGGCGGGGCCTCACGCCGCTCACCTATGCCGCGAGCTCGGCCCACCGGCTCACCTGCCGAGCGCTGCTGGAGGGGGGAGCTGACCCCAACCAACGCTGCGGCGAGGGCCGGAACGCCCTGGGCGCGGCGATCTCCGCGCGGGCCTACTTCAGGCTCGAGGACGGCAGCTTCGAGGTCCGGCCCTACGACGAGGCGGAGCTGCTTCCGATCGTGGACCTCCTCCTCCGCTGGGGAGCGGAGGTCGACCCGGAGGGCCCCGAGCTCGATCGGGCTCGTGAGCTCGGCTATGCCTCCATCGTGAAGAGCCTCTCCGAATTCAGCGGCGAGGCACTTCGAGAGGTCGCCTGAGCTTCCTCGGTCGACGTGGCCTCCCCATTGAGCGACAATGGGGCGATGCGGGCCGTTCTCCGGATTCTCCCCGCCGCGCTGCTCCTCGCCGCGCTGGCGCTGCTCGGCTGGACCGTCTTTGGGACGTCCAGTCCCAAGGAGGCGCCCGCCGAGGGCGCCGAGATCGCAGCCCGCGAGGAAACCCCTGAAGAGGCCTCGAGGGACGGAAACCTCGCCAGCCCGAGCGGAGACAGCACGGCGACCACGGTGGAGCCCCAACGGCGCTCCACGGGAGAGGTGCCGCTCACCGTGGAGCGCCTGCGGACCTTTGAGGGTGAGGCCCTGCTTCAGGTCGACGGTGCCATCCCCTCGCCGGTGAAGACGGGCACCTTCTGGCTGGAGCTCCTGTCCCGCGGTTCGTCCGAGACCGCCGAGGTCGAGGTCCTCGGGGGGCGGTTCCGCCTCGAGATCCCGGAGCGCTCCCGCGTCAGGCTCAAGGGCGGCGTCTTCAGCGGCCAGCGCGTCCGCTTCGAGGGGCTCGAGGTCGCATTCACTCCGGTGGACAGTCCGTACGTCCTCGTGGGGTCCCCCTTCCCGCTCAACCGCCTCGTCGTCTGTGATGGCCCCACCGGGGCTCACCTCTCGGGCCTCCGGGTCACCCGGGCGCCGCAGATGAGCCCCGTCACCCTGCGCGGTCAGTCCGACGACGAGGAGCTCGTGCTGGAGGGCGCGAGCTCCCCCATCGACCTCCCGTGGATCCCCTCCCGAACCCCCGTCTGGCTCCGAGTGGCAGCCGACGGCTATGCGCCCATGACCGCCTGGGTGGACCCCACCCAGGAACAGACCAAGGAGCTGCTCCTGTGGCCCGAGGCCGCGCTCACGGTTCGGGTGACGGGCGAGGGGCGTGAGGCCCTCAAGGCGCTCGCCCTGTTCCACGACGCGGGCGAGGGCAGGACGATCGCCGGCGGGGTCATCGAGCGGCGGTCCAAGGGGGTCACGTCCAACGGCGCGGAGTGGGTCTTCGATCTCGTCGGGCTCCCCGCCCTCCCCACCGAGGTGGTCGCGAAGGGCCTGGACCTCAAGGCGCGCTTCGTGGACCTCGCGGCGGCGGACATCTCGCTGGAGCCCGGCAGCCAGCGGACGCTGATCTTGCGCCTCTCGCGCTGAGCGCCGACGGCGGGCCCCCTCGCCCCCAGCCCCCCATGGAAGAGCACCAGCAGCAGGTCACAGGCGAGTCGCTCAGCGCGCTGCGCGGCGCGCCCAAGGTCCAGCTCCCCCCTGCCGCCAGGGAGGGAACCGCCCTCTACGTGCACCTCCCCTTCTGCGCCACCAAGTGCCACTACTGCGACTTCTTCTCCGTCCCCGATGAAGGCCAGGACATCGACGGGATGATCGCGGCGATCCTGCGCGAGGCCGAGGTCCGCGCGCCCGCGCGCCCCCGGACGCTGTTCCTGGGCGGCGGGACCCCCTCGCTCCTCAGCGCCCCCCAGCTCACAGCCCTCCTGGACGGGCTCCAGGAGATCACCGGCTGGCGGGAGAGCGCGGGCGAGGTCACCGCGGAGTGCAACCCCGAGAGCCTTGACGTCGACAAGGCCCGCTGTCTCCTCGACCTCGGCGTCCCCCGCATCTCCATCGGCTTCCAGTCCCTCGACGACAAGACCCTGGAGCTCTTTGGCCGCGTCCATACGGCCGCCGACTCCTTCCACGCCTACGAGTCCGCGCGGGACGCGGGGATCGAGCACATCAACGTCGACCTGATCTACGCGATCCCTGGCCAGACCGCCGAGACCTGGCGCGCCGACCTGGCACGGATCCTCGATCTCCGGCCCGATCACCTCTCCGCGTACAACCTCACCTTCGAGGAGGACACTCGCTTCAAGCGCTGGCTGGACCGAGGCCGCCTCGAGGCAGCCGAGGAGGAGGTCGAGCTCGAGATGTTCCACGCCACCCGGGAACTTGCCTCCGGGCGCGGGCTCGAGGCCTACGAGATCTCGAACCACGCCCGGCCCGGCGAGCAGTGCAGTCACAACGTGAACTACTGGCGGAACGGGGAGTACGTGGGGATCGGGCCGGGGGCCGTGAGCAAGGTGGAGCACACGCGCTCGGGGAACCCCCGCGCGATCAGCCCGTACCTGCGCCGGATTCAAGGCCATGGGCACGCGACGGACTGGAGTGAGGAGCCCGACGAGTACGCCCGGCTCGCCGAGTGCTGGTGGCTGGGCCTGAGGCTACGCGAGGGGGTCGACCCCTCCGCAGCGGCCCGCACCGCCGCAGCCTCCCAGGCCGCGAGGGACGCCGCCGCGGCCCTGGCCACGCGCCTCGAAGGAGACGGGCTGCTGGAGCCCTCGGGCGACCACGTCCGCTTGAGCGACCGCGGCCTGCCCCTGGCCGACGCCGTCGCCCGGGAATTTCTTCAGCGACTGAGCGCCGATTCCCGTTGACCTGTCTGGCGTGGACGCGCCGCCGGGCGAGGCGTGTCCCATTGTCGCAGTGCGTCAAATTGCCTGACCCGATTCGGCGCATAAGCCAAGTCCAGTCGCCGATGGAGCGACCCGACCAGCGAGGGCCAGGATATTTTTGGAGCGTTCAGGCGAGGCCCCATCTCCGTCGGCAGCCTGCCGACCGCTCGCCACGATGACTCTCGATTCGCTCACCAGCAACGTCTCCATCTCCTCCATCTACAGATGAATCTCTCTCGCTCACTCTTTACGGCGGCCGTGTTCGCGGCCCTGGGCTCCACTGCCAGCGCGCAGCTGCAGGTCCGCTCCATCGACTTCGAGGGCGCTGACCCGACCTCACCTGGACCCGGGATCAGCGACCTCGGCTTCGTCAACTACGTGACGGTCTTTGACCCCAGCGGCGGCTACCTCTTCGGCTACGGAACCTTCCCTCCGAACAACACAGACGGTGAGTGCGCATTGCTGGTCTCCGGCCTCGGCACGCCGAGCAACGGCCAGTCGCTGCAGACCAACAGCAACTACAACAACGGGGGCGAGCACGGCAACGGCAACATCCTCGAGTCGAACACCTTCTTCGAGCAGAACATCTCCGCCGACAGCTTCGGAGACACCTGGACGCTCGACTTCGACTACCTCAAGGCCAACTGTGACGCCAACCCCGCGGGGACCACGACGGCCGCGTTCATCAAGGTCCTTGACCCTGCGAACGGCTTCGCCACGGTGTACTACGACCCGATCGACACCACCGGCGCGGACTGCGTCAACTGGACCAGCGCGAGCACGAGCATCCTCATCGACGCTGCCTGGGGCGGGCACATCCTCCAGGTCGGCTTCACCAACCGCTGCTCCAACTTCGATGACTCGCGCCGCGTGTACGACAACATCGAGTGGCAGGGCCCGCCCCCGCCCCCGCCCACGATGAACCCCTACGCCCAGGACTTCGACGGGCTGGACATCAACGACACCAACGCCCTCATCAACGAAGGCTGGCTCATCTTCGCCAACGTCTTCGACCCCGCTGGCGGTTACCTCTACGGCTACGGCCCCTTCGGTGCGCCCAACGAGAATGGTCCGGGCTTCTCGGACCTCTCGGACAGCCAGCAGGCCGCTGACCAGGGCTCCCAGAGCCTCGTGGTCTACAGCGACTACAACAACGGAGACCACGCCAACGGCAACTACATCGAGGCCTCCGTCTACAAGGAGCAAGCCATCCAGACCGCGAACCTCGGTCAGTCCGCGATCTTCTCCTTCGACGTCAAGAAGAGCGACTTCGTGAACAACGGCCAGGGCGACGCCGAGATGTTCGCCTTCATCAAGGTCCTCGACTCGGTCGGCGGCTCGTTCGGGACGCTCCGGGATCGGCGCATTTCGTTGACGGACAACAGCATCCGCAACTGGGACAACGTGACCATCACCATGGAGCTTGACCCGTCCCTCGACGGCCAGCTCTTCCAGTTCGGCTTCGGCAGCTACGCCTCCAACTACGACGACACCGGGGTGTACTACGACAACATCGACGTGTCCTTCGTCGACATCGACGAGATCAGCGCGGCCGACTTCGCGGTCATCGAGGAGGGCACGACGCTCTGGAACCCGGAGTACGCGACCGATTCCGGTGTCGGCTTCGCCTGCGGCAGCGGCGAGAGCGACCTCTGGTTCATCTACTTCGCCAAGTCCGACTCTGATCTCGAGGTCAGCACCTCGGGCTCCGACTTCGACACGATCCTTCAGGTCTTCGACGCCACCACCGGCAGTTTCATCGCCTGCCACGACGACGTGAATTTCCCGTCGGACCCGACCAGCATCTTGAACGTCCCGGTCACGGCCGGTAACCCGTACTGGATCCAAGTGTCCGGTTGGGGCTCGCCTGGAAACGCGTTCGGCAACGGCATCCTCACCATCAACGAGGGCATCGGCACCCAGATCTGCTCCGCGCAGGCCAACGACTCCGGCGCTGGCGCCTCGCTCGTGCTCAACGGTAGCGCCGTCGCGGCGAACAACGACCTCTCGCTGGACGTCCGGGACCTCCCGATCGACTCGCTTGGTTACTTCCTGACCTCGGGGGACACGATCTTCCTGGCTGGCGCCGGCGGCTCCGCGGGCGACCTCTGCATCGCGAGCACCTCGATCGGGCGCTTCGCGGGCGATGTCCTCGACTCCGGCGCGGCTGGCGCGGTCAGCTTCAGCCCGGACCTGACGTCGATCCCGGGCCCGACCGGCACCGTGGCCGCCACGGCCGGCGAGACGCGCTACTTCCAGTACTGGACGCGCGACCTCTCCGGTGGCACCCCGACGTCGAACTTCTCGACCGCGGTCGGCATCACCTTCCAGTGATCGCTGCCCCGCGCCTCCGGGCGTAGGTTGGATCGAAGAGCCCCCCTCGGCAGCCGCCGGGGGGGGCTCTTCTGCTGATGCTGCCTGCCCCCTCCCCCAGGAGCTCGACCTGGGCAACAGATTGGCCCCCTCTCGGTCTGAAAGCCCGGGCGCTCTCCGGTAGGCTCTCTCCCGATGGCACCGGAGGAGTCGAAGAAGCTGACGCGCGCCGCCAAGCGGCAGCTCAAGCGGCAGAAGAAGGCCTCGAAGAAGAAGAAGAAGAACTTCTTCGTCCGGGGGCTCGTGGTCCTGCTGCCCGCCGTCCTGACGATCTTCGTCTTCGCGACGGTGGTCCAGTTCGTCAACACGTACCTCACCAAGCCCATCAACGAGGCCATCCTGACGGTCCTGGATGGCAACTCCCTGGGCTGGCAGGCCCTGGCGATGATGGACGTGGACCCCAGGGCCCAGCAGTTCGTCGACTTCGACGCGCTCCCGATCGACCTCCAGGCCGACATCGGGCAGGGCCGGCGGCTGGGCGAGCTGGGCTCCCAGGCCGCCCAGGCCGCGATCGAGGACTTCCGCGCCCCGCGCTACAGGCTCATCCGCGACCTCGAGGAGCTGGCCATCGACCGTGAGAAGCTCCGGTCGGCCACCCCGGTGCCCAGGTGGATCGGAATCCTGCTGGCGGCCATCATCGTCCTCTTCCTCGGCTACCTCGCGAGCGGCTTCCTCGGGCGCGGGCTCATCGCGAGCTTCGACAAGGCCCTGACCCGGATCCCCCTGGTCCGGTCGGTCTACCCCTACACCAAGCAGCTGGTCGACTTCTTCCTCTCGGACAATGAGCTGGAGTTCGACACCGTGGTGGCCGCCCCCTACCCCAGCGAGGGGGTGTGGGCCATCGGCTTCGTGACCGGGGGTGGCCTGAAGACCATCCACTCGGAGCTTGGGGGCAACTTCCTCTCCGTGTTCATCCCCACGTCCCCGATGCCGATGACCGGGTTCACGGTCTTCATCGAGGCGGAGCGGCTCATCCCCCTCGACATCTCCGTGGACGAGGCGCTGCGGGTGACGGTCTCGGCGGGCGTCCTCGTCCCCGAGAGCGAGCAGGTGTCCACCCTCGACGAGACCCACGAGCGGTGGCAGGCGCTCGGCATGGACGGCGCGCCGCGCAAGGGCAAGGCCGGCGGCGACGCGCCGAACGACCCCGCCGCCGATTCCGACCGCGAGACCGCCGGGGACGCCGGATGATCCCCTTCGGAGATCGACTCCACGACGCCGTGGAGCGAGCCGGCAACCCCTGCGTGGTCGGGCTCGACCCGCACCTCGCCCTCCTGCCCGAGGAGTTCGCGGCCGCCCGTGACCCCGAGGCCCCCCGGCGAGAGCGGGCCCGGGCCATCGGTGACTTCCTCTGCGGGATCATCGACGCGGCGGCGGGCAAGGTCCCCGCCGTGAAGCCCCAGTCCGCCTTCTTCGAGGTCTTCGGCGCCGACGGCGTGGCGGAGTTCGAGCGCGTCGTCGCCGCCTCCAAGGACGCCGGCCTGCTCGTCATCGGCGACGTGAAGCGCGGAGACATCGGGAGCACCGCCGCCGCCTACGCCCAGGCCTTCCTGCGCGGCATCGAGGGCCAGGACCCCCGCACCCTGTGCGACTCGATCACGGTGAACCCCTACCTGGGCGCCGATTCGGTGGCCCCGATCATCGACGAGTGCAAGGGCACCGGGGGCGGCATGTACGTCCTGGTGCGCACCTCGAACCCCTCCAGCGCGGAGTTCCAGGCGCTCCCCACCGGCGCGGCCGGCGCCGAGACCGCGCCCCTGGCCGACCGGGTCGCGGCCGCGGTCGATCACTGGGGCCAGGACCTCAGGGGCGCGTCCGGGTGGAGCTCGGTGGGCGCCGTGGTGGGCGCGACCCACCCGAGCGAGCTCGCCAGGCTGCGCCGCCTGATGCCCAATACGCCGCTGCTCCTGCCCGGGTATGGCGCCCAGGGCGCCGGCGCTGCGGACATCGTGGGGGGCTTCCGGTCGGGGCTCCAGGGCGCCCTGGTCAACTCCTCACGGGGCATCCTCTTCGCCGGCAAGCAGCAGCCGGAGAAGCACTGGAAGGATGCAGCCGCAGGGGCCATGGACGCGATGGCGGCCGAGCTCCGCGCCGCGCTCCTTGGATGAAGACCCGGATCCAGCACCTCCCCGCCGACGTCCACGGGCTCTCCGCGGTCGCGCGCGCCGGGATCTCGTCGGGGGCATCCTTCGGCCCCGTCCCGGTGATCCACCGCGTCCTCGACATCCCGAGGCCCGCAGAGCGCCTCGGGGTGGACGAGCGTGGTGCCCTGGCGGACCTGGTGGACCGCGGGCTCGCGGACGCCGGGATCGCCCTCGCGCCAGCCGCGAGGGACCACCTGGAGGCCCTCCGGAGCGAAGGGGTCCCCTGCGTCCTCACGGGCCAGCAGCCTGGCTTCCTCACCTCCCCGCTCTATTGCCTCTACAAGGCGCTGCAGGCCTGCAAGGTCGCCGAGGAGCTCTCCGCTGTCTGGGGCACCGCCGTGGTCCCGGTCTTCTGGAACCACGCGGACGACCATGACATCGCAGAGGTCCACCACGCGTGGCAGCTCAACCGCAACCTGGACCTGCAGAAGGTGGGCCTCGCTGGCCTCGCCTCCGGCCGGACGCCGGTGGGAGAGCTCCCGGTCCGCGACGAGGCCCAGCGACTGGACGCGGTCCGGGCCCAGCTGCGCGGCGTGGTCGAGGAGCACGGGGGCGCGGACCGCGCCCTCGACCTCTTCATGCCCCGGGATGGGGAGTCGCTGGCGCGGGCCTTCACGCGGACGCTGAACGAGCTCGCCGGGCCCCATGGGCTCGTCCTGTGTGAGCCCGCGTGGATCCGCCCGACCCTCTCCAGTGAGATGGCCCGGCTCGTCTCCTCCCCGGGGAACGCCGACGGGCTCGCGGCCTCCCTGCGGGCGGGAGAGGCCGAGCTGGAGGGGCTGGGCCTCACCCCGGCCATCCCCGTCGATGGCGTCGAGCGCGGCCAGGGCGCGGCGCTGATCTACCAGCACCTCGACGCGGAGGGCTCCGGGCGATCCGAGCGCACCGCCCACCGCGCCAGCCCCGCGGGGTTCCTCAGGGACGGCGACCCGGGGGAGCGGACCGCCGCGGAGCTCGGGAGCCTGATCGTGGGCGACCCTGGCCGCTGGTCCGCCGGAGCGCTGGTCCGCCCCCTCGTCCAGGACGCGGTCTTCCCGACCTGCGCCTACGTGGGCGGGCTGGGGGAGCTCGCCTACCACGCCCAGCTCGGACCGGCCCGCGACGCCGCCGGGCAGCCCAGGACCCCGTTCGTGCCCCGGGTCTCGCTGACCCTCGTGGACGGTGACACCCGCTACGCCCTCGAGCGCGTGGAGGCGGGTGTTGAGGAGGTCCTGCGCGCCTCGGGCGCCTTCACTCCGACGACGGAGGAGGACGGCGAGCCCGAGGTGATCGCCGCCCTCCGCCGGGTCAGCGAGGAGGCCTCCGCCGCTCTCACCGCCCACCGCTCGGAGCTCGCGGAGCTCGAGCCGGCCCTCGGCATCACCCTCAAGAAGACCGCCGAGCACGTGCGCAGCTCCATCGGCAAGGTG
>Ga0055584_100000962_pt1 | contig 27870 bp, 19 predicted proteins | sample OSDHelmetaG_FD_58716 | JGI IMG/M metagenome (GOLD analysis project Ga0055584, IMG submission 58716) | Pelagic marine sediment microbial communities from the LTER site Helgoland, North Sea, for post-phytoplankton bloom and carbon turnover... | ecosystem: Environmental > Aquatic > Marine >... | reverse complement strand
CCAGTTAGCACACAGTTGTCTCAAAACAACACGTTGAGAAAAATCAACGGGAAATTTGAGTCTAAATCAGGAGACCAGTATTCGAACTCACAATCAGACAAATCATCAGAGTCTGATTCAAACTGGCTGATCTGGAGCTTGTTTCCAGTTAAAAAATCAAAAAAGTCACTGATAACCATGATTTACTACGTCTCATACTCTTGACCTCAGAGAATAACAAGACATAATCTCAGCACGGGAATATCGTATCTTTTCTGCTAATACTTGTAATACTTGTTTAGCGAATAACTTGGTGCGTATTCACTTGCGGGCGTAGCTCAGTGGTAGAGCACCACGTTGCCAACGTGGATGTCGAGGGTTCAAGTCCCTTCGCCCGCTCTTTTTTGCATATAAGATATCAGGGACATAAGAATAGCCCCCACAATTTAAAAGAGGGGCTTTTCATGCTTCTAATATTATTTCAAAGTAGCAGCATCGCAGTTGAGTAACTGCCACCTTCGGGTTTTGTGCAGAAATTAGTAATGCCCCTACTGCTGTTTCCAAAACATAGATAAAGAAAAGGATTGGACCGTGTCTGACGAACTCGCCACAACTGATGCCACCGCTGATACAACTGAGTCTGCGGATAGCGAGTACAAGATGTCCGTGACCGCTAAAATTGACGAAGTTGGTCCTTGTAAAAAACATGTAACGGTCACTGTCCCCCGTGCTGATATCGATCATTTTTATTCAGAATCACTTTCCGAATTAGGTGATCAGGCAACCGTGCCGGGTTTTCGAGTTGGCCATGTTCCCCGTAAGCTGGTAGAAAAACGTTTTCGGCAAGAACTATCGGATCAAGTCAAACAGCGCGTACTCATGGAGAGTCTCGAGCTGATTGCAGAAGATAATGATCTCGACCCGATAAACGAGCCAACGATCGATATCGAAAGCCTCGAAATTCCTGAGCAGGGAGAATTCACATTCGAATTCGAAGTGGAAGTTCGTCCGGACTTCAAAATCCCTGAGTATAAAGGATTGAAACTGGATCGCCCCGTGCGGACAGTTGATGACAAAGACATCGACGAATACCTGAGCCGATTCCTCAGTCAATATGGTGAGATGACGGAACGGGAGGGTGCAGCAGAACCTGAAGATTATCTCGAAATCTCCGCCAAATTTGAGCATGCAGGCAAACCACTCAGCGAAATCAATGAGCTTGTGGTACCACTGCGTCCAATCTTGCGTCTTCAAGATGCTGAGATTAGCGACTTCGGCGAGTTGATGGCTGGAAGCAAGACAGGTGATTTACGGGAAACAGAGCTCGAAATTTCCGAAGAAGCTGAACAGATCGAGATGCGGGGAGAAAAGGTCAAAGCGACTTTCAAAGTTGAGAGTGTAAAACACATTCAACTTCCGGAAATCGATAAAGAACTTCTGGAAAAAGTTGGAGCAGAGACCGAAGAAGAACTTCGAGAAGAAGTGAAAAGCATTCTTGATCGGCAGATTACTTACGAACAACGCCAAACGACGCGTACTCAGGTTCTGGAAAAAATCACGGAATCTGCAGACTGGGATCTTCCTGAATCTTTAGTGACCAAACAGGTTGAAAACGCATTGCGACGTGAAATTCTTGAAATGCAACAGGCTGGATTTTCGCGAGAGGACATTCAATCCCGTGAAAATGAACTACGTCAAAAAGCAATTTCAACAACCAGACAGGCACTGAAAGAACATTTTGTTCTCGATAAGATTGCAACCACAGAAAATCTGGAAGTAGAGCCCGCAGAAATTGACATGGAAATTTATTACATGGCAATGCAGCAAGGCGAAAACCCACGTCGCGTCCGTGCTCGTCTGGTAAAATCAGGTATGCTTGAGAACCTGGAAGCACAGCTCCGCGAACGTAAAGCCGTTGACATTGTTCTGGATAAAGCAGAATACACAGAGGTGGAAGCCGAAACAAAGCAGGAAAATCAGATTTCTGCTATCGCTCGCTCTGTCTGTTCCACTCTTACAATGACAACTGCAGAAGAGGAAGAAGAGGAATCATAATCCCTCAGCTTCTGAGGCATACAATTTAGAGACGATGAAAGCGGTACTGCGAAAGCGGTGCCGTTTTTTTATTGAGATCCAGATCACCAGTTCATCACCTTCCAATCAGTTAACAGGCATTTTTAATCGAAGCGCCTTATTTCCATAGACGCAGAAGTAGCAAACAAGTCTATGCGAATCCCGAATACCAGCTAAAATAACTCACACGTATTCGAGTACTCATTATTCAACCGCGATCGCTTCTGTAGGCGCTTTCTCCACACTGATAGGCCAGACATCTTGATTTCTTTAAAATGGTTTTACCCCTAAAATGGATCTCCAGAACTCGACTGATCATCGGCATCCCGTTCAGCCTGTCATCTTACTGGGTGCGAGTAATCTGACACGCGACTTTCCATTGATTCTTCGCTTGCTGAAGAATACGGTTGATTCTCCGTGTGATATTTATACTGCAATGGGGCATGGACGCTCTTATGGGAATTGGAGTCGTCTGCTTTATCGTGCGCTGCCGGGAATATCGAAATGTGAGATTTGGGACGCACTACCTGGGAAAGCCTCTGAGAACCCACAACCATTGGCAATCATAACGGATATTGGCAATGACCTGATTTATGGTCAGTCCAGCGATGCCATCTTTGGCTGGATTGAATCCTGCATCAAACAATTACAGGAAATCAATGCACGCATTACTATCACACTGCTGCCGGAAGCAAGTATTTCCAAACTCTCCTCCTTCCGCTTTGAACTGACACGACGACTCTTCTTTCCCAACAATCCCGTTTCTCTCGCAGACCTCAAACTAAGCGTACGATACCTGAATGAACAACTTTCTGAACTTGTAAACCAGAACAAGCAGATTACCATCGTTGAAATTCCCGCTATCAGTTATGGTTTCGATCCCATTCACTATCGATACACACAAAGATCGGCTCTCTGGAAATCGCTGCTTGCAGAATGGGAACTCCCTGAAATCATGAATCAGTCCGCTCGAAATCGCGGGTTGGATTTCATCTACTCCTTTTATTATCTGCAACCGGCAATCAAACGGCAATGGGGCAAAATCTGTCGCAAGCCACAACCAGCCAGGATTTTAGCGGATGGAACTCGCATTTCAGTTTATTAACCACAATTTCGTCTAAGATACTGCTAGCCTGTGTCCAGGTTGATTACAGCGTCTCCAAGGCTATTTGAATCGAGTATCATAGAATAAAAGATGCTATGGCTAAAAAGGGATACCCTCTAGAGCTACTGTTCTCATATTTTTCATGACGATTATCACTTTGTGAGTGATATATTGTGAAATACAACGCCTAGAGAAAAGAGATTTCCGATTTGATGTATTTGTGATCATCTTCAGCAGGATTTTACAACATGGACATGGCGATCCTAATATTTTTTATCTGTGTGACGATAATTGCTTCAGTCTGCCATGGCTTGTGGGTACTGGGTTCAGTTCTCTTAAAACTCTTCTCCAAGAGTGGTTCCTCACCCCAGGAGAGTCCTGCACAATCTGAAAAAGTCAAAGATCAGGACCGTCTGACCGCGCAGCGTTACATCCGGCGGCTCTATTACGAGGGGAAAATTCCTGAGAAGGATTTTGTAAATCTACTGAAGTATACCGCAGAAGACCTCGCACCAACATCACCGGAAACCACACTATATCCAGAACAGGAACAGCCCCCACTTCAACCTGTATCGGCTTCGAAAAAACAGCCTCACGTCAAAACAGACAAACAGACGGAGGAAGACAATTTAGAAATTGCTGAATTCCTGGATGATGATGATTTTCTCGACGCAATACCGCCACCCAATATCCCACAAACTGTAGCTCACAAAACCTTAAATCCGACAGACCATTCAGATCCGCGGCCAGTAAAAAAACGCCCCTTAGGTTCTCTACTGAATGCATTCATGGAAGAGAAAAACATTCGCTGGGGCGAATTAATCAGTGGACTGCTGATTGTGGGTAGCGCGATTGGTCTGGTAGTCAGTCTTTGGTCGACACTGAAAAACCAGATTCCCTACCTCCCTGCTCTGCTGTTCCTGTTGGCGACGGCTGCCATTCATGGCGCTGGCTTGTATACACATAAACGGTGGAAGCTGGAATCAACAAGTCGTGGACTCTTAATGATCACAGTTCTGTTGGTGCCGCTCAACTTTTTGGCTGCCATCCGACTCTCCGACCATCGCCCGATCACCGATCCGCTATTCCTGCTCGCCATCAGTATTGGCTTTGCGGCGTTTGGATGGATGATTTATTCCGCCAGCAGAATTCTGGTCAGTTTTGGCCGCTGGCAACTCCTTTCGGTGGTAATGGGGGCGTCAGCAGGACAAATCCTTATATCGCGAGTCGCAATGCAGGAACCCTCATTTCTGCAAACGAATCTGCTGGCGATATTGCCCGTCGGCTGTTTTATCATCGCGATCTCAGCGATTTTACGACAGACTTTTCAATGGAAAGAATTCTCGGATTCTCTGGCCCGCGAACTGGTGTCGCTGGGTGGACTTTGCCTCTTTGCAGTCCTGGCTCCTTGCTGGTTATTAATCTGGAGCTCCACCAATCGACTGGAAACGTTTGCCAACCTGACACCGCTGGTCAGTGTGATGGAAATGCTATTGATGGGAATCGGGCTGGTTTTGCATCACAGAAAAGGCAAGGATGACTCTCCACACTGGTCATTGGCGGGGTCTTCCATCGCCATCTTCTCTGCCTTAATGATGTTGTCGAATTTCGCCATCGCCTGGCCTCGAGTCGATATCATGATTGTGCTCGGTATCGTCAATGCTCTCAGTTTGACCTTACTGGCCATCGAAGGTCGTTTTGCCCTGTGTCATATACCAGCCCTGCTCTCGGGGTCATTCGCGGGATTGCTCGGTTTTCATGTCATGACAGCTACCATCTCATTACAGGGTACTTCGCAGAGTCTGCTACTCGAATCACTTCTGCTGGGGCGGAGTGCAGTGGTTTTCACGACCTTCGCAATTCTAACTGCCATCGCAGCGGCCTTTTTAAAACGGGGCACAAAAGAGGAAGCCGCGCGCTATTATCTCTATGCTGCAGGATGTTTTTCGGTCGTTTCTACTCTGATTGCCATTTATGCAGGATTTGTCACTCAATCAGATCACATCTGGTCGACACTTGCGTTATGTGTCAATACGAGCCTCTGCCTGATTGCTAACTGGCATATTCGTAAGCAGGTCCTGTCAGCCATTGCATCAGGTCTGGGTTTCCTGACATTGCAACATGCTCTCTGTATAAACTCAAGTTTTCGATCCTGGTTATCTCAATTCGATCTATTACCGGAGGCACCTTTTATCTGGGGTTGCCTGCTGCATGCAACCGGGAGTCTACTCTTCCTGGCTGGCCTGCATTACTGGTCTCGCGCCAGAAATCATTCCCACCCGATCTGGTCTATCGTCCCGTTAAAAACAAATCCGTTTACACTACCGCTCGTAAATGGTGCGTTAACGACATCTGTGCTGATGGTCCCTTATACTCTCCTGCAGACTATGTCTTCGGAAATGCATGCTTTCTATTCGTTCGCGATTATGCTCCTTTGGCTCTGCAGTGCACTGATAAAAAAATCAGACTACTGTTTTCTCTTTTCACAATTGGCGGGCACCGTTGGCAGCCTGTATGCAGCAACTGCGATCGGAGAGTTTTATGAGCTCTGGGAACACTCTGGCAGATCGAATCCGCAATACTGGTTAGTCCACATCTTGGCTGTCGCCATCTGGAACATTCTGGGTTCGGCCGTCCATTCCAAAAAATATTCCCGGAACATGCTCGGCGCGCTTTCACGAACATCCCGTTTGAATCTGCAACCTGTACTCTTAGCGGGTTCTCTGATCGCGACGGGCCTCGTACTCTTTGCATCGATCATCCCAGCTATCGCCGCCGACTTTGAACTTGCTTTCCCGATGCAGAAAGTTCAACACTACGTTGCGCCCGTCATCATCGCATTGTTTTTATATACACTATCCCTGACAATCGTAACATTGTCAAAAACTCCGAAGCAGAGTCACTGGACTTTAACGAGCTTGATTCTAAGTCTGTCACTTCTGGCAATCGGTGCCATTTATCAATTAAACAATATTCCTTTAGCATCGATCGGTTTCTCTGCAGAGTATTCAAAAGAAGCATTTGGAGTCTGGAGCTGGGGTTGCCTGGCTATTTTGACAATTGCGTGCTTGCCTTATATCAACGGAAAATTTCAGAAAATCACCACGCAAGGCATGCTGTTGATCACCTATCTGATCCCATTCCTGTTTGCGGGTTACTTTATTGAACAACACCGCACTGCAGATGCATTGCGTTGGGGGCTGGCTGCCTATGCGATTGGTATGATGTTGCTGATTTTGAAATCAGATTCAATCATGCAATATTTACGGTCCAAACAAGTTCGACTGCACTATCTGCCCAAACTGTTTGAAGACAAACCGACGTGGCGCAACCTCAGTCTGCTGGGAGCCAGCCTGCCCATCCTGATACTAACCACCTACCAGATCCTTGGCCAATGGCTGTTAATTATCTCACCGCAACACGAATCACTTTTCTACGAGCTGACAGCTTCAGTCTTCACCTTCTGTGTTCCGGTTTCGATGTTGATTCTCGCGTCTGTTTTATATGCGATCCATTTTCGTTCTACAGGCTGGATGATGATCGGCTCTCATTTTCTCACGGTGACCGTCATTACAGGCTCGATAATCACAATTTCAGAACCTATCAACCTGTTTCATGTGGATGAAGTCATTCGTCTTTCCATCTATACCGGACTCTCGTTTGCTTTTTACGGTCTCTTCTGGCTCGCAATCGAACAAAAAATCAATCCCCACTTGCTGGAACACCAAAACTTATCTCCCGCTTTCTGGCCTTATGTTCGAGTGCATTTCGCGGGTATGCTCTGCCTGATTGTAACCCCCTATTTGCTACCGTTCCTGATGAATTTAAACAATCCCGAACAATTGGGACTGCCCTTCCCGAAAATTCCGTTTATCAGTTTTCTTTCTATCATCATAGCGTCTTTCTGTGTCAAGCAATTTTCCCGCCGCTATTCCAGTAGCCTTACGACAAATGGGTTAACATTTCTGAGCCTTGCTTTCATCGGTTTTATAACCGTCCTGTTCTGGCATTACTCAGAATTACCTGCCTGGCGAACAAATCTGTTGATGGAAATCGGCCTGGTCATCATTTTAGCGGTACATACATTTCTGTTTCTCCAGGCATTCCGACAAGCGGCGAATGAGAATGAAACACTCACATTCACAAATCCTAATTTTTACTGGCGTCAGTTGATCAGTATAATCTTGATTGCATTTGCGTTAAGGGGAGGCTGGGCAGACCCCTTACAACCCACACCACCGTTCATGATTACAACGGTATTAACTACCATGTATTTCACAATGGGATTCTGGCTGCGTAAACAAAACATCGCGTATCTTTCATTAGCCACTGCATTATTGGGAACCACTTTCGTCATCACGGGCGACTGGTTTGACGCCCGATTTCACTTTGACGCAAACTTCCCCATCACAGCACAAAACTGGATGGAGCTTCTCAAGTGGCTCATTACCACGGCTGCTGGTATCTCGGCCTGCTGGTTGACCATCGATCTTTATCATCAAAAACGCACAACACTCAACAAAGCAACAAATGCAGAACCCGCATTCCAGCAGATCTTAGCCAGAATTCTTACCAGCGTCGTTTTGTTTTATACGCTGCTGATCACGGTTTCGCGAACGATGCTGGTATCCACGGACGTCCCCGTAATACGAGATCTGGCTGGCTGGATGACATTACTCTCGGTCACACTCTTGCTGATCGGGTTACTCTGGGATCAGAAAAGCCGTTTTTGTCTACCGGCTCTGTTCGCGATGGGCATCTGTGCCATTGCCACATACCTCAGCGATGAAACAAAGCTGCGTTTACTGGCACAACATTCGGGGTTGGCCATGTCTTGTTATGCCTGTCTGTTGGGTGGGATCTGGAGCTTACGAGGTTTACTGACACAAAGTGCGATCAAATTTGAACTTCCCAACCAGGAACTTCTTCGAAAGCAAACATTAAGCTGGTTACCTAATGCTGTTACATTACTCTCGGTTTATTCCATGCTCGCGTTATTGCATAGCGTGCTTCGTTTTGAAGATCAGTCTCTGCGCTGGTACTCCGTCATGGGAACCATGATCACAGGCCCCGCTTTATACGCTTTAAGCGGTCATCATGATCTCTCTCAGACCTTTAAGAAACGTGCTCTGCTGGCAGGGGGCGTGGGCTGTGTCTATTTTGGCTGGGCATTACTCCCCGTTCATGGGAACTTCTACTGGCTCGATCATCTGATTCGATTACTGGAGGTCGTTTCTATTTTGAGTCTCGTGACCACTCTGATTCTGATCAAATGGCCGTCTCTCCATACGGACTGGTCTGGCGCATTACGAAAAAGTTCACGAACTTTTTTGATTACCTCTGGTATTTCACTGCTGACAATTCTGCTTTCAGAAACTGGATTCATACTATACGGTACTCCTTTGGTGATTTCCAAAGCTCGGATTGCCGTTGTCTCTGGTGCATTGGCGGCCCTGTCTGCCGCCTTGATTCTGATGGCAGCCGTTCCCAAATACGACCCGTTTCAATTCTCTTTAAAAAGACGGATGCTGTATGTTTATGCGGCTGAAATCGTGTTGGCTCTACTGTTTCTGCATATCTATCTCACGATGCCGGAACTATTCCGTGGCTATCTACTGCCTTACTGGCCTTACATTGTGATTGCTATCGCCTTTATCGGTGCCGGGGTGGGAGAATTCTTCGAGCGAATTGGCTTAAATGTACTGTCCCAACCACTGCAAAGAACGGGCGCATTTTTGCCTCTCTTGCCAGCACTTAGTTTCTGGATTCATGCTGCTTCCCGCCAGGATTCTCCTGTGGTGGGCGATTACTCGATGATCCTGCTACTGATTGGCATCGTGTATGTTGTGATGAGCTTATGGAGAAAATCGTTTGTCTATACCTCGCTGGCTGCCTTAGCCGGCAATGGTGCGCTATGGGCTTTCTGGATGGAACAAGGACAGGTTTTTACTCAACACCCGCAACTCTGGTTGATTCCCCCTGCACTTTCGGTGCTCATCGCCACTCACTTGAATCGGAACAAACTCAACCCCACCCAGATCACAGCCATTCGCTATTTTTCAACCATCACAATTTATGTCAGTTCTACCGGCGACATGTTCATTGCCGGCGTTGCCAATAGCTTATGGCTGCCAGTAATTCTATGCAGTCTCTCCGTGACGGGCATCCTATTGGGAATGATACTTCGCGTTCGCGCGTTTCTTTATGTCGGGTCTTCTTTTCTGACTCTCTCGATTGTCAGCATGATCTGGCACGCTTCCCAGTCCCTCGGCCATATCTGGCCATGGTGGGCTTTTGGAATCGGTCTGGGAATCTGTATTCTGGTCCTGTTTGGTATGTTTGAGAAGCGCAAAAACGAAATGCTGGAGCTTGTCGGGAAACTCAAATCATGGGACCGCTGACTTAACCCGTCTGGACTGAAACATCAAATACGAATCAAAACAACATCACCCGCTTACTCGGAAGATGTATCTCTGTGATTTCGTTTGCGTTGGTTCTCCGTCAGATAGATTTTTCGCATTCGGATGATCTTGGGTGTGATTTCTACATATTCATCATACTCAATGTATTCCAAAGCGGATTCAAGACTCATATCTCGCGGTGGTTTCAGAACCATATTTTCGTCTGATCCGGAGGCACGGACGTTAGTCAATTTTTTGCCACGGATCGGATTGACCACCAGATCATTGTTGCGAGCATTTTCTCCGATAATCATACCTTCGTAAACATCCGCGCCCGGCCCGACAAAGAATTCCGCCCGGTCACGCAGTTTCCACAAAGCATAGCCCACAGCCTGACCATTATCCTGTGAAACCAGAACACCATTCGCACGTCGGGGTACTTCCCCTTCACTGAGCTTATACGCTTCAAAACGGTGATTGATAATGGCCTCTCCCTTAGTTGCGTTCAGCAACCGCGTTCTCAGACCTATCAGTCCACGTGCGGGAATCGAAAATTTCAGGTGAGACATTCCGGTCTCGCCTGAGGTCATATCGATCATCTGACCACGGCGGGCACAGACCAGTTCCATGACAGACCCGACGACTTCAGAAGGGGCATCGACTTCTAATGATTCAAATGGCTCATGCCACTTACCATCAATTTTCTTGCGAATCACTTCGGGTTTACCAACGGAAAGCTCATATCCTTCCCGACGCATCTGTTCGATCAAAACGGAAAGATGTAAGATGCCGCGCCCGGAAACGGAAAACGAATCCTTATCCTCCCGTTCGGTGACACGTAAGGCCACATTCGATTCCAATTCGCGCATCAGCCGTTCACGCAGATTACGACTGGTAACATATTTACCATCCTGCCCCGCCAGTGGAGAACTGTTAATCGTAAATAACATCGATAATGTCGGTTCATCCACATCAATGCGAACGAGCGCTTCTGGTTTTTCTGCACAGGCAACAGTGTCACCAATTTCCGGATTATCCAGACCGACGAGCGCCACGATATCACCGGCAGATGCCACCTCGACAGGAGCCCTTCCCAGATTATTGTATAATTCAACCGAATCGATCGTGCACTTCACATGATCTCCGTTGCGTTTGATAACCGTCACACGTTCTCCGGAATGAACTTTTCCACTACTGATGCGACCTGTTGCCACGCGGCCGACATACTCGGACCATTCCAACGTTGTGACCATCATTGTCAGTGGTGCATCCTGATTCACATCCGGCGCAGGTACATTTTCCAGCACCATGTCTAAGAGCGGATGAATGCTGTTGCCAAAGTTGTCGAGATCATGCGTAGCAAAACCTTCGCGGGCACTGGCATAGATATAAGGGAAATCGAGTGTTTCATCATCCGCTTCGAGATCGACAAACAAATCAAACATTTCGCTGAGTACATGATCGGGACGACAATCAGCACGGTCAATCTTGTTGATGACGACCAGAGGTTTCAGATGACATTCCAATGCTTTCTTCAAAACAAAGCGAGTCTGTGGTCGTGGACCTTCGAAGGCGTCTACCAGAATTAAGACCCCATCGGCCATTCTCAAAACACGTTCTACTTCACCACCGAAGTCGGCGTGCCCTGGCGTATCGATGATGTTGATTTTCACACCTTGATATATCAAAGCAATGTTTTTGGCCAAAATGGTAATACCACGTTCCCGTTCCAGATCATTTGAATCCAGAATACAGTCACCCTTTAATTGAGCATCCCGAAAATGACCACTCTGATGGAGTAAGGCATCAACCAGAGTCGTCTTCCCATGATCCACGTGCGCAATAATCGCAATGTTCCGCACATCTTCTCGCTTCATAACTCTCAACTCTTCCCACTATGATTCTCTTGACAAACCATCTTGATATTCAAACGTTCCCTACAGGGAACAGAGGGCCTCATCAAAAAACCGCTTCTCTACGAATCAGGCAACTATATAAGGGGCGAAATATATCAACAATAGATTAACACAGCAAAGCCCAGAAATAGACATTCTTACTGGTAGTTCGGACCGGTATTAGCGATACTTTGAACATTCTTACGTCAAAACTTCATAATCTGAGAGATCTCAGTGTCAATTCAAGCATTTTAAGGGGTCACTTTCGCATGAGACTGCTTCGCCTGGACAGCTGCCTTTCTTTCTTACTTTTGACTTTCGCCCCCCTTTTATCGGCAATCGCTCAGGAATCTCAACAGCTCGATCTGATCCTCAAAGAAGCCACCATCATTGATGGGACTGGAAAGCCTGGATTCATCGGCGACATCGCCATACGAAACGAGCGTATCGTTTCAATTGGCCCGAATATGACTCAACCTGCAAACCAGATCATTCAGTGCCGCGGATTGACAATTGCTCCTGGATTTATTGATTTACACAACCACAGTGATCGGCAGATCGTTTCCGCCCTGACACGCTCCAATATGAACTTTGTCACTCAGGGTTGCACAACCATTGTCACTGGAAATTGTGGAAGTGGTCCAGTCGATACAGGACAATACTATCGTAAGATAGAGGCTTCGGGAAGCGGAACGAATGTGATGCACCTGATCCCTCAAGGTTCTCTGCGTGATCAGGTGATGGGATCAGGCCAGAGAGAGCCAACGCCTGAAGAACTGAAAACGATGAAACAACTGGCTCTCAAAGCCATGCAGGATGGTGCCTGGGGGATGTCAACCGGCCTAATCTATGTTCCCAGTTCTTATGCAAAGACCGAAGAAATCATCGAACTGGCAAAAATCGTGTCTCAGCATCAGGGGATCTACGCCAGTCATATCCGCAATGAAAGTACAGAATTACTCTCAGCCGTCAATGAAGCTCTAAAAATTGGCCAACAGGCGAAGTTGCCCGTTCATATCTCTCACTTCAAATCCAGTGGCCAGGATGCCTGGGGGTTGGTCATCAGAGCTGCTCAGATGATTGATACAGCACGCAAACAAGGTCAAAAAGTCACAGCCGACCAGTACCCGTATATTGCTTCCAGTACATCACTGGGGGCTACGTTAATACCAGCCTGGGCCAGAGCGGGAGGAAACAAGAAATTAGTCAAGCGTCTGGAAGCGCCTGAAACTTCTCAAAAAATCATCAACATTATGAAAAAGAATATTAAAAAGCGAGAAGGAGGCAAAGCAGTACGAATTGCCCGCTATTCAGATAAACCCAACTGGGTGGGTAAAAATTTACAGCAAATTGCTGAGGAAGAAAATAAAAGTGTGCTGGAGATCGCATTGGAGATCACGCGCAAAGGAGGGGCTTCCATTGTGAATTTCAGTATGAATGAAGAGGATGTCCGCCAGATTATGAAAATCGACTGGGTAGCGACGGCATCGGATGGACGGGCCTACCTGCCTGGTTCTGATCGTCCGCATCCCCGCAATTATGGTACGTTCCCCCGGAAGCTGGGATATTATGCCCTTCAGGAAAAAGTCATACCACTGGAACACGCTGTTCGTAGCGCGACAGGTCTCCCCGCTGATATTCTCGGGCTGAAAGACAGAGGCTATCTTCGCCCGGGCGCGTATGCGGATATCGTTGTTTTTGATCCAAAACAACTCATCGATCAGGCAACGTTTGATAATCCGCATCAATATTCAAAAGGGGTCCGTTATCTATTTGTTAACGGAAAACCGGCAATCAGTGCGGGATCTCCGACCGGCAGTCTGGCGGGTAAAGCCTTACGGCATTCAGCGCTCGACCCAACCTCAGACAACTAAAAATCCTTAACGGTTTAAGAAAGCTCCTCTTTGAACTCACAGACAGTACAACTTCTGGTCAGCATCAGGCATCGCGATGAAATCCTGCCCGCCCTTCAGGGGGGTTGTGACATCCTGGATCTAAAGGAGCCATTCAATGGCCCTCTGGCAATGGTTGATGAAGAAACGTTGCGCACGATTTCTGAGTTTTTCTCAAACCACTCAGTGACTGTTCCCTTAAGCATGGCATTGGGAGAACTGGTGGAGTGGCAAGGAAAAAGCTCTTCTACTTTCATTCCGAAAGAGATCAGCTATTTAAAAATGGGTTTGTCTCATACCGCCAGCAAAAAGAACTGGTATGCTGACTGGTTGGATTTGAGAACACGGGTCGAAGACATCAACAGCACCACGTTTCAGTGGATTGCAGTGGCATATGCAGATTGGCAACAGGCCCACTCCCTCTCGCCAGAGGAAGTTCTCACAGCCGCCATTTCAAGCCAGTGCACGGGTCTTTTAATTGATACTTATTCCAAACGAGGGCAGAGCCTTTTGGATTTTTTGTCACTCGAACAGATCGAGATTTTGATTGAACAGGCACGGGCTCACAAATTAACAATTGCCCTGGCGGGATCGATTCATCACGAAAACCTGGCGTCATTGTCTGACGTTTCGCCAGATATTATCGGAATCCGCAGCGCAGCTTGTCGCGGTAATCTGCGAACGAACAAAGTGGAAGAAGCAGCAGTGAGAAGTTTTCGAAAACAACTCGACTGTCAATACGCCCTGACCGAATCAGGATGACATATCAGTGGAAACCGTTTGCGCCTTTGCATCCTTCACTGGATTATAGGGAGCATACTTTTTCAGTTTCAACTTTTCGATCATGGGAATGACGTGGTCAGCAGGAATCGCAAAGGATTTTGTTCTGCCGGCGCGGGCAATATTTAACCCAATGGCCTGTCCATTAAGATTGACAATCACTCCCCCGCAATCTTCGGGACGTAATACAGCATCGTGTTGTAAGACTTCTGTAAAACCACTCTTACGCCGACTCAGCGCACCACCCATTTTTTTCTGCATTTCACGCAAGCGATCATAAATCAACATCTGCGGATCAGTCAGAATGACGATTGCCGTGATTTCTTCATTTTCCCTGAGCACCTTCACTCGTACACGGTCTCCGGGCAGGAACTTTTCAACGAAATTCGAAAGTGCTCTTGCATTTTCAATATTTTCACCGGCTACATTCATAATTACATCACCGGGTTTCAGGCCAGCTTCTTCGGCACCACTCTCGCGCATCACCTGTTTGACGAGTGCGCCCCCCTCTGCATCGTCAATACGCACTCCCAGAACACCCGGCTGTGGCTTAATCGCACGTCTGGCGACACTCAGTACTCCCACACTGACAGGGGACATGCTTAACCCGGGAGTCACCAACCACTGTCCCACTTTCGGATCGGAAGTGGACTGCCACTTGACCGTTGGTAGATTTTTCGCATTTATTTTGATCAACGCCAAATCCAGTTTGCCATCGACGCCGATAATTTCTGCTTCGTGTCGTTCTGCAGTCGCTAACTCACAGGTGACTTGTCCCTCCAGTTGACTGGCTTTGGTCAGAATCCACCCCTCCGAACCCACAATTGCTCCCAGAGAGACTTCTTTTCCATTAGCACGAACGCGCACAGTCCATGATCGTGGAGTGGAAACAACGGAACGAAAGGCTTTACGGATTTGAGAGCCACTGGTGAGCTGACTTGGTCGCAATTGCTCCCAAGCAAATCCATCTGAGACGAGACTACCAATGAACATCGGAATGCTCAAAATCGTCATTACAAATCGAACAGAGGTCGATCCATTACATCTCTTTTTTTGATCCTGGCTCAATTGATTTCCCCCAGTTAACCTTTTGTTTGATCAGTTTATCAGTCTGAAAATTCGATCAAAATTGTTTTCTCAATTTTTCTCTAGTCTCTGGCTGCCAATTGGACTTCGAACGACATGGTTTTCTTGTCACGAATCAGTTTGAGCTGAACCGTTTGTCCTGGTTTATATTGCTGAACGACGCCAGCCAGTTGTTCTATGCCTGTGATTTTCTGATCATTTAATTGAATAATCAGGTCATTTTCTTTGAGTCCTGCAATTTCCGCTGGAAACCCCCGAGTCACTCCCGTCACTTTACAGCCTTGTTCTGCATCAATTCCATTCACTCCCAGAACAGCATTCTGCCCCAGAGGTTTTGCTCCCCACATATCACCTGAAACGAGCTTCTCCCAATTATTCTGAAAGGCAGAAACAGGTATATGAAAATTCCAACTTGTAGCGGGTCCTATTCGACTATGAATTCCGATAACCTCTCCCTTCATATTGAAGAGTGGGCCTCCTGAATCACCGCCGATTAATGTGCAATCGGTTTGAATCAGATGTTTCTTTCGGGAGACGATTCTTCCCAAGCGAACCACTGGGGCGCGTCCTGACTGATAGCCATTCGGATGCCCTGTGGCAATCACCCATTCACCCGATTCCAATTTTGAAATATCTCCCATTTTTACCTGGGGAAGTTTATCGATTTCGATCTCATCGTTTTCCACGAGTTTCACCAGACCGGCATCCATTCCCCGGTTCAAACCCATCGTTTTTCCTTTTAATCTTCTGCCATCATGCAGAATAATTATGGCATTTTTTTGAGCCAGCCCAATCACATGTGCTGCTGTCAGGATATAACCTGCTTTATTATCAATAATGACACCGCTTCCCTGGGCATCGCCTACACGAACAGAAACCGTACTGTGAATGGATGACTCCGTGAGAGAAGTGACTTTTTTCTCAATCTGCTTTAGATCTTCCAGGGAGTCGGGAACAGTTTTGAAAAAGACTTGTGAGAGCTTCGAGGCAGGATCTGAACTCACAGGCTTTTGAACTTTGACCTTTTGAGCACTGAGAGGCGCAGCGGAAACCAGAACACCTAAGACCAGCACACTACTCACAATGCGCTTGAACAAAGAATTTTCAGCTGCTTCCAGATTCTTTAAACGGCTTACGCTCATAGTTCCTCTAGTAATGAGAAAGATAAATGTAGTTCTCAGGTAAGAGATATTGATTATAGGATACGCGATCCGTGTCAGTGTTTACAAGAAAAAACAGGAAAAACAAACTGGTTAACTTTTTTTCTAAATTCTCTGCAAAATAGGACTTGTGTCCATTCTCAACCTTGCAAAAGTATTTCTGATCGCCATGATTTTCTTATTTCGTCAACCTTTCATTCATGAGGGTATTCAGTATGATTCCTGAAGGTTTCTGACATAAAACCCTTGTTTATATACTTCAAATTGACTTTAGATCGCAGAATCAATCAAAAAATGGATATACAACAAACTGATTTTCCGGGTTTATTGATCATCACTCCTCCAGTTTATTCGGACCAAAGGGGTTTCTTTAAGGAAACGTATCAGCAACAAAGGTACCAAGAGGCTGGCGTAGACGATTCATTTGTTCAGGATAACTTTTCCAGTTCCTCATCTGGGATATTGCGTGGATTACATTTTCAAATCAAACGACCACAGGCAAAGCTGGTTTTTGTAGCCCAGGGTGAAATTCTTGATGTTTGTGTTGATCTCCGAAAAAATTCTCCCACATTTGGAAAATCATTTTCGATAATACTCTCAGCTGACAATCATCAGCAACTTTTTGTGCCCGCAGGATTTGCACATGGTTTTTATGTAATTAGCCCTCAAGCGAATTTTCATTACAAATGCAGTGACTATTATTTTCCGGAATACGAACGAACGTTACTCTGGAATGATCCGGCTCTGGAAATCGACTGGCCTGTTACTTCAGAGCCGATCCTTTCTGAAAAAGATAAACTGGGTCTGCCTTTAAGTGAGATTGAAATTTTTGAAACGTTATGAAGTTGCCTCTAATCGCATTAACCATGGGTGACGTTTCAGGCATTGGACCTCAATTACTGGATGCGCTTTGTTCTCAAGCTGATATTTTTCAAAGTTGTCGTCCGGTCGTTTATGGAAATGCGGAGATTCTGAGCCGCGCTTCTGAATTTTCTGGAAGCGCTCTGCGTGTAATTTCGATCGATAGCATCTTGGATGCGACTTCGTTCAAACCGGGTACTGCATACTGCCTTGATCGTGGTAAGGCGGATGTGCTAAACGCTGTTCCCTGTCAGATTGATGCACGATCGGGACAGGGTGCTCACGATTATCTGGTCAGTGCGATTGAAGACTGTCTGTCCGGACAAGTTGATGCAATGACAACCGCACCATTGAATAAAGAGGCGTTGCGTCTGGCGGGTATTGAATTTCCCGGCCATACAGAAATTCTGGCAGATCGCTGTCAGGTTGATGATTTCGGAATGATGCTCTACCTGCCTCAAAATGATGTGATCAAACCAGCGGCAGGATTGGGAATCGTTCACGCCACTCTACACACATCGATCGCCAGTGTCCCCGGTTTACTTAACAGACAGGCGATCTATGAAAAGACGCGTCTGATTTCCGGGTTAATGCAAATCATGGGAGTCTCAAATCCCCGCGTCGCGGTCTGCGCTCTGAACCCGCATGCGGGCGAACATGGACTGTTCGGCGATGAAGAAGCCCGGATCATTGCTCCCGCTGTTGCGGAGGCGAAACAATCTGGAATAAACGCAACAGGCCCTCTACCTGCAGATACTCTGATAAGAAGAGCCGTGAATGGTGAATTTGATGCTGTGGTCGCCATGTACCACGATCAAGGCCATATTCCTTTCAAACTTTTAGGTTTTGATCAGGCAGTCAACATCACACTGGGCTTACCGATTGTCAGAACCAGCCCCAGTCATGGAACGGCCTTTGATATTGCCTGGACCGATACGGCACCTGATACCCGAGGTATTCTGGAAGCAATCAAGGCGGCGGTAAAACTGGCGGTACAGAAAAAAAAGAGCCCGTAAACGGATACGATTTATTTCTGAAAGAATGATGATGGAACGCCCAGAATTAATACCTCAACCCGACCCCAACGTCACCAACCTGCTATTGATCAGGCATGGTGCAACTCCCCCCAATGAACAACGCCCTTATATTCTCCAGGGCTGTGGAATTAATCCGGGGCTGAGTGAATCGGGACAAAAACAGGCCGATGCGCTTTCTGAATTCCTTTCTAGAAACAGCGCGATCCAACATATTTACTGCAGCCCCATGATTCGCGCCAGAGAAACTGCGATAGCGATCGGCGAGCGATTTGGTTTGACCCCTCAGGAAATCGCAGAAATTCATGAATGTGATGTTGGTTTATGGGAAGGCAAGTCCTGGGACATCATCATGCAGGAATTCCCGGAAGAATACCGTGCATTTATGGAAGATTCCTCTCAAAATCGATATGCCGGAGGCGAATCCTATCACGATGTACTTGATCGCTCGGAACCGGCAATCCAATCTGTGCTGGACCGACATCCGGGAGAAACAGTCGCAATAGTCGCGCACAATGTTGTAAATCGGGTTTACCTTGCAAAGCTGATGGGATTGGAAATCAAACGGGCCAAAGAGATCACGCAAACCAATACCGGAATCAACATCATCAGACACAAACAAGGAGAGACCAGACTGGTCACCATGAATGCCATTTTCCATCTAAGTGGCATTCCACACTAAAATTACTACTAATGTGTAAGAAACCGCACGCTGATTCTATTGTTGACGCTTATCAATTTTAGTGATTGTATGTAGTCGCCAAGGACCACCAGATTCCGACTGAAGACCTCGCTGGCGATATAACAATTGTTGACCCGAAATTCAGGCTACCCTACGACGTTACTTATCGAGACTGTAGTAATATACGTAACATCCTCTGACAGCAAGTTAATTGCGGTAATAGTCACTTGCTTTCCACATTGCGCGAATCACCTTCGTTTTTGAAATCGATTCCGCAGCAAGCAAGAAATTCTGTGTGATTCCGACGATCATCGTCAGTGCAAAACAAAATCGAATCTAAAGCCACTTTTCTCGTTCGCACCATTGGCTCAATTAAGACAAACCATTTTATAACGGGAATTCATATTAGTTCAAAACAGGAATCCACTGAACTGCATCAATAATCACATAACCATCGGCATTTGCGTTGTTCACTTCCACTACCGCAGTTTGATCTGGCGTAAAATCATATTCTCCCAGAGAAATAAATACGCCATCCAACGGAGGGATCTTCTTCTGATTGATTGTGTGGTCTGCTTCCCCTGATGCATGAATTAATTTGATTTTAACTTTGGAACTACGATTGGAATTAGGGGTATAGGCGAAGCGCACTTCATAACGTCCCGCTTTTGGTATTTTCGTTTCAAAACGGGCGGCTGCTTTCCCATCTCGTGAGTTTGATTCATGACTATAGCTGGTTCCAATGAACTTTTTGGATGACCTGCTGGTTTCCCAGACTCCTGTGAGTTTGGCTTGTGAATCGTCAATCACAATCCCTTTCAGTTTTGAAGGATCAACGCCATTACGCCCGTATTTTGCTTCGGGTGGTGTTTCCAATATCTGTCCTTCCTTCAAGAGTTGCTCACTGAGTATTGAGTAAGGAACATCCTGCACGTCCAGGTTCTGGTCCAGAGCAATGCCCGCAGCCGTTGCCGCTGAATGTCCCAGAATCATGAAAACCGGTTCCATACGGATGGAACCAAAGGCAATATGCGAACTTGAAACACAGACGGGCACGAGTAGATTGCCACATTCTTCTTTCCGGGGAACCAGACTCCCATATGCAATTTTATAAGGACCTCGCGTAGAAACGCCGATATCTCCTTCATTCTGTACAAACCCTTTCGGTGTCACATATCGCTGCACGTTATGGGAATCCATCGTATAGGAACCCATCCCGACCGAATCTGGCGTTGGACGTTTTTTGAGCAGCTCTTTCTCTGTCATCACAAACTGTCCGACCATACGCCGGGCTTCGCGAATATAGAGTTGATGTGGCCAGTTTCCATTGTCTTTGAATTCATCTCTGGCAAGCCCCCATTGACGCATCTTTTGTTGCACTTCTTGCGGTACGCGTGGATCATTGGCAATAAAATACAACCAGCCTTTTTGATAAGTTTCGTGTTCTTTAATGATTTCCATTCTGCGCTCGTAAGAGGCTTCCGGGTAATCGTAATTAAATCCGATGTTATCTGTGCTCATCGGACCATGATTATTTGTATCCGTTTTATAATTGGGAATTGGATCGAACTTGGCAAAGGTTTCTCTCCACCCTGCCTGATAAATTCGTAACAGCAACTCATACTGATCTGCGTCGTATCCAGCTGGCCTGGGGAATGGCACCCGGTTTGCCTCGTGATTGGTCAGACACATTCGGAAACAATAGGCCTGAATTTTGTCATCACCGGAGCCGTACTTTCCGGGATTGGCACCACTGATGCGCGGCAGTAAACCGCTGGAGGCGTCTCCGGGGGTACGATAAGGGCTGATCTTTTTCTTGACCGCTTTGGGACCAAAGTGATGTTTGTGGTGCAAAATACCGGTCTGAACTCCGTTCCATTCTTCGCCATACACACTTTTAGCTTCACGACCAACATGATAACTCACGCCTGCGGTTGCCATCAGATCGCCTTCATAGGTCGCATCGATAAACATGCGACCGGCAAAAGTTTTGCCGCTGAGTGTGGTAATGGAAGTGATATTTTTGCCGGACTTTTTCACGCCCTGCTTTCGATCCAGCCATTCATTTCGGAACAGGGGAATCTGGTATTCGCGGACAAAGTCTTCGAACACCTGCTCTGCAACGTGCGGCTCGAAGATCCACATCGTTCGCTGTTTCCCGTCGATAGCAGGAGTACCTTGCCCCTTATCCCCATATTCGTTCTGTTTCTGCCACTTCCAGGCATCTTTTTTCTGATAATGCTTCCAGACGCGATGATAAAAGTCTCGCGCCAATCCACCAATGACGGCTTTATTGCCCGTGTCAGTCCAACCGAGACCGCCACTCGATAAACCTCCGAGGTGTTGATCGGGACTGACAATCACTACAGTCTTTCCTAAGCGCTTGGCTTGAACGGCAGCGGTCACCGCAGAGGATGTTCCTCCATAAACAACGACATCATATTTTTCTGCATAAACAATTTGTACTGACACCAATAAAGACAGACAAAAAGTGATCAACTGACGCATCGATCTCATAAGTACAATTTCTCCAGGATGACAATAAATTAATGGTGACTTATTTAAGGGTTCGATTATTTGATCATTCATTCTACAGAAGAGCCAGACCAATACAAAGCTGGAATCTGCTCAGACTGCGACGATCTTGATTTACACTATATATTCACTAATCTTATGGAAGCATCTCACCTTCCCTGACATCAGATCAAGAGTGGCGGTGTTGCTGAAATGTTCTTGAACTGGTTTAATACCACTCTCTTGACCAAGCATCCCGCAGATTCTTTGACCACGACGCTATCAATTCAAAACGGACTTAGAGTGACAGAAGAAGTAACTGCCTACCATGAAGCAGGCCATGTATTGATGGCGATTTACGTCGGCGCCCGCGTACATTCGGTCACAGTGGATCCTGACTGGGATGATGGCCCGGAACGATTTGGCGATGCACAAATTTCCTGGCCGGAGGGAGTGTTCGACGAAAAAACATTTCTCGAAAAAACCATTCTCGTTTCTTTAGCCGGCCCTGTCGCTGAAATGATCCATACGGGAGATCCATTTCACCCTGCAATGGTTGGTGAGTGGTCTGGCGACTGGCAACAGGCGTTGAGAGCAGCATCCCTGCTGATCAAACAGCGACAGGCCAGAATGCAATATCTGGAACAAAAAACGCTGGCCCTTTATCAGTTGTTTCGTCAAGACTCATTCTGGTCTGCCATCGGGGATCTGGTGGATCATCTTCTGGCACATGAGACACTCGAAGAAGAAATGATTAACGATATTATCTCAAACTGGATTTGATCCAATTAAGATGAGACGCCCCTCTCTACCAACACTAACTAAAATCCTGTTTTCCACAACTTCTCACTCCGATTTCTTTCTGTTAAGATGGATATTCAACCAATCATGGTGAATGGTATCTAACAGGAGCACAGAAAGAGTGAGTCAGTTACAAAACCCCAGCAAACTGCCCGGCCCTTTTTTGATTCCCGCTGCCTGGAAAGGTAATGAGCTTTTCCAGCGCGAAGACTGGTTGATCAAATTAAATGCAGACCATCTCCATGATCTACAGGAAGCATTACACGCCATCACTTCTGAAAACCTGTCTTTTGATCAAATTACTGTAGAACGATTTCCACTTCCGAGACTGGGGCCCGTTTTACATCAGATACAAGATCGGCTGGAACATGGCTCTGGTGCATGTCAATTGAAAGGTCTTCCCGTCGATAACTATTCTGCCGCAGAACGAGAGAGTCTGTTCTATTTGATCTCGATTCATCTAGGGACTCCTGTTTCGCAAAGTGCTACGGGAGAAAAAGTCTTTCATGTCAGAGACGAGGGTTTTCAGGTTGGTCAGGCCCAGGCACGCGGACCAAATACTCGCAAAAGACTCAGCTTTCATACTGATCGTTGTGATGTGATCGGGTTTCTGTGTATTCAACAGGCAGTTTCTGGTGGAGACAATCAACTGGTCAGTTCCGTTTCGCTGTTTAATGAAATGCGTGAGCGCTGGCCTGATCTGACAAAGGTGCTGATGCAGCCTTTTTATTATTTAAGGCATAATGTAGATACAGGGAATCAAAAGCCCTATTGTCAGCAACCCATCTTTTCAATACAGGAAGGGCATTTTGCAGGCAGTTTCTTGCGCGTGCTGATTGAACGTGCTTACGCAGCTCCCGATCTGCCAGAGATGACACAAGCCCAGCAAGACGCGATGAATCAACTGGAAGCTCTGGCAGAGTCTCCAAAAATGAGTGTCAAATTTCGTCAGGAACCGGGAGATTTACTGTTTCTCAATAACTGGGTTACGTTTCATCGACGCGATGATTTTCAAGATGCCGATGAACCAAATTTAAAACGGCACCTGTTACGAGCTTGGTTATCTGTTCCCAACAGTCGCCCTCTAAATCCAATGTTTGCAGACAACTATGGCAACACGGCTGCCGGATCAATACGTGGAGGAATGCAACCAACCCATTAAAACAAAAGCGACTTCAAAACCAGCTGATTGCGGGCTTTACCTCAGACATGTATCTGTTGAAATCAACCTTTGTAATAATGTAGATTTCAGTTAAAATCTGAGATTCATCCATCATACCAGCATTAAGTCCAGATTCAGGATTCCATGATCCGAGATTCTCAACCACCCAAAAAACATCCCGAAGAAGCCGACCCTAAAGGCTTGAGGATTGAGAGAATCGCATTCGATGAAATCCATCCTGCGTTTCTCGATACACTGGATGAAACATCGGTTCCCACAGTAACCGGTGTCAAGAAATTAGTTTATCTCTTTCTGGCTGCCCTGTGCTTTGTACTGGGAGCACTCGGTGTCGCATTGCCCGTGCTGCCAACAACTCCGTTTCTATTGTTAACCAGCTATTTTCTAATTAGAACCTCACCTCGATTAAATCGAGCATTGTTGCGTTCTCCGATTTTAGGACAAGTCTTAAAAGACTGGCAACAGGATGGTGGTATTCGGCTGAGTGTCAAGATCCAGGCCATCTCGATCGTCATTGCTGTCATTCTGGCGACGTTAATTTTCACACCGCTTTCTATGACATTCAAGGTTGTCCTGGTAGTGCTTGCCAGTATTGGAATTCTGGTTATCGTACGACTGCCTCGCCTTAACTGAAGCTGGCAGGCCCGGTGAACTCTCCTTATCCAGTATTCAGTCAACTGGAATACTTTGCTCAGAGCTTGAGTTTTGTTAACTCGAAATGATTCCACAACAAATCAGGTGCATCCTCTGCCAGCTTTGACTAGAATAAATCCTCTTCCCATGAGTTATCAATTTGAATTTCACATTGAATTACACGACAAGGAGTCCCTCCTATGCAACGACGAGAATTCCTCAAAAGCGGTGCTATCGCAGGCAGTACCGCCTTGTTAGCAACGGCTGTGACACAAGCCACAGATGCCGACCAGAACAAAAAGCCATTCCATCTCAAATATGCCCCACACTTTGGCATGTTTAAAAATGCAGCCGGTAAGGATCCGCTGGACCAGGTAAAATTTGCTGCTGACCAGGGTTTTACAGCCTGGGAAGACAATGGAATGAAAAAGAAACCCAAGGAACTCCAGCAGCAAATCGCTGATACCATGGAAAAGCTCAATATGGAGATGGGCGTGTTTGTGGCACACGGCTCGATTGGTAAGACAACATTCGTGAAGAAAGATAAAGATGTCTGGAATAGCGTTTTAAAAGACATTCAGGAATCGGTCGAAGTCGCAAAGCGTGTCAATGCAAAATGGATGACAGTTGTTCCCGGAAATATCGATGAAGGGCCTCGCGCCCGTCTGGCAGAAGGATATCAAACTGCCAATGTGATCGAGTTACTCAGGCGCTGTGCGGATATCTTTGAACCGCACGGCATGGTTATGGTTCTCGAGCCCTTGAACTGGTATGCCAATCATGGAGGCACATTTTTACAAGGTTCGCCACAGGCGTATGCACTCTGTAAGGCGGTTAACAGTCCCTCCTGTAAAATCCTGTTTGACATTTATCACCAACAAATTACAGAAGGAAACTTAATTGTTAACATCGACAGTTGCTGGGATGAAATTGGCTATTTCCAATCGGGCGATAATCCTGGTAGAAAAGAACCGGGAACCGGCGAGATCAATTACCTGAACGTATTCAAGCATATTCATTCCAAAGACTTTGATGGTATCATTGGCATGGAACATGGAAATTCCAAACCTGGCCAGGAAGGTGATTTGGCCGTCATTGAAGCTTATAGAGAGGTTGACCAGTTTTAAGATGAATCAAAAAAAAGCAAAAAATGTACTCGGCACGGAACTCGAAGTCTGTTCCATGGATCCGGTCACTGGTTTTTATCGCGATGGATGCTGTAATACCGGCGGCTCCGATATGGGTCTGCATACAGTTTGTACGGAAGTCACTGCAGAGTTTCTGGCATTTTCCAAACAACAGGGCAATGATCTGAGTACTCCACACCCTCAGTATGAATTTCCCGGTTTACAACCGGGAGACCGCTGGTGCCTGTGCGTCGAACGCTGGAAGGAAGCTTTAGAAGCAGGTATGGCACCGCTTGTCAAACTGGAAGCCTGTCACATTTCGACCCTTGAATTTGTGGATCTGGAAGATCTTCAACAATACGCGGTCGAAGCTTAAAGCAACGCGTGAAATCAAAAAAACACGGAGCCTCAATTAATGGTGCTCCGTGTTTTTTAATATTAAAATTTGTACTACCCAATTACTTCGCTTTCAACATGAAGATTTCACTGAATGAAGAAGTGAGAAACAGTTCGCCTTTTTGATCTGTGCCAAACGTCATCACTGGAATACTTGGTGATTCAATCACATGGTTGGCGGTCACTTTCTTCTTCTTGGCATCATAATTCAACGCCCAGAATTTTCCGGATACATAATCTCCATAAATATAAAGCCCGTTGATCGCGGGAATTTTTTTACCTCGATACACAGATCCCCCGGTAATAGATTTCCCTACATCATGATGATATTCCCAGATTGGTTCGATTAAATGTGGTCGAGGTTCCACCCCATTGGGACCAAAGGGGTGTTTTCCTTCCCGGACGGACCAACCATAGTTTCCTCCCTTGACGATAATATCGATTTCTTCCCAAATCCCCTGCCCCACATCGCCGGCCCAGAGAACACCCGTTTTCGTGTCGAAGGCAATCCGCCAGGGGTTTCGCAGTCCATACGCCCAGATTTCCTTGCGGGCTGTCTTGATCTCAGCGCTTTTCCCTTCCAGAAAAGGGTTATCTTTGGGAATCGCATAATTTAACCCCGGACTTTTATGATCGACATCAATACGACAGATCGTTCCCAAAACTGTCGAAAGATTCTGACCATTTTTGAAGACATCATTACCGGCTCCCCCATCACCAAAGGCAATGTAAAGTTTTCCATCCGGGCCGAAGACAACTGTTCCTCCACCATGATTCCAGGCTGGTTGTTCAACACGCATCAGAACTTCTTCCGAATCAGCCAGTGCTCGATCGGGATTATCTTTTGACACTCGGAAGCGTGATATGACTGAGGTATTCACCGGTTTGTTCGGCGTACTGTAGTAGATGAAGAATTCGCCATTATTTTTATAATCCGGGTGAAAAGCAAAGCCCAGCAATCCTTCTTCATTCTGCTTGTCGTTGTAAATCACGCGGTCAGAGATATCAAGAAACAGCTTTCCCTCTTCCAAATCTTCATCATCGGGAGTGTTGGGAACAATCCAGATTTTTCCCTTTTGGGAAGCAATAAACAGACGGTTCGAGTCATCGCCGGCATGTGTAATGACAATGGGACGATCAATTTTCAAGTAGGGAAAGACTTTGACCAGTTTCACCGGAGCGGGAGAAGTATCGACTTTCTCCGCAGCCGATAATTGCTGAGTCAGAACCAGAGTCACAATGAGCAGTAGAGTGGGAATCGTTTTCATAAGAAGTCTTCTTTAACATTGATTCAGATTTACAGATAGAACAGACGATATACGCTAAGTATCAGGATAGAAAACAGACACTACAAACGCTACTGATCAACGAATCAACTTTGATGCCTTCGACAGAAAAAGACAATTCACTTTTGTCGAATTAAGACAGGCCGACACCAGTTGACATGATCCTGAATATCCGCGTTTTTCCCGAAGTTCACTTTCAAAATCAGTTCCCGCGCACCGCTGAGATCAATCCGCGGCACAAGAACCGTTTGTTGACTGGCTCCCTGAATGGCCTGCTGAAACACAATACGCTGGTCAACCAGAATCACGATTTCAGCATCCCCTTTTCCCTGGGTGGTATCATCAATACCAACTTCTGTCTGAAATGCGGCATACTTTCCATCGAGCTGGTAGTGCAATTCAGAAGCGCTGTGCATTCCCAGCCCCGACACAAACTCTTTTCCACCGACTCTCAATGGCCCAGACAGAACATTCCTGTTTTGCTGCCAGTTCCATGCTTGAGAGAAATAAGGAGTAAATTGATAATCAACCGGCTTGAGATCTGAAAGCGGAACAACCTGTCCTCCCAAAGGTGTAATGGAAACCAGACGCTTCAGACCAAAATGCAGTTCTGCACCAAACAAAGTTTTGGCAGTGATCTCATTCTTATCTAAAATAAGTGAAGAGACAGTCAATTGCGATCCGTTCGTCAGTCTTATTCGATAGCGTAACTGTTCGGGTTGTGGAAAATTGATCAACTCAGGGTTAATCGTAAAGAACCGAATTCCCTTTCGCGGGACCGAAGTTTCCCCACCTCTCGATTCAAAACGAAAAGTACTCGCATCGAAGCCTAACAATTCCCCTTCCAGATTGTCGCCGTTGTTTAAAAAAAAGAGATCTGATTTCTGATCCTTTCTTGCGATTTTTTGAATGAGTTCTGTTCTCAGCTGGCGATTCGATGGCCATTGAAAACTGGCAGCCTGTATCGTTTCCAACGGAATTTTGA
>Ga0055584_100000961_pt1 | contig 27871 bp, 19 predicted proteins | sample OSDHelmetaG_FD_58716 | JGI IMG/M metagenome (GOLD analysis project Ga0055584, IMG submission 58716) | Pelagic marine sediment microbial communities from the LTER site Helgoland, North Sea, for post-phytoplankton bloom and carbon turnover... | ecosystem: Environmental > Aquatic > Marine >... | reverse complement strand
TGTTAAGCATGCCGCCAGCGTTCAATCTGAGCCAGGATCAAACTCTTCAGTTTAAAGTTTCAATTTCAGACTAAAAGTTCCGACCCGAAAGTCTGAACCCGTAGCCTTCCATCTAATTGCTTCTAGCTGAAAGCTGAACCTTGCTCCCGATTACATTTATCTAAATCAGGGCATGGTCGCTTTCGTCAATGACAAATTCATCAACATGAGCGCCCACACAAGTTACCTGTATCTTGTTAAAGAACCATTCTACTGATTGCGTTTCGCGATCAGTCCCACACAACAATACCGCGGCTAAACCCTCTCGGATCGCCGCGCCGGATGATTCAGAAAATTCAGAATCTCCACCCGGTGCTGGGCGGGCCGCCCATTATACATGGGAATCAAAATTCCCGTCAATATAAAACCGGTCACTTATCTAAAATAAAATTCCGGTCGGCGGTCGCCTGGCTGACGGATCAGCCTGACAGGAGGCGCATTATAGATTGTAGATCCTGTGCGTCAAGCTTTATATCAGTTTTTGCTGAAATTAGTTTCAATCCGGTCCGGAGTGCCGGCCAGCTTGCGTTAATTCGGTCTCAAGACGCCGGCGAATCCGATCCAGTTGCAGGTCTCCGCAAGCCCCTGGAGATCGACGCTGTACCAGGCTGACAGATACATCCATAGCCTCGTTTTGATCCAACTGATTCTTGGCGGCAAGGTAGGCGCTACGAAACGGTACACCCGCCGCAGTCTGTTCCAGCGCCAGGTCGGTGGCGAACATTTCCGGGCTTATGGCGTTCAGCATATTCTGCCGTTTGAACTCCAGCCCCTTAATCAGTGCCGGCACGATCGCCAGGGCCTGAAGCGAGGCAACCATGCCACGAATCAACGGCGCCTTGGTTAACTGTAAATCACGCTGGTAACCTGATGGCAGCGACAGCACCGACTGGATCTCCGTGATAGCTGCTGCAGGCGTGGCCGCGCGGCCACGAAGTAATTCGATCACATCGGGATTCGACTTGTTCGGCATGATCGAAGATCCCGTGGTGTATTGGTCCGGCAAGCTGAGAAAATCAAACTCGCTGGTCGTAAACAGACTCAGATCCCAGGCAAGCCGCCTGATATCCTGCATGGCGTGCACAGCTGCCTGCAGGCCCATTACTTCAAATTTTCCCCTGCTATTCTGGGTATACATGGGGTTTACCTGAATGCGCCGAAAACCGAGGTCGGAAGCCACGCCATCCCTATCGAGCGGCAGGTTCACGCCATAACCGGCTGCAGTGCCCAGCGGGCTACAGTCGACCAGTTCCAGAATGCAGCCGGTAAAGGCCATGTTATCGGTGAAAGCTTCAGCAAAACCACCCATCCAAAGACCAACACTGGAAGGGACCGCACGTTGCAAATGCGTGTAGCCCGGCATCGGAACATCCGCATGCCGCTCGGCCTGATCGAGACAGGCCAGTGCGATGCGGCCGTCCAGTTCATGCAGGCGGTGCAGACAATCCTTGAGGTACAGTCGTGTCGACACCGCAACCTGGTCATTACGGCTACGCCCGGTGTGCACCTTGGCTCCCAGGTCGCCGGCCTGCTCCGTAAGAAAAATCTCAATGGCCGAATGGCCGTCCTCAAAACGTCGGTCCAGTATGAAGCGGCCCTCCTGGTACTCCTGCTTCAACTCATCCAACAGTTGACACAGCGTGTCGCATTCCGCACTGTCAAGGATGGCGATGCGCTCCAACCCGCGTACGTGCGCGGCGGTTGCACAAATGTCGAAAAGAAACAACTCCCGGTCAAGGATCACGTCCTCGCCCGCCATAAATTCCATGATGGTCTTATCAACCTGTTCGTCTGAATCCAACTGCCACAGAAACTTGCTCATGCACTATCTCCTTGCCGGTGCCTGAGACCCGTCATCGCATCCAGCCCGAAGGCCAGGTTCAGGTTCTGCACAGCCTGAGTTGCCGCCCCCTTCAACAGGTTGTCCAGTACGCTGACCAGCGACACTCTGTGTGGATTGATTTCGCTCACTGAAAACCCACCGAGCAAAACCTGGTGAGTGCCGCGAACTTCAGCCACTTCGGGGATATCGGCCCGAACGTCCACCAGGGGACAAGCACCATAAAATTCACGATAGAGCCTGAGTAGCTCATCTTCTGTCTGCGGCGTTTGCAACTCCGCCGCTATGGTCAGATTGATACCCCTGAAGAAAGTCGCGACATGAGGCAACAATCGCATATCCCGACCTATATGGTGTGAAACTTCCTTCTCATGCACGTGATCGTTGAGCGTATACGGCAACAGATTGTCTTCCAGAACTTCCGGATCGTTTTTCCTTGAAGGTGTTTTGCCGGCCCCACTGAAACCGGAAACACCGAAAACAGCCGGTGTGCCAGCCAGCTTGTCGAGCAGTGGAGCCAGGGCTAATTGCGCTCCGGTGGCATAACAGCCCGGGTTTGCAATCCTGGTCGCTCCGCTGATCAAATCAGGAAATCGTTCGGGCTGCCCATAAGCCCAGGCGGCATCAAAACGGTGATCGGCACTCAGGTCCACAACCACGGTATTCGGTTTATGTCTGTCCAGGGCATCGACATAGCCGGAAGCGTAACCATTGGGAAGCGCCAGCACACAAGCATCCGACGGATAATTTTCCAGCGTCACGGGCCGTATCTCCGAGAAAAGGAGCTCACAGCCCTCCATACCTTCCACATGAGCGTTTACCGGCTGACCGGCCACGCTGCTGGAGCCGACAGCGGAAATATCAAACTCAGGGTGACGCCACAGCAAGGGCAACAATTCCGCTCCGGTATAGCCCCGCGCCCCAATAACGACGACACTAATCACTCTCTTTCTCCAACCAGCTTTCCGCCCGTGAAAGACAATCCAGCTTGCACCTCCTTAACTGGTCGAAGTCGCGGATCCCGACACTGAATGCCACCCAGCTGTCCTCGGTAAAACTGGCGTCTGCCTGGTCAAAATACCAGGCTGTGATGGGGTTGCGGGTTTGTGACCGCCAGTACAGCGATGGACAACGATGAACCAACGCCTGCCATACAGCGGCGCCAAGTCCCGCGCCCTGAGCTTCCGGCGTTACCGCAAACTTATCCAGGTACGGCACGCCATCGACTCCTGTGAGCACGATGGCCATCGCGCCGTAGGATTCACTGCAAAGAACACACTCGAGATCCAACTGGTCGAAATATCCTTCCCTCAGTTCACGATTGAAGCTCTGTTCCAGTAATGCGCTTGCTTTTTGCCTGAATTCCGCGGTGAGTTCCTTGTGCTCGATGATCTGCTCCCCCTTGCGGATCAATGTACCGGCTCCGCGGTGAGTGAACAGCTCCCGCGCCAGACTATCCACGGATGTGATTGACACTGATGCACTCTCAGGCAGGCCGGAGAGCAACTGGCTGATCTGTTCCAGCTTGAGCTGCATGCCCGAATGCACCCACTCCTGTTCCATCAGGAACTCGAAATCGGTACGCAGGCTGATCGCGGAAATGATCCGGCCCGATTCATCCAGCAGGCCACCGGTTCCCGTTAGAAAAATGATCTTGTGTGGTTTCACTTTCCAGATCAATTCGCGTGCAGCCACATCTGCATTGATGTTCATTACCTGGCCGGTCGGGCTCTCCCCCAGGCATGCAACCACCGGGAGCATGCCGCGGTGGGCCACATCGCGAACCGCTTCGAGATCCACCTGGCGTATATCTCCAACCAGGCCCAGTTCGTCACGATCAAGATAGTCACAGACGAACACGCCGTGCTGGATACCCTGGGCGCGTACGCCCTGATCTTCGAGCGCGCTGACAAGCCTGCGGTTGGCGCGGTAAATGACAGGCCTTGCCACTTCCATGACATCGGGGGTAGTCACCCTGAGCCCCCGGCGTTTTTCGGTCTGAATTGATGCTTGCTGCAGAGCGATATCCAGTTGCGGTCCGGCTCCGTGAAGAATAATCGGCATCAGGCCGAGATTTCGAAGGAATGCCAGGGCGGCGGCCAGCGGCTCCAGTTGGTCCTCCAATACGGCCCCACCCACTTTAATAACCGCGAATTGCAGCTCTCCATCACTGCTGTACTGGTTCAGGTAATAGCGGGCCTCACGGCTGGTGCCGAGCTGACTGAGCACCTGGTTTACGACGCTGCGAATTTCAGCCATTGTTCATTATCACTTTGCTGTAGAGCCTATGAGCCAGAGTCAGCTGATCCAGGCCCACCCATTCATCAGCCACATGGGCCTGGCTGATATCGCCGGGCCCCAGTACCAGGGCGGGAATGCCCGCTTTCGAAAACAGGGCCGCTTCGGTCCAGAAATCCACCGGTTTACCGGGGCTGAGCCCGGCCCGGGCGCAAAAAGCGACTGCACTATCATCGTTGCGACCGGAAGCAGGCAAAGGGTCGCCTGAAAAAGGCACTTCCCAATCTGTCGCTATTCCATCAGGATCGCAGGCCTGAATCTCCCGGAGGAATACCTGGTTGGATTCACCCGGCTGTAAACGGGCACTCCAATGCACGAAAGCACTGCCAGCAATCACGTTACTCTTGGTCCCGCCGTCAATGATCCCGATGTTGATGCAACTGCCCGGGTCATCTTCAAATTGTTTTTTCCGCTCTGCAAGCTGCAGGGCGGCTGCGGCCCAGTTAGCCATCTGATGATTGGCGTTCTCTTTGAGCGCGCGGGATTCCGAGGAATGGCCGGATACACCATGAAAACGGGTTTTAACCGACAGGAAGCCGCGGTGCCCGAGCACTGCTTTGCAGGATGTTGGCTCGGCCACGATGATCTGCTCATACGGCTGTGCCGCGCCGCTGGCAATAAAGTTGTCCACGCAGCACCCGCCCGCGCCTTCCTCGTCTGAAGTGAACAACAGGGCGAGATTTTCCACTCCCTGCCCGGCTATGTTCAGCAAAACAGCGGCAGCGCCCTTGATATCGCAGCTGCCCCGGCCATAGGCCCGATCTTCACTCACCGTCAGTTTGAGCGGGTCATGGCTCCAGCCGTCCCCGTTAGGCACAGTATCCAGGTGAACATTGAACAAGACCCGTGGTCTGCCCCGAACGGCGTACCAGGAAACATGTCCACCACCATGGTCCCAGATCCTGGTCTGAAAGCCACTTCCGACAAGATCCTCGCATATGCCAAAAATCGCTGAATCACCGTCAATCAGCCGGGGTGGGTTCTGCGTGTCGCAGGCCACCAGGGCTTCGAGATTCTCCAGTATGCGGGTCAGGCTCATTATTGCTTACCGGACGACCCCGGCCTCATCGGTCTTCATTTGAGCCCCCGTCGCGATTTTTCTGCCAATGTGGTGCTCTGACCAATCAACTTGATAAAACCCACAGCCTCTTCGGGCGTCCAGTCGCAACTCTGGGCATAAATTGCATCGGGGTTGTGCAGCCGGTAAGGCGTGTCCACGGCCACCGCCATCACCCTGGCGCCCGTGGTTTGAAGTGTCACTTCACCGCTGACGGCCAGTTGTGAGCTGTCCAGGTAGGCCTCCAGGTCTTTCTTGTGTGGTTCGTAAAAGAAACCGGTATAGACAAGATCGGCCCAGCGATTGGCTATCTGTTGCCGAAACTGGGTCTGGAAGCGTGTGTTAACCGCGTCCTCCAGCGCCTGGTGGGCGGCCAGCAGCCCGTCGATACCCGGACACTCAAAAGCAATGCGGCCCTTGAGACCAATGCTGACATCCCCGGTGTAAACATGTCTTCCAACTCCGTACGCACCCAGGCTCGTGTTGAGTTTCTTGAGGATACCCGGCCCCGGAAGTCTCTCGCCATCGATGCTGACTGCAACGCCTTTTTCGAAGCCCAGCCTGATTTGCAGCGATTGAACAGGCCAGTTCTGCCGATCGGCCGTCATGGTCCAGGCATCGTCTGCCGGGGGTTGATACTCATCGATCTCACTCCCGGAAATGGTGACCCCCAGCAGGTTTTCATTAATTGAATAACGGCTGGCGGAAGCCTCCACGGGAATACCGGCCTCGGCCATGACCTGCAGTTCATAATCCCGCACGGCCTGCACCCGGGACTGGAGGTCACGGATGGGCGCCTCAATCTCGTAGTCACCCAGGCTCCGGACAGTCTGATCAAAACGCAGCTGATCGTTGCCCATCCCTGTGCAACCGTGTCCAAAGTATTTCGTTCCCAGTTCATCACACAGTTCCAGACAGCTCTTCACGATCACGTAGCGATCCGAACACAGCAGCGGATACTCCCCCAGCATACGGGCGTGGCTCCAGACCAGGGGGGTTACGAATTCATCCCAGATCGCCTGAGCGGCATCGATTTCATGGTGCTCAGCCGCACCCAAACTCAGGGCCCTGTCCTTTATCGCTACCCTGCCGTTGCTATCAACGCCACCCGTATCGACAAAAGCGGTGTGAACTTCAAAACCCTGTTTAACCAAATCCAAGACGCAGTAGCTGGTGTCCAGGCCGCCTGAGAAGGCCAGTACGATTTTTTTGCTCATTTGCTGGTTCTCTTATTCAAGGGTCGCCCGCATGGCGGCCTCCTACACATCTGCCCGGCCGTGGCCGAGGAGCGTCATCATGACTGCCTTTTGTACGTGAAGGCGGTTCTCCGCTTCGTCAATTGCAACGCAGTAATCCGCATCCATTACACCATCAGTCGCCTTGACGTTTCTTCTCAACGGCAGGCAATGGCTGAACAGGGCATTGTTGGTCATTTCCATTTTCTCTTCATTCACGATGAAGTGCCTGTAATTTTTTCGCAATTCCCACTCCAGATCAGGTTTTCCGTAAAAAGGTAAGGCGCCCCAGCTTTTTGCATATACGACATCAGCCCCTGAGTAGGCCTCTTCAATATCGTGCGTCATGTGAAATGACCCGCCTGAGGCCGCCGCGTTATCGATCGCTGTCGATTCAAACTGGGAATCCAGGCGATATGCCTCTTCCGGACACAACAGCGTGACGTCCATGCCGAACTTGCTTGCTATCAGTAAGGCGGAGTTTGCAACGGCCGTATTCAACGGCCTTGGGTGAAAGGTCCATGTCAGCACGAACTTCTTTTTTTGCACTTCTCCCAATTTTTCCTTTAGAGTCAGCATCAAGGCCAGTTCCTGGCAGGGATGCACAATGGTCTCCATATTGATCACCGGCACCGATGCATGTTGGGCCAGGGACTTGATCACAGAGTCTTCCCGGTCACCGGACCAGTCCTGGAACAATGGAAATGCACGTAATGCAATCAGGTCGCAGTACCGGGACAGAACACCGGCTACTTCGGCAATGTGCTCCTCGGCATCACCATCCATGACGGTGCCGGCATTAAACTCGACGCCCCAGGCATCCTTGCCGGGCTGCAGAACGATCGCGATTCCGCCAAGCTGTTGCATTCCGAGCTCAAATGAAGTCCGGGTCCGGAGTGACGGGTTAAGAAACATCAGGGCGACTGACTTGCCACGCAGATGTGAATTCAAGGGATTCCTTTTGAGGCGCGCCGCAAGGCCAAGCAGATCTTCCAATTGCTCTGCTGACCAGTCAGCGGTGGTCAAAAAACTCTGCATTTAATATTCTCCGGCATTTCCCGTGCTCCATACTAAAAAACCCAGCCGGTGGCTGGGTTTTTGCTTTTCTATCAAGATGAAATTGATTTACAAGGCTACCCAGCCCGATTTTTGAGTTCGGGGTCGGCGCAGGTGGCTGAAACCGTTGGTGGCCAAAGTATTCATCGTGGTAGTGAATTTACGTAATAACTCAAAGGATTGCAACCGTTTTCCTGTCCGGCGGGCTCGAAGAACCACCCATATATGCGTTATCAAGTGATGCTGTAGTACAATTTCAACAGAATGTGGCGAATTGGGCATTGTCACAGTAAAAACAGAGGGATTCGGCATGTACATAAAAAACATCACAAGATCCTTTGCAATGCTGCTGTCAGCTTTGACATTTTCTTCCGCATTTGCGCAAACGGAAAACGTACTCGAAGAAGTCATCGTCATGGCACAAAAGCGGGAACAAACGCTGCAGGAGGTTCCCATTGCCGTTTCGGTTGTTGAAGCTGAAGTACTGGCGCAGGCACACATCACCGACATCATTCAATTGCAGACCCTGGTGCCCTCTTTGAAGGTCACGCAGCTCCAGACTTCCGGCAATACAAATTTCATTATTCGTGGATTTGGTAACGGCGCCAACAACCCGGGCATCGAGCCATCTGTGGGTGTTTTTATTGACGGTGTCTATCGTTCACGCTCAGCTTCCGCGCTCGCCGACCTGCCGAACCTGGAACGAATCGAAGTGTTGCGAGGACCTCAAAGCACCCTGTTTGGCAAGAATGCTTCGGCCGGTGTCATCAACATCGTAACCGCGGCGCCAAATATGGAAGAATTCGGGGGTAGTGGCGAATTTACTTACGGCAATTACAACCAGGTCATCCTCAAAGGGGATATCTCCGGACCGATTTCCGACACATTTGGATTCAGCCTGGCGGTGAACGGGAATAAGCGTGACGGCTATTTCAAAAATCTCGAAACCGGCACCGACATCAATGAACGTGACCGTTGGGGGGTACGCGGACAGCTTTTGTGGTTGCCTTCTGACAACACCACGCTGCGCCTGATTGCTGACTACGATGAGATTGATGAAAAATGTTGCGGTGTGGCAAACCTGTTGGCCGGACCAACAACCCCTATTATATTTGCGATCGGCGGCAAGATGGTTCCAAACGACGCCTTCGCGCGCGAAAATTATTATGACTTCGATCCGACCAACAAGATCGAAAACAAGGGCGTGTCTTTGCAGGCCGATTTCAATTTCTCCAACGATATGTTGCTGACTTCTATTACCGCATACCGGGAAAGCTCACGGCTGGATAACGCCGACGTTGACTTCACCAGTGCAGAACTGATTTCCGTCAATTCAGGCGACACCAATATCGAGACGTTTACCCAGGAATTCCGCCTGAGCCAGTCAACGGATTCAGTGGATTGGATGTTGGGTGCGTACTATTTTGATGAAACCGTCAGCTACGATAACCAAATCAGATACGATTCGGCATTTCGACCCTATGCCGATATCCTCTCTCAAGGCGGTGTCACAGTACTCGAGCAGACCATGATTGCTCTCGGTTTACTGCCTTCCTCGGCGAGTTTCTTTGCCACGGGGCAAGGGACAATCGAAAATTCCGGCCAGGATGACAGGACAAGCTCACTGTTCGGTCAATTTGACTGGCACGTCTCAGACAGGGTGACCCTGACCGGCGGCGCCAATTATACGAAAGTAAAAAAGGATGCCTTCGTTCAGCAGATCAACACAGACCTGTTTTCGGCCCTTGACATGGTGCAGGTTGGTTTCGGGGCACTCTTTTTCCAGCTGACCGGGCTGCCGCCGACTTTTGAAAACATCATTGCAAACCCCGGCGCCGCGGCGATCGCACAGGGCTTGAGTACGGTTGAATGTCCGCCGGAAGGGGCAGCGCCCTGTAATCCCTTATTGGGCCTGCAGGAATTGCAGTTTCTGCCGCCATTCGTTGATTTTCCTAATGTTGTCGAGCCTGGCAAGTCCAATGACAGCAAAACCACCTGGACAGCCCGTGCCGCTTTTCAGGCCAATGACAACATCAATCTGTATGCCAGCGCCGGCACCGGGTTCAAATCCACATCCTGGAATCTGAGCCGTGATTCGAGGCCGTTTGCCAAAGACATACCAGCGCTGGAAGCGGCAGGACTCGCGGTCAACAACCTGACCGCAGGAACCCGCTATGCGGGTCCGGAAGACGCCCTGGTCTATGAATTGGGCTTCAAGGGTGGCTGGAGCACCAGCATGCTTAATGTGGCCTTGTTCTATCAGGAAATTGAGGGATTCCAGTCCAATATTTTTACCGGCACCGGCTTTATTGTGCAAAACGCAGGCAAGCAATCCACCAAGGGCATTGAACTCGATACCATGTGGTTACCGACCGAAGATCTAAAGCTGACCTTCGCCGCTACCTGGCTGGATCCGAAGTACGATTCCTTTGAGGAAGGCGAAGGTGTCGACGGCCCCGAGGATCTGAGCGGCACAACACCTGCCGGCATTCACAAATTCAGCATGAACACCTCGGCGACTTATTACTTCGATATCGGGGCCACCACTGCTTTTATTCGAGGCGAATACATCTATGATGACAAGGTACAAGTCGTTGAAAATGTGTCCGCTGATGTCGCTTCACGCAGGGTGAGCATGCTGAATGCGAGTTTCGGATTGAGCTGGAGCAACGGTTTTGAACTGATGTTGTGGGGACGCAATCTGAACAACGATGATTTCCTGCAGACTGCCTTTCCAGCAACGGCACAGCCTGGCACCTACAATGGCTACCCCAATCAACCGCGCACCTACGGCGCCACGGTACGGAAGCGGTTTTAATCTGACCATTACCTTGCACGCCTGATCATCGCAAATGGCACGCTGGACGATCGTCATAGGCCCGGCAGCAGCCCTGTGGCCACGGCGCCCAATGCCATTGTCTTTGGCAGCGGAAAAATTCGCATCAAGGATATGGCCCGGGCCGGTTTCGCCCTGAACCTGCTCGGAGCCCTTGTGATCATGTCTGTTTCTCTGTTGATACTGGATTGAACCGACTCCATTGACACATCAGTTGAACAGCACACAAGCAAAGTGGATTACCGTGGCGGCAGCGATGTTTATCAGCGGCCTGATTTTCCTGTTCCTGCCATCCGAGATCTACCTGAGAAATCCGCTGGAATTCATCTCAACGCCGGCCCAATTGATTAGAAATCTGGCGCTCGGCGGGTTGCTGTTGGGCATCGGCCTCATATCGCCTGTGCTTGTACCCGTGGCTCGCTGGCAAAAGACGTATGCCATGCTGCTCGGTGGCCTGTCTGCGGCCCTGTGGGTATCGAGCGTTTTCCTGGTGACGGATTTGGGAGAACTGGATGGAGCTAGCTTTGACCTGACGCGGCATAGCGAGACACTGGCCTACCACACAGGCTGGTTTGTAATGGTATTGCTGGCGGCCTGCATCGGGATGTGGAAGAGACCCATGCTTGTCGTTGGCTCGATGGCTGTTATCGGTTTCGGCCTCACACTCATTATGGTGTCCAATTTCTACCAGGTCAGCCAGAACAAGAAAGGAAATTTTGAGTCCGTCAGCCTGACCGACATTGCGCGTTTTTCATCGAATCGAAATCTGCTGATTCTGGTGATGGATGCCTTCCAGTCTGACATTCTGCATGAGATCGTAACGGAAGATCCGGAAATGCGGAGAAAGCTGGACGGTTTTCAATTTTATCCCGACACTCTGGGTGTCGCACCAACGACCTACCTGACCATGCCGGCATTTCACTCCGGTAAAAATTACAATCAGAAGATGTCATTACCTGAATTCTACGATTTGGGTGTCCGGGAAGGATCATTCCTGGCGGAACTGGCGCAGAATGGCTACCAGGTTGACATCGTTAATCCGATCGCGAGCGCCTGCCCGGTTGGCGTGAATATATGCAACCATCAGGAAAACCTGTTGTTGCATGAGGAACAAGTCACCAATACGGAAGCAGCACGGTTGGCAGACCTTGGATTTTTGAGGGCAATTCCGGGTGTTCTGAAGCAATGGGCATTTGATGGCACGAGCGGGCCTGTTGCCCGAATCCGCAGCGAAATACCTTTGACCGGCCTGAAGCACCGAATCTTCCAGGGAAATACCGTTCAGAAATTGATCGCAGACAATCTTTGGGTCGACGATGGGCGTCCAACGGCCAGGCTGATTCATCTTCTCAATACGCACCCTCCGTTCATGTTTAACAAGGCTTGTGAGTTTATCGGTGTCAGCAAAGTGATCGACAGAAACCATATGACGGACCAGGCAGTGTGCGCCATGCGTTGGTTTGATTACCTGCTGCAGTCGATGAAGGCTGCTGGCGTCTATGACAACACCATGATCGTACTTGCCGCCGACACCGGCGCCGGCAGTGTAAACGGCACAGATGACTTATCCAGTCTCTATGCAGGGCGCCACGGTGTGGAACCGGGAGAACTCGGCCGGCTGATAGGCGGCGCCAATCCGGTGCTGGCCATCAAATACCCGAACGAGCACGGACTATTACAGGAATCCCAGGCATCAGCCCAATTGACGGACATCGCCAGGACTGTTTGTGAGAATCTGAAAGACTGCACAAAGAGCCAGGGCCTGAACCTGAGAACGGGTGAAATTAAGACCCGTGAACGGACTTACCTGCACTACGTCTGGAAGCATGATTACTGGAGCCTGGAAAAAATACCGGGAATTGTCGAATACACAATCCGCGGGCCACTCTGGCTGGAGTCTTCCTGGAGCAGAGAGTTTACCGGCAATCTACCCACGCAAATATCCAGAGTGGGCTTTTCCGATGAAGACAACCCGCAGATCTTCGGAATGGGATGGGGTAAGGTCGAGATCAATCAAGGCGGAATCAGCAAGAGATGGTCAATCGCCAAACGGGCGGAGCTTTTCCTGCCTTTGCCCACCGGTAGTGACCTGGTGCTTGTGTTCCGTGTGTTGTCAGCACCCGGCCTGGACAATCAGGTCATGAAGCTGCGGGTAAATGGCGAAGTAATCGATTCCCTCAGTCTGGAAAGACGCCTGCAGACAGTCACCATGTCACTGCCTGCCAGCTTGATCACAGTGCCGGTATCAAAGTTTGTGCTTGAATTCTCCGAACTTAAGGAGCCTGAAACCGCAGACAAACGATCAATCAGCGTCAGCTTTTATGAACTCAATATATTCCAGGCTAAAGAGTAAATGGACCTGAAGCACTCCAGAAAACGTTTCGACTGCCAGCTATTTCCTGCATCGCCCTGATGAATAATGCCGGCCAGGCAGTGTTCGGGCAGATCAGATTCGGTTTACCCTTTTTTTCGCGGCAGGTACAAATCGGTAATGGTGCCTGCATAAGCTTCGGCAGCCATGGCAATGCTTTCCGAGAGTGTCGGATGGGGGTGGATCGTGAGGCCAATGTCTTCGGCTTCGCAGCCCATTTCTATGGCCAATGCACATTCCGCGATCAGATCCCCCGCGTTAACACCTGTGATGCCGGCGCCGATAATTCTCTTGGTGGTCTTGTCAAAAAGTAGTTTGGTGAATCCCTCACTTCGGTCAATGCCGAGCGCACGGCCGCTGGCAGCCCAGGGGAATTTGCCGGCGCCATAATCGAGCTTTTTTTCTTTGGCTTCGATCTCCGTCACACCAACCCAGGCTACTTCAGGATCCGTGTAGGCAACCGACGGCACGACACGGGCATCGAAAGCGCTTTTGCCTCCGGCACACACTTCCGCTGCCACCTTGCCTTCGTGGGTGGCTTTGTGCGCCAACATGGGCTGACCCACCACGTCTCCAATGGCAAATATGTGCGGCACGTTGGTGCGCATTTGATGGTCAGTGGGAATGTATCCTCTGCTTGTGACATGGACACCCGCCAGTTTTGCGTTGATTTTTCCTCCATTTGGCGTGCGGCCAACGGCAACCAGTATGCGATCAAAGTTTTCCTTGCCTGAAAACTTGCCCTCGAAATGAGCGACCAGTGCATGGTCGGCCACATCGACCTGGTTCACACGAGTTTCCAGGTGTATGGCCGAGTAGCGCTTGCTGATCCTGTTTTGCAAGGGCTTGACAAGATCCGGATCTGCGCCCGGCATCAATTGGGATGTCAACTCGACGACAGTGACCCTGCTGCCCAGGGCTTCGAATATGCAAGCCATCTCGAGGCCGATAATGCCACCACCGATCACCAGCAGACGATCCGGTATTTCTTCCAGTTCCAGCGCATCGGTTGAATCCATCAAACGCGGATCACCCCAGGGCATGTTGGCCAACTCGAGTGATTGTGAACCGACTGCGATTATGGCTTTTGCAAAACTGAGTTCCTTTTTCTTTTTGCCGACCAAAACAGACAGGCTATGGGGTCCGCTGAATTCGGCTACACCCTGAATGACTTCGACCTTGCGTTTTTTTGCCATGCCGGATAATCCGCCGGTCAGCTTGCTGACTACGCCATCCTTGAAACCGCGCAATTTATCGAGGTCAATGAAGGGTTCGCCAAAGCTCACACCATGTTGCTCCATTGCCGCAGCTTCTTCGATGACTCTACCGGTATGCAACAGCGCCTTTGACGGGATACAACCAACATTCAGACACACGCCCCCCAGGGTGGGGAACCGCTCGATCAGTGCCACGCGCAAACCCAGATCGGCAGCTCGAAATGCGGCGGTATACCCACCGGGGCCGGATCCGAGCACAAGCACTTCAAAGTCATAATCGCCGCCTTTACCCCCGCCCTGACCTCCGGCTTTGGGCTTGTTTGTTTTAACGGTGTTACTCATCCTGCTCCTTCTCCACTCGGGCCAGTTTGCTCTATCCGCAATTGGTCGCCATCCTGACGCAGACTGAAATGCTTTAGAAAACTCATACCCAGCAGCGCAGCATCATTCAATCCGGGAGTGATTGTTGCCCGAACATTGCTTAATTCGAGGCTGCCCAGGCGCACCTGATCCAGGCGGGTCACCCAGGCGTTGACCGGCCCGGCTGCTGTCATGACCCGAATTCGAGGTCCGAAATCCAGACCCATGGCGCGCGCCATTTTTTCCGAAACGGCCACGTCAGTGGCCCCGGTATCCACCAGAAACATCACCACGTTTCCGTTGATTTGGCCTTCAGCGACGTAATGGCCGCTGCGTTCTCTCTGCAAGACCACCAAGGCGTGACTGCCATTCTCAATGCTACTGATAATTCCACCATCGCGCTGACTCAAGGCCTGATAAAAGGCTGTGAGGCCGAACATCACGGCAATAACCGCAATCCATGCAAAACCCTTTCCGGTCTTCGACTGCAACTGATCTTTAGGTTCTGGTTGTTCCATATCGATACAACGGCCTTACAGCGTCAGCCTCCTCAGGTCTTCCAGCCGGCTGGCCAGATAGCGGGTAAATCGTGCAGCGTCCGCACCATCGATCACCCGGTGATCATAAGACAGGGACAGAGGTAACATCAGCCGCGGCTGAAAACTGTTTCCATCCCATACCGGCGCCATGCGAGAACGGGACACGCCCAGGATAGCGACCTCCGGCGCATTGATTATCGGCGTGAAGCCGGTGCCGCCTATCCCACCAAGGCTGGATATGGAAATACAACCGCCCTGGATATCCTGAGGCTTCAATTTCTTTTCCCTCGCCCGGCCACTGATTTCGGCCAGTTCGGCAGCCAATTCCATGATGCCTTTTCGTTCACAATTCATTATCACAGGGACAACCAGTCCATCCGGAGTGTCTACCGCAACGCCGATATTGAAATATTTCTTGAGAACCAGAGTCTCACCATCACGGTCCAATGACGCGTTGAATTGGGGGAATTTTTTGAGTGCCGCAACCATTGCCTTGATCAGGAAAACCAGCGGCGTGAGCTTGAAACCCTGGGCAAGGGCATCTTCTGTATTCGCTTTGCGGAATGCCTCCATGTCCATGATATCCGCTTCGTCATGTTGGGTTACATGGGGAATACCAACCCAGTTCCTGTGCAAATGACCAGCAGATATTTTCCTGATACGTGAAAGGGCCTGCCTTTCCACTTCCCCATATCGGCTGTAGTCAATTTCCGGTAATTCAGGGAAATCAAAACCCAGGCCGCGCCCCGCCGAAGTGGCGCCTGCAGCGCCACTCATCACGGACTTTACGAATGTAGAAACGTCTTCCCTGACAATACGGCCCTTGCTGCCACTCCCCGTCACCCGCCCGAGATCGACACCCAGTTCCCGGGCAAAATGCCGTATCGCGGGACTGGCGTAAGGGACTTTGGAAGGGTCGATATCGGCGGCATCTGTGGCGATTTGTACGACAGATTCTGATGAGGCTGCAGGTTTTATTGCCGTCTGCGAAGACTCAGCAGCAGTAGATTCTTCTGACGCAGGCAACTCCGGGGTAGAAGGCTCGGGTGCTTCGGTTTGCTCTGCCCTCTCCTCACCCTCCTCTACTGTTTCCGCTGCGTCCGACACTTCAATCAGTACCACGGTGTCGCCCTCGGACACAGTGTCATCCAGTTTGACTTTCAATTCCTTGATGACGCCATCCGCCGGTGAAGGGACTTCCATGGTCGCCTTGTCGCTCTCCAGCGTTATCAGCGAGTCTTCCGCCTCCACCCGGTCGCCCACCGACACCAGCACCTCGATGACCGGCACGTCGGAGAAGTCTCCAATATCCGGCACCTTGATTTCAATTGTGTTACTCACATTCAACTCCGTGCTTGATCAATCAGGCTGGCTCAGATCTTAATCGGGTTTTGCTTACCGGGATCGATGCCCAGTTTAGAGCGAGCTGAAAGCAATTCGCCCTGGCTGAGAAGGTCCTGACGATGGAGTGCATACAAGGCCGCGTATGCCACATTGTAACGATCGACTTCGAAGAAGTTGCGGAGCTTTTCGCGTGTGTCTGAACGTCCAAAGCCATCGGTGCCAAGCACGATGTAATCCTGCTGAGGAATGAAACCGCGAATCTGATCTGCAAAAGCCCTGACATAGTCCGTAGCAGCAACCACCGGCCCCTGTCTGTCACGTAAACACTCAGTGACCCACGGAATGTGTGGTTCTCTTTCCGGATTCAGGCGATTCCATCGGGCGCAGTCCACACCGTCTCGACGCAATTCAGTGAAACTGGTAGCGCTCCAGATATCCGACACGACACCGAAATCCTGCTCCAGGATGTTGGCCGCCGCCAGAGCTTCCCGCAAAATGGCGCCCGAACCCAGCAACTGAACCTTGCGGGCCCCTTCTGGGCCCTCCCGGAACAGGTACATCCCCTTACGAATACCATCCTCGGAACCCTCGGGCATATCCGGGTGGGTGTAGTTCTCATTCATCACCGTGATGTAGTAATAAATGTCTTCCTGCTCCTGGTACATTCGGCGCAGGCCGTCCTGGATAATGACCGCAACTTCATAACTGAATGTCGGGTCGTAGGAAACACAATTGGGCACCATGCCGGACATCATGTGACTGTTGCCATCTTCGTGTTGCAGGCCTTCACCATTCAGGGTGGTCCGGCCGGCCGTGCCGCCTATCAAAAAACCCTTCGCCCGCATATCACCGGCTGCCCAGGCGAGGTCCCCCACCCGCTGGAAACCAAACATGGAGTAGAAAATGAAAAACGGGACCATGGCCACGCCACTGCTCGAGAAACTGGTGGCGGCCGCAATCCACGAGGACATGGCGCCCGCCTCAGTGATGCCTTCCTGAAGGATCTGGCCCTTCTGATCTTCCTTGTAGAACATCAACTGATCCGAGTCGACCGGCGTATATAACTGCCCTACCGATGAGTAAATCCCCAATTGGCGGAACATGCCCTCCATGCCGAAAGTTCGCGCCTCGTCGGCCACAATGGGCACAATCCGCTCCGCCAGTTTCTTGTCACGCAGCAGAAGAGCCAGCGCCCGGACAAATGACATGGTCGTGCTGATCTCCCGCTCACCACTGGATTTCAACAGGGATTCAAAGGCTTCAAGGCCAGGAACTTCGAGGGGCCCCCCGTTTGAGCGCCGCTGAGGGAGCGAACCTCCCAATTGTTGACGCCGTTCCAGCAGGTATTTGACTTCCTCGCTGTCCTCGCCGGGGTGGTAGTACGGCACTTCTTCCAATTGCTCGTCCGAAATGGAAATACCGAAGCGATCCCGGAACTGGCGAATCGACTCGGTATCCATTTTTTTTTGCTGGTGGGTTATATTCTGGGCCTCACCGGCTAAACCCATGCCATAACCCTTGACGGTTTTGGCCAGGATGACCGTCGGCTGACCTTCGTGGCTGCTGGCCGCACTGTAGGCAGCGTACATTTTATGCGGGTCGTGGCCACCACGATTCAGACGCCAGATATCCTGGTCGGTCATGCTGGCCACCATTTCCTTCAATTCAGGATATTTGCCAAAGAAATGCTCACGCGTGTAAGCGCCACCCTTGGCCTTGTAGTTCTGATACTCACCATCTACCGCCTCTTCCATCCGCCGGCGCAGCAGGCCGTCTTTGTCTTTGGCAAATAATTTGTCCCAGTAAGATCCCCAAATCACCTTGAGAACGTTCCATCCGGCACCCCGGAAAACACCTTCCAATTCCTGGATGATCTTTCCGTTCCCCCGTACCGGGCCGTCAAGACGCTGCAGATTACAGTTAATCACGAAAATCAGGTTATCCAGCTTTTCCCTGCCGGCCAAAGAAATAGCGCCAAGTGATTCAGGCTCGTCTGTCTCGCCGTCCCCCATGAAACACCATACCTTCCGGTCCGAGGTGTCTGCGATGCCCCTGTTGTGCAGATACTTCAGAAACCGGGCCTGGTAGATGGCCATGATCGGCCCCAGACCCATGGAAACGGTAGGCAACTGCCAGTAATCCGGCATCAGCCAGGGATGGGGATAGGAACTCAGGCCACCAGGCTCGGATTCCTGGCGAAATCGATCCAGCTGCTCTTCCGTGATTCGGCCCTCCAGGTAAGAGCGTGCGTAAATTCCCGGAGAAGAATGACCCTGGATAAATACCAGGTCGCCACCACCAGGATGATCCGGTCCGCGGAAAAAGTGATTGAATCCCACGTCATACAATGTTGCCGCAGAGGCAAAACTGGCAATATGTCCTCCCAGTTCACCGCCCCGCTTACTGGCACGAACCACGGTAGCCATTGCGTTCCACCGAATGATCGAGCGAATGCGATATTCCAGTTCGGTGTTTCCCGGGTGGCGCTCACCCTGATGAGGCGGAATCGTGTTGATGTAGGCTGTCGTTGCGTCATAGGGCAGATGCCCACCCGAGCGCCGCGTGTAATCCACCAGGTGTTCCAGCAGAAAGTGAGCCCGTTCGGGACCCTCTCTTTCAATGACAGCCTGGAGGGATTCCAGCCATTCACGAGTTTCCTCCGGATCAAGATCGTGATTGATTTTGTCAACCTCCTGGTTCATCAGGAATCTCCGTTGCTTGACGTCTTGTCCGCTTGTCTTCTTTCATATACCTGTGCATCCACTACCGCCAACGCCGTCATATTCATGATTCGGCGCGAGGTTGCAGAGGGCGTCATGACGACTGCCGGCCTCCCGGCGCCCAGTAATATAGGACCCACTCCGACGGCATTACTGATAACCCTGGCCAGGCCAAAAGCGATGTGCGCCGCATCGAGATTCGGGGCGACCAACAGGTTGGCTGGCCCCTGTAGCCGTGAATTTGGAAACAATTGCTTTCGGTAATCTTCATTCAGAGCCATTTCCGCAGTCATTTCGCCCTCGATTTCCAGATCGGGCGCTTCCTCGAGCAGAATTTCCAGTGCGTCTTTCATTTTTTTGGCCGACTCGTCCTGGTAAGTTCCGAAAGACGAGTGTGACAGCAAAGCGATTCGCGGCCTTAGACCGAAAATCTGTACTTTTTCCGCGGCCATTATCGTGATATCAGCGATCTCCCTGGCTGTCGGGTTGGAATTCACATTGGTGTCACAGATGAAATAAGTCGCCTCGGCTGTGCTCAGTGCGCCCATTGCAGCGATGGTACCCGTTTCACTCTGTTTGCCGATAACATCGATGACGTGCTGAAGCTTTTTGCGAAAGCGGCCGACCACGCCTGCGATCAGAGCATCGGCTTCATTTCGATGAACCATCACTGCAGCTATGACACTCGTTCGGGTACGAACCATTGCCTTGGCGGCATCAGGAGATACCCCCCGGCGTTCCATTAGGGCATGATAAGTCTTCCAGTAATCCCAGTAACGGGAATCATTTTCAGGGTTCACAATCTCGAAGTCCCTGCCCGGCTCGATGCGTAAACCGAATTTTTCGATTCTATGCTCGATAACCGCGGGCCTGCCGATCAGAATGGGGTACGCAAGCCCATTGTCTACCACAGATTGTACGGCCCTGAGGACGACGGGCTCCTCCCCTTCAGCATATACAACACGCTTCGGATTACGTTTCGCAGCATCAAATACGGGTTTCATCAGCAGGCCGGTACGAAACACGAAGGCGTCGAGAGACGCTCGATAAGCCTGCATGTCCTTTATCGGCCTTGTCGCGGCACCGCTATCCATTGCGGCCTGGGCCACGGCCGGCGCGACCTGTACGAGGAGGCGGGGGTCAAAAGGCTTCGGAATGATATAGTCCGGACCGAAACTCAGTGATTCATCCTGGTGGGATATGGTTCCAACTTGCTGTAATTCCATGTGAGTCAGGTCTGCCAGGGCACGAACACAGGCCAGTTTCATTTCATCGTTGATCGTCGTTGCCCCGACATCGAGTGCGCCCCGGAATATATAGGGAAAACAGAGTACGTTATTGACCTGGTTGGGGTAATCCGACCTGCCGGTGGCAATGATGGCGTCAGGGCGCACCTCCAGGGCATCTTCGGGCAGAATTTCCGGGTCCGGATTCGCAAGGGCCAGTATGATCGGCTTATCCGCCATCGCAGACACCATGTCCTTGCTGAGCAAGCCTCCGACAGAGACGCCGAGAAACACGTCTGTACCCATCATTGTTTCCTCGAGCGTGCGCAATTCAGTGTCCTGGGCGTAAGCCGCTTTACTCGGCTCCATATTCTCTTCACGCCCGGTATAGATCACACCCCGACTGTCGGCTACCGTGATGTTCTCTCTTTTCATACCCAGTTTTACCAGCAAATCCAGGCAAGCCATGCCGGCAGCGCCGGCTCCGGAAGCTGACAGCTTCACTTCGCCAATATCCTTGCCTACGATTTGCAAGGCATTGATTACGGCCGCGGCAGTGATGATCGCCGTCCCGTGCTGGTCGTCATGGAATACCGGTATTTTGAGTCGTTCCTTGAGTGCTGCTTCGATCTGAAAAGCGCCAGGAGCCTTGATGTCTTCAAGGTTGATTCCACCAAATGTCGGCTCCAGTGAAGCGATAATTTCGATCAGCTTGTCAGGGTCTTGCTCGTTGATCTCGATATCGAAGACATCGATATCCGCGAATTTTTTAAACAACACGCCCTTGCCTTCCATGACAGGCTTGGCCGCCAGCGGTCCGATATTACCCAGTCCCAGCACTGCTGTCCCATCGCTGATGACACCGACCAGGTTACCGCGGGCGGTTACTTCGCTGACAGCCGCCGGGTTCTCATAAATGAGTTCGCTGGCGGCGGCGACACCAGGCGAATAGGCCAACGACAAATCCTGCTGGGTTGTCAAGGACTTGGTGGGTGTAATCTTTATCTTGCCCGGCCGGGGATGGCGGTGATAATAGAGGGCGGCTTCTTTTAGCTTATCGCTCATGATATGGGTCTGCTTGTAGGAGAGTCCTGAATATTTCAGAGACTCACAATGGTAAATGATGCAGAACAAACCACGCGCATCATTTCAAAAGGCAATCTTCTATTCTACGTTCTGGAACAAGCCAGGACCATTGAAGGAATACTAGATCCGATGATCAGAGGCGCCCCTGCGGTCTAATTTAATCATTCTCAGAGTGTTTGTGCCCCCTTCATTACTCATGCGATCACCCATGGTCAGGATCACCCGGTCGCCTTCAGAAACATCACCGATACGCCAAAGAACCTGCAGGGCATCTTCGATGGACTCTTCGACATTAGCGCCCCGGGGTTTGTGATGGGCGGGGTACACATTTCGAAACAGGGCCATGCGTCGCCGACTGGCCGCGCTGGGTGACAGGGCATAAATTGGAACGGAAGACTGCACCCTCGATAGCCATTGTGCTGTAGAACCGGATTCAGTCAGCGCGAGTATTGCCTGGATGGAGACATTACTGGCCATGAACATGGCCGCCATCGCGATGGCCTGATCGATCCGCTGGAAACGAACGTTCAGTAGCTTACTGTCCCCTTCACGATCAGAATGGCGCTCAGCACCGAGACAGATGCGGTCCATGGCTTCGATCACCTTAACAGGATGCCTGCCGACCGCAGTCTCTGCTGAGAGCATCACCGCATCGGTTCCGTCGATAACGGCATTCGCGACATCAAGCACCTCCGCGCGTGTTGGTATCGGGCTTTCAACCATTGACTGCATCATCTGGGTTGCCGTGGCCACAATACGGTTGTGCTTGAGGGCTGTCTGGATAATTCGTTTCTGCAGGCCGGGTAACTCTTCGTCACCGATCTCAACACCAAGATCACCACGGGCAACAAGAATGGCATCTGATGCATCACAGATTTCTTCCAGGTTCTCGAGTGCCTCGAGTCGTTCAATCTTGGCCATTACCCCCGCATTGCTGCCGGCCTCCCGCAGGAGTTTGCGCGCCCGGTGCATATCCCCCGCGTTACTGGCGAAAGAAACGGCCAGATAGTCCACGTCCATTTCTGCGGCCAGCTTAATGTGGGGAAGATCATGCTCGGCAATTCCTGAAATGGAGAGGCCTCCGCCCTGCAGATTCAGTCCTTTTCGGTCCCTGAGTACCCCACCATTTTCAATTTCGCACTTGATCCGGTCATTTTCAATGGACTTTACCCGCATGGAAATCAAACCGTCATCCAACAGCAACAGATTGCCGGGCTTAACATCATATGGCAGTCCGGAGTAGCTGACGCCGACGCGGCCCTGATCACCCGGCGTCAGCGGATCAGCCGCATCCAGGATAAATTCTTCGCCGGCAGACAGCTCGACGTTGCCATGCTCAAAGTACTCCACGCGGATTTTAGGTCCCTGCAAATCCGCCAGCAGCGCCACTTCACGACCCAGGCTAGCCGAGATTTCACGCACCATCCGCGCCCGTTCTACCTGCTTTTCGGCGGTTCCATGAGACATATTGAGGCGAAACACATCAGCTCCGGCACGGAGTACGCCTTCGAGTACAACGGGATCATCTGTGGCCGGACCAAGCGTGGCGATTATCTTGGTTCGGCGCAGTTGGCCACCTTTAACATCAAGTTCGGTATTCATGCGCGCGATTATATGCGAATGAAATTATAAAAGTGCGTTATCGTGAATCACACGAGCGATGTAAAAATCTTGCTCTTTTTTTCTCCGGTAGATGGCTTACTGTCCTGCGGTATGCGGATACTGCTTGAACACTTCATTGACCGCGGTGTAAACGGCATCACGAAGTTGCTGTGCTACCTTGTCGGTCACATCGAGAACCGCCACTCCCTGCCAGACTACCCGTTGTTGTTCCTTGTCCACCAGGTCTATGAATACTGAAGCCTCGGTTACTTTGGTTGCCCTTTGGCTAACCGAGACACCCACACCAAGGCTGGAACCATAATAGGCGCCGCCCGGGCGATTGTAGTAGGCACCACTCATGTAGGGCGCGGTGTACGAGGTCATTTTGACCCGGTCGTCCGATCGGATCGTAACGTTGACCAACAAGCCCGGATCATCTGTTTTCCGGTAACGGCGTTGTCCCATTTCCCGGCTGATCGCAGCACGGAAATGCTCTCCGAATATGGGTGAGTTATAACCGCCCTCGATACCCATCGGATCAAAGAAATTATAAGACTGGTATCGACTGAAATCCGCTGACGGATCGGTGTCGCTGCGCACTTGCAAGCTGGAAGAACAGGCCGAAAGAACAGCCCCTGTGAATATTAGCAGGGCAACAGCAAGGTATCGGCGCCGTTCAGGCAGGCGCCTGGCTCTGATTGTAATCACGAATTATCCGCTTGATCCTGGCGCTGCAATTGGAAATTCTGTGAAAATCTTTTCAACGGTGCTGTAAATTGTTTCACGCAATTGCTGCTGCATTTTGTCCGTAATGGTAAATGTAGCCACACCCTGCCACACCATCTTGTGCTCGGTTGAGTCCACCAGGTCAATGTATACGTTGGCCTCGGTGTATTGGTGAACCGTGGTGCGGGTTCCACCGCCATATCCGTAACCAAACGGGCTGCCGTAGTAGCCTCCACCATACATTCCGTAGTGACCGCCATGCAGGTAAGGGTCTGAATAAGTGTTGACGCGTACTTTATCCTTTGAGCCTACGGAGACATTGAGCTGGAGCTGAGGTGAGGCCGACTGCGAGAACCCCCTCTTATCCATTTGTGAAGCGATCGCCGCCCGAAAGTGCTGACCCAGCAGATTGGAGTAATTATCACCCTCAATACCCATCTGGCTGAAAAAGCCGTAAGTCTGAAATTTGTTGAGGTTAATCGTAGGATCGGAATCACTGCGCACCTTGACGCTGGGGGCGCAAGCCGCTAACAAGGCTAGAATTGACAGACTCACGAATAATGTTTGTAGAAATTTTCTGTTCAGACCAAGTTTCATATCTGGCTCCAGCAAACTGAATTGAAGGCAAAAGAACCGGGGGTTCGAAATGGCCCGGTGTCCACCAAAAGTTAATGAATCATCCTGACCGCCATACTAACAGTCAAGTACAATCTATTCACCCCATTCCGAGTAATACCAGTGCTCCTTCAATGCGATAACTACGGATTCAGATTTTTATTTTCACCAACTCGCTTATGCTTCATCTTTCTTCTGATTTTTATTTTGCTGGCTGAATCAGGTTCAGCACTGGCCACACAGCAATGCGTGAAACAGGAAGTTACCGATCGTCCGAAAATCGGACTGGCTCTTGGAGGAGGCGGCGCACGGGGAGGCGCTCACATTGGAGTCATTAAAGTACTGGAAGAGTTGAACATTCCGGTGGACTTCATCGCCGGGACCAGCATGGGCTCCATAGTCGGTGGCATGATGGCGGTGGGAATGACATCGGATGAGATGGAAGAAGTCATCATAGGTATTGACTGGGATGAGTTGTTTGAAGACGACACCGAACGCGAAGACCTGCCCTACCAGCGCAAACGCGATGACGATCTGGGCCTGTTCGGGCCCAAGCTCGGAATCGGTGAAGATTCAAGCCTGTTACCCCAGGGTTTTATTGCCGGGCAAAAAATCCTGTTCCTGTTCGAAACGGTAACAACCGCGCGTGTTCAACCGCAGGATTTCGATGAATTGCCGATACCTTTCCGTGCCGTGGCGGCAGATATTTCCACAGGCAGGCCGGTGGTCATCAATCACAGCGATCTCGCCCTGGCAATGCGTGCAAGCATGTCGGTTCCTGCTGTATTCAATCCGGTTCCTTACAAAGGGCACCTGCTGGTGGATGGGGGAATTGCCAACAATCTGCCGGTTGATGTTGTGCGTGACATGGGCGCTGAACTGGTTATTGCAGTGGACGTTGGTTCCCCGCTGCTGAAAAACGATAAGCTCGATAACGCATTGGCAATTACCAATCAACTCTCAACGATCATGGTACAGGGAAACACCAGGAGACAAATCGAATCGCTGACCGACTCGGATGTGCTGATCAGTCCTCCGATCGGGGACAAAGTCGGCTCGGGCGCCTTCGGAAAAATGGGTGAGGCGGCAAGCATTGGCTATGCTGCCGCGCAGGAAATTCGCACGCAACTGGCAGCACTGGGTATCACGGCCGATGCATACCGGGCTCACCGCCGGGAAATCACTTCCTGCGTTTCCGGGCCTCCCGTGATTGAGTTTGTGAGGGTAAACAACCGTAGCCGGTTTGCCGATTTCGTGATTGAAGACCAAATTCACGTGGAAATAGGTAAACCACTGGATTACGAAGCCCTGGAGCGAGACTTAAAGCAAGTCTACGGACTCGGGTTCCTGGAGCTCGTGCGCTATGAAATCGTCAAGGAAGACGGCCAGAGCGGCATCGTGATCCACGCCTATCAGGACTCGCGTGGAACTCAATTCATCGAGACGGGGCTGGACCTGAGCGTTGGGGACGACCAAAGCAGCTTCGCTCTGAGAGTCGGCTATCTCAAAACCGACATTGGCAAACTGGGTGGTGAGTTCAGGACGACCCTGGAAATAGGTCAGAATTATGGAATCTATTCTGAACTCTATCAGCCCCTGGACAGGCAGCGACGGTGGATTATCTTGCCAGAACTGCATTGGGCTCATTTCAAAATCAATCAATTCAACGAAGACGGTGACAAGATTCGCCAGTACGGCATAGATCGGGTAGGTGCCGCCCTCGGACTTGGATACGAATTCGGACGCAGCGGCATCGTTTCAGCTGGAGTGAGATGGTCTTCCGGAAATGTCGACGTAAGTATCGGCAATCCGGAGCCAGATTATGACTATGACAGTGGCGAGTACTTTCTGGGTCTCACTGTCGACCGTATAGATGACCGGTTTTTCCCGGGAAGCGGTTTCTACAGTTCGAGTCAATACATCGAATCAAGTGAATCACTTGGCGCGGATGCAGAGTACGAACAGCTGATCACGCAAAATTTCTATGCCCACACCTGGGGCAGGCACGCCCTTATTGGTGGCCTGAATTACAACATCACGCTGGATAACAATGCACCCGTTTATGCCTTATTCCGCGCCGGAGGATTTTTCAATATGTCCGGATTCGAAAATTTTCGCCTCTCGGGACAGAACTACGGATTAGCCTTGGCCAGTTACCGGTTCAAGGTCAAGCAATCGGGCTTCATGCCTGCCTATGCCGGCTTCAGCATCGAGTATGGTAACGTGTCTGATAATCACAGCGACATGTTCCGGGATGGAATCTGGAATGGTAGTGTGTATTTTGGCTACAACTCGCCAATAGGCCCGCTCTATGCGGGAATTGGGTGGTCGGAGGAGAGCAGCGTCCTGTTTTTCCTGCGCCTCGGGAGGATCTTTGGCGGGAATCTGGCCAGGTGATGATCGCGAGGGCAGAATTATACCTTCGCAACTTCTTCCAACGCGGCGACAGCCGGCAGGGTTTTACCTTCCACAAATTCAAGAAAGGCTCCACCGCCTGTTGAGATATACGAAATACCTTCTTTGACTCCGAATTGATCAATGGCCGCCAGCGTATCGCCACCGCCGGCGATGCTGTAGGCGCCAGAGCGCTCAATAGCTTCCGCCACGGCACAGGTACCTGCGGCAAAATGGCTGAATTCAAATACACCGACCGGGCCATTCCAGATGACTGTACCTGCACCCGCAATGATTTCTGAATACTCAACCGCAGTCAAAGGGCCGATATCAAGGATCATTTCATCCTGACCCACTTCATCTACGTGACGCACCAGGGGTTCAGCATCCGCCGAGAAAGATTTGGCCACGACGACATCCCTGGGAATCGGAATCGCCCCGCCTCTTGCATGTGCCCTCTGAATCAGGCGCTGGGCTTCGTGGATCAGATCGGGTTCATACAGCGACTGGCCGACATCATGGCCTGCAGCCGCAATGAATGTGTTTGCGATCCCTCCCCCCACGATCAACTCATCGACCTTGTCGAGCAGTGAATCGAGAACGGTCAATTTGGTGGAAACCTTGGATCCCCCCACGATGGCAAGCATGGGACGCACGGGATCGTGCAACGAATTATTCAATGCATCCAGTTCACGGCTCAGAAGAGGCCCCGCACAGGCCAGATCAGCCGCCCTTACAACCCCTTCAGTCGAGGCCTGGGCGCGATGAGCAGTTCCGAAGGCGTCCATAACGAATACATCACACAGGCCAGCCATTCGCCTGGCCAGCGCCTTATCGTTACTCTTCTCTCCCTGGTTGAAACGAACATTCTCACAAAGAACGACCTCACCGGGCGCGACCTCCACGCAATCCAGCCAATCAACTTCCAGCCGGACTTCCCTGTCGAGCAGCTCCGCCAGGCGGGAAGCAACGGGCCGCAGTGAGTACTTTGGATCCATTTGCCCTTCGATCGGGCGGCCCAGGTGCGACAGCACAAGAACCGCAGCGCCCTTGTCCAGCGCCAATTGAATCGTTGGCAGGGCTGCCCGGATTCTTGCATCGGAGCCGACCCGCCCATCGCTCACTGGCACATTGAGGTCTTCCCGGATCATCACCCTCTTTCCGGCGAGGTCCAGGTTTTCCATGCGCAGGTAGTTCATCTTGTTTCCGTTATCCAGGGTTTCCGTTATTCAGGCATTGATAAGAGCAAGCGTGGTATCCAGCATGCGGTTGCTGAATCCCCACTCGTTGTCATACCAGCTAAGCACTTT
>Ga0055584_100000959_pt1 | contig 27886 bp, 27 predicted proteins | sample OSDHelmetaG_FD_58716 | JGI IMG/M metagenome (GOLD analysis project Ga0055584, IMG submission 58716) | Pelagic marine sediment microbial communities from the LTER site Helgoland, North Sea, for post-phytoplankton bloom and carbon turnover... | ecosystem: Environmental > Aquatic > Marine >... | reverse complement strand
GCACGTAGGGATTCAGATAACATAGAACGCACCATAGATTTTTCTGCAGCAGGAAATACATCAATAATACGGTCAATAGTTTTAGGTGCAGAAGTTGTATGAAGTGTGCCGAAGACCAAATGTCCAGTTTCTGCCGCGGTCATCGCAAGACGAATTGTTTCTAAATCACGCATTTCACCTACTAAAATAACATCTGGATCTTCACGCAAAGCTGAACGTAATGCCGCTTCAAAACTTAACGTATCTCGATGTACTTCTCGTTGGTTAATTAAACATTGTTTATTTTCATGCACAAATTCTATCGGATCTTCAATCGTTAAAATATGATCATTCTTAGAGTCATTAATATAATCAACCATAGCTGCTAATGTAGTAGATTTACCCGAGCCTGTAGGTCCAGTAACTAAAACTAAGCCACGAGGGGTATCGGATATTTCACGAAAAATGTCAGGACATCCAAGATCATCTAATGAAAGGATTTTACTTGGGATTGTACGAAATACGGCAGCAGGGCCTCGATTTTGATTAAAAGCGTTTACCCTGAAACGTGCTAAATTAGGGACTTCAAAAGAAAAGTCGACCTCTAAGTTTTCTTCATACTCCTTACGTTGACGATCATTCATAATATCGTAAACTAACGCGTTAACATCTTTAGCGTCAAAAGCAGGAATATTGAGCTTGCGTACATCACCATCAACACGAATTAATGGGGGTGAACCTGTAGATAAATGTAAATCTGACGCATCATGCTGCACACTAAATGCAAGTAGTTCGGTAATATCCATAAAAAATCCTCAGTTTATCTGTTAAAGTACGGTTTGTTAAAATATATTTATCTACGTCTTAGAATCAACATTATTTAGCTAAAAAACATGAACATAATTAAAGAAAACATAGAAAAAATTCAAAAACAAATTGAGCAAGCTTGTCATGCTATTAATGAGAGCAGTGATCAAAAAAATAAGCGGCCCTCAAATAGTAAAAAAAATCCTGTTAAATTACTCGCGGTTAGTAAAACTAAGCCAGCGTCAGCAATAGAACAAGCTTATCTGGCTGGACAACGTGATTTTGGTGAAAACTATTTACAGGAAGCCCTTGAAAAAATAGCACTATTATCACATTTACCAGCACTTTGCTGGCACTTCATCGGTCCTATTCAATCTAATAAAACAAAGCAAATTGCGAAGAACTTCACTTGGGTTCATAGTGTTGATAGAGTTAAAGTTGCCCAACGCTTAAATACACATTTTATTGAGTATTTAAATGAAAAAGATCCGCTAGATTATTGTCAAGATAGCGCGCTAAACATTTGTTTACAAGTCAATATTAGTGAAGAACCCTCAAAATCTGGCATCATGGCTAGTGAGCTATTTTCTTTGGCTGAAGTTGTTGATAATTGTGATAAACTTACCTTAAGAGGATTGATGGCTATACCTGAAAAAGACACCGACATTAAAAGCTATGAAAAAATGCAGCACTTGTTTATGAAATTACAAGCCCAATATCCAACTGTAGATACGCTTTCAATGGGTATGTCGAACGATTTAGATACCGCAATAGCTCATGGTTCAACTATGGTAAGAATCGGTAGAGCTATATTCGGCGAAAGAGATTAACGTAATCAATTACAACTATCAAAAGTAAACTTTAGGATAATAATATTTATGAAAAAAATAGCGTTCATCGGTGCTGGTAATATGGCACGTGCGATCATCATTGGATTAGTCAATTCAGGTGTTGCAGCAAAAAATATTATTGTTGCTAACCCTTCACCAGAAAAAAGAGTTTTACTAGCAAAAGAATTTGGTGTTCAGCAAACTGATGATAATATTGAAGCAGCTCAATTTGCAGATATTATAGTACTGAGTGTAAAACCACACTTTATCTGTGATGTTTGCCAACAACTCAGTGCTGCGTTAGATGTTACCAATAAATTATTTGTTTCTGTAGCTGCCGGTACTACCGTTGCGCAAATTCAACAAGCATTAAACAAAGAAGTGGCACTGGTTCGTGTTATGCCTAACACACCCGCACAGCTAGGTTTAGGAATGAGCGGACTATTTGCTTCAAAAGAAGTAAATAGTGAACAAAAAGCGGCAAGTGATAAATTAATGTCGGCTGTTGGTAAAGTTATTTGGCTAAAAACTGAAGATAAAATTAATGACATTATTGCTATTGCCGGTTCAGCACCCGCTTACTTCTTTTTGTTTATGGAAGCAATGGAAAAACAAGCCAAAACATTAGGTTTTAACGCCCAAGAAAGTAGAATGCTAGTTCAGCAAACAGCATTAGGTGCTGCTCAAATGGTTGAACATAACACGGCAGCTATTAGCACGCTAAGAGAAAATGTGACCTCCAAAGGAGGAACGACTTTTGCTGCGCTCGAACAATTTAGAAAAGATGATTTAGATAAAATTGTGAGTAATGCAATGAATGCTGCAATTCTAAGAGCAGAAGAAATGGCCAAAGGTAATTAAAAGCTTTAATTACAAGTCAAAATAAACAAATTGAATCAATTACATAAACCTAATTGATTCAAATCCCAACGTAATAAACTAAAGTTATTTCGGCATGTAAGTACTAAGATTACTTACCGTAGTCGAGAAAATTAGTAACATAAATTTTATTTAGGATAAATAATGGAAGCAGTTATCTATTTACTTCGATTCGCATTTGATGCGTTTTTAATGATTTTAATCATGCGTTTTTGGCTTCAATGGGTAAAAGCTGATTTTTACAATCCGCTAAGCCAATTTATTGTTAAAGTAAGCAACCCTTTAGTTGTTCCTTTACGCAGGGTTATACCCGGCTTAGGTGGATTAGATATGGCAACGCTTGTAGTTGCCTATATAGTCGCTACTTTAAAGTTTTTTACTTTAGCAGCATTATCGGGTGAAAGTTTAGGCCCTTTGGCTTTTTATATAGGGTTGCTAGTTTTATTAAAACAAGCAGGGTTCTTACTCTTTGTTATTATGATAATTATGGCGTTAATGAGCTGGGTAGTACAAGGCTATAACGCAACCTTAATGATCTTTCATCAGTTGACTGAACCATTTTTAAATCCGATTAGACGTATTATCCCTAATTTGGGTGGCTTAGATTTATCAATGATAGTGGCTTTTTTAGCAATGAATGTAATTAATATTTTACTATCTAATTCTTTACCTTATTGGGGCGCCTTATAATTTACTGTTTGTATTTTATATTTTGAATTACAAACGCTTTTTTCAAGTCTGTTCTATACTATATTTATACAGAGACAACAATAATTAAGGAGAACCGCATGAATAATTTAGTAATGAAATTTTTGCTAGTGACTGTTATTAGTTTTTTGGCTATCACTAATGCTAGCGCTGAAAACATGAAAAAACTAGGTTCAATGAATGTTCATTATATGGCAATTGGCTCAACGTTTTTTACACCTGAAATAGCAAAAGTTTATGGTATAACTCGTAGCAGATATAATGGCCTTATTAATATTTCAGTCCTTGATAATACCAAAGTGGGTAACCCCGCCAAAACAGTCAGCATTACCGGCACAGCCAAAAATAATTTAGGTCAATTCAAAACCATAGAATTTTCCGAAGTAAAAGAAGGTGATGCTATTTATTATTTAGCACAAGTTAAATACAGTAATGAAGAAACAATCCACTTCACTTTAGCGATCAATGATGGCAAAGAACAACAAACATTAAAATTTTCTCAACAATTTTATGTGGATTAACTAGCGCCTATTGACCTTGCTCCGTTATTTGTTGTGCATGATAAAAGTGTTTTAATCGATTTATTAAATAAATTACCCATGTTCTTCCAAGATTTAGAATTCAACTGGAAGTCTCATGGGTATTTACGTTACTATTGCGATCATTATCTTTTAAAAAAAGTACCCTCTCTTCATGTCAAAAATAGTTTTAGCTACCGGCAATAAAGGTAAAGTTAAAGAATTAGCCAGTTTACTAGCAACTCATCAACTAGAAATTGTGCCTCAAAGTGATTTTAATGTGCCTGAAGTAGCTGAAACTGGCACCACCTTTGTTGAAAATGCCATTATCAAAGCTCGCCATGCAGCAAAAATTACGGGGCTACCTGCCATCGCTGACGATTCAGGGCTAGAAGTAGATGCATTAAATGGTGCTCCTGGTGTTTATTCTGCTCGTTACGCCAGTGATATAACAGAAGTTCCCAGTGATGATGACAACACAAACAAATTATTAAATGCACTTAAAAATGTTCCTGATGAACAGCGTAGTGCCCGTTTTCATTGCGTATTGGTTTACATGCAACACGAAAATGATCCGACTCCAATTATTTGTCATGGTGTATGGCAAGGTAGTATAAGTAAGACAAAACAAGGTGAACAAGGGTTTGGCTACGATCCAGTTTTTTGGCAAAATGATTTACAACTCTCATCAGCGCAATTACCTCGCGATATTAAAAATAAGTTAAGTCATCGTGGTCAAGCGTTAGAAAAATTAGTGAAAGAATTAACAAAGGTTTAGTCAAGAGCATCATCATGAATACATCATTATTGACTACACCGCCGCTGTCACTCTATATCCATATCCCTTGGTGTGTAGAAAAATGTCCATATTGTGATTTTAATTCTCATGCATTAAAATCACAAGTTCCTGAAGAAGACTACGTTTCGGCATTAATTGCTGATTTAGATGCAGATATTACTCTCTTTGATTTAGCGGAACGACCATTGCATTCTATTTTTATTGGTGGAGGCACACCTAGTTTATTTTCCGCTGAGGCAATTAAAAGTTTACTAGATCAAGTTTTGTCTCGCTTTAAGGCTAATGATTCTAAAAATAATAGTATCGAAATCACGTTGGAAGCTAACCCAGGTACCGTCGAAGCGGATAAATTTATTGGTTTTGCTAAAGCAGGCATAACACGTTTATCTATTGGTGTTCAGAGCTTTGAGTCAGATAAATTAATTAAATTAGGAAGAATTCATAACGTTAACCAAGCAAAATTTGCTGCCCAACTTGCTCATGAATCAGGCGTCAAAAGTTTTAATTTAGATTTAATGCATGGTTTGCCTAACCAAACGTTAGACAACGCATTAGATGATTTAAAAACAGCCATTAATTTAAAACCTGCTCATCTGTCTTGGTATCAACTTACTATTGAACCTAATACGGCATTTCATTCCAAACCCCCTAAATTACCCCAAGATGAGATTTTATGGGATATTCAAGATAAAGGATTTGAATTACTAAGTGATGCCGGTTATCAACAATATGAAATTTCAGCATTTCGTCTCGTAAAAGAGGACGAATTAGACGATAAACAGTGTCAACATAATCTTAATTACTGGCGATTTGGTGACTACCTTGGCATTGGTTGTGGCGCACACGGTAAAATTACCAATGTAGAAAAAGGCCTGATTCAACGTACGGTTAAAATTAAACATCCTAAAGGGTATCTTGATCCAAATCGAACGCCATTAGATCATCTAAATACAGTCACTAACGATGAACTTCCGTTTGAATACATGATGAATCAGCTACGACTATTCTCTAGCTTCACTTTAACTGAATATCAGCAACGCACAGGATTAGTTGCGAGTACCGTTTTACCAACACTACAGCAAGCACAGGATAAACAGATGATGACTTGTACTGACAGTTCATCTATCGATGGCGAATGGCAAGTGACACAACTGGGTCATCGTTATTTGAATGATTTACTGGAGCTTTTTCTCTAATGACTGTAGCTAATGAAAATAGTGTAGATAATCAGAATACTGATGAATATTTCATTCAACAAGCGTTTAATCTCGCTTTAAAAGCTGAACAAAAAAATGAAATACCTGTTGGGGCTGTCGTTGTTTATCAAGGAAAGATTATTGGTGAAGGTTTCAATCAATCGATTATGCTTAACGATCCTTCAGCTCATGCCGAAATGTTAGCCATAAGGCAGGCAGGGAAACACCTGAATAACTATCGTCTGATCGATTGCACATTGTACGTTACTTTAGAGCCTTGCCCAATGTGTGCTGGATTGTTAGTACATAGTCGTATTAAAAGATTAGTGTATGCAAGCCCAGACTTTAAAACAGGCGCAGCAGGTAGCACTTTCAATCTAGCAAGTAATGAGCAACTTAATCATCAAGTAGTGGTTACTGGCGGAGTGTTACAAGAAAAGTGTAGTCAGCTTTTATCTGCTTTTTTTAAACGTCGTCGAGAAGAAAAAAAACAACTAAGAAAAGCAAAAAATACAACTGAAACTAAATAGTGCCGAGTAAATAACATTATACGAGACAATTTATTCATACGCTGTCATTTATACTGAACAAGTAGAAATATGTTATTTGCTTATGTATTACTCGCTTTAGTGTTTTGTGGTTCATTAAGCTCTGTAACGATTTGATTAAAGTAAAACTGTCTGCGTGTATTTACTTTATGATGCTGCACTTTGAAGTTTTTCCTACGAGCATTGGCTGATATTTGTCTTCTTATTTTCATTTATTTATCTCTCTATTGTTGTAGTAAATAATAATTTCGATAGCATTATTCACTTTAAATATGACATTCATATTACAACCAGATGATATTAATATGAAAGAAGATAAAACTTAATAACACTCTTTAAAACACTCTTTAAAACACTCTTTAAATCAATGGTGAGATCAAACCTACCAACATGAAAAATAATAAATAATTTAAACCTCAATAAACTCAGTCAGTAATAATACTCATATAGTTAGTGAAATTAGTCTGTAGTTTCGATAATTTCAGCTTTAGCAATTGCCTCTTCTTCAGCTTCCGTCGCTCTAGCGTCTAACCAGGTTAACGTATCATAATAACGACGTATATTTTCAACATAGTGCACGGGTTCCTTGCCGCGAGCGTAGCCGTATTTTGTCTTTTTATAATATTTTTTCTGCTGTAATAAAGGTAAACGTGTTTTTACTTCAACCCAACGATCAGGATCGCCCCCTTGTTGCTGTGTAATGATCCTTGCATCATTTAAATGGCCAAAACCAACGTTATACGAAGCCAGTGCAAACCATATTCTATCTGGGCTAGGTATTCTATCCGGCATTTTATTAATCATACGCTTAAAATACTTACTACCACCTTGAATACTTTGCTCTGGATCTAATCTACTATGAATCCCCATTTGTTTAGCTGTGCCAAGCGTTAGCATCATCAAACCGCGCACACCTGTATGAGAACGCGCATTTGGTCGCCAATGCGATTCTTGGTAACTAATTGCGGCTAATAAACGCCAATCAATTTCTTGAGCATACTTTTCAAATAATGGTTTATATTTCGGTAGTTTTGCTGAAACAGCACGAATAAAAGTGCGAGTTTCAACATAATCAAATTGCTCAATATGACCATAATATTTATCATCTAGCGCAAGTAAAGTACCGTCATGATGAACTTTTCCAAAGAATTCAATCAAGCTTGTTAAAATTGCATCATCACCATTTTTATTTACCATCCAAGCTAATGGTTCAGCTTTTTTAATGGTAAACCCAACACTAATTTCTGGATAATAACGGCGATTTACCGCTAAAGCATTACTATCAATAACAGTGTAATCAATTTCTTCACTGAGTATTTTTAATAATAATTCTTCACTGTCAAACTCAGATGTTTCAAGCCATTCAAGTTCATTATTTTTTTGTTTAAGTACTTCTAAATTTTCAACATGGCTTGAGCTAGTTGTCACCATTAACTTACCTTCAAGGTCGCTAAGCTCTCTTGGCCTCACTTTTCCTTGTTTATAAACTAATTTTTGACTGACTTGTTCGTAGCTTGGTGCAAATCGAAAACGCGATAAACGCTTATCTGTAACAGACAAACCGGCGGCAAGTATGTCTACTTCACCGGTGTTGAGCTTGATAAACAACTCATCAAGAGAGTAGCTAGGCACAATTTTTAATTCAACATTAAGATAGTGAGCATATTTTTTTGCTAGTTCATACTCAAACCCAGCATAACCATCTGCTTGAGCATAATAACTGTTCGGACCGAAAATAGTGCCTACACTGACATACCCTCGTTCAAGAATACGAGAAAAACTTGCTGATTTCTTTTGCTCATTACAAGAAAAAAGCAATGGAATTAACAATAAAACACAAAGTGTTCTTTTGTTTATTTTTTGAGACCAGTTATTAAAAGACGAATATTTCATAGGCTTAATTGTGTCGTGAATTGGCTTGTTAGCCAAGTTTTATTTTCTTGCATCCCCTTTAATTGTCACCTAAATTTTTAAGGGTTACTAATAGGCAAGAATTAAACTATAATACGCGCGAAATTTTTAGCTATTGTGTCGAATATAAATCGAACACAAAACTGAACAGCAACCTTACATAAAACTTGGTGATTACCCCTATGACGATGTTGATTAAAAACCTTCGTGGCGCTCCAGCACTCTCTGATTTTAGAATAAAAAAATTATTAGACCAGTGCGCACAATTACAACTACCTGTAATTGAAATTTATGCTGAATTTGCCCACTTTGCTCAACTTAATATTGAGTTAAACACTAATGAAGAAAAAGTTTTACAACAACTGCTAACCTACGGACCTACGATTGAAGAGCACGAACCTCAAGGACTGTTTTACCTTGTTACACCGCGTCCAGGCACCATATCACCATGGTCATCTAAATCAACTGACATTGCACATAATTGTGGTTTAAACAAAGTAGAACGATTAGAACGTGGTATTGCTTATTACGTTAATATTGAAAATGACAAAAAACTCAATGCTGAGCAAACACAATTACTTGTTGGTTTATTACACGATAGAATGGTAGAGAGTGTCTTTTCACAATTTTCAGACGCAGACAAGTTATTCGTTAGTGCAGAGCCTGGTGAATTAACAGCAATTGATATTGAAAACGGCGGTAAGAATGCTCTTGTATCAGCTAATATTGAGCTTGGCTTAGCTCTTGCTGATGACGAAGTTAATTATCTATTTGAAAACTTCACCAAGTTAGGTCGTAACCCTCACGATATAGAACTTTATATGTTCGCCCAAGCCAATTCAGAGCATTGTCGTCATAAAATATTTAATGCTGACTGGACTATTGATGGTGAGAAGCAACCAAAATCATTATTTAAAATGATTCGTAACACCCATGAAATCAACCCTGACTTTGTACTTAGCGCTTATAAAGACAACGCAGCGGTAATGGTAGGTAATAAAGGGGGGCGTTTTTTCCCTAACCCTGAAACTAATGTTTATGATTATCACCATGAAGACATTCAAATATTAATGAAGGTAGAAACTCACAATCACCCTACCGCTATTTCGCCCTACCCAGGTGCTGCAACAGGTAGTGGTGGTGAAATACGTGATGAAGGCGCAACCGGTATCGGTTCAAAACCTAAAGCAGGTTTAGTTGGCTTTTCAGTTTCTAACTTGCGTATTCCTGATTTTGAACAACCATGGGAAACTGATTTCGGTAAACCAAGCCGTATCGTTTCAGCCCTAGATATCATGATGGAAGGTCCATTAGGTGGCGCGGCATTTAATAATGAATTTGGTCGCCCTGCTATCTTAGGTTACTTCCGTACTTATGAAGAACAAGTCAACTCATTCAATGGCAGTGAAGTGCGCGGCTATCACAAGCCTATTATGCTTGCGGGTGGTTTAGGTAATATTCGTGATGAACACGTACAAAAACGTGAAATTATCGTTGGAGCTAATTTAATTGCACTTGGTGGCCCTGCCATGAATATTGGCTTAGGTGGCGGTGCTGCTTCATCAATGGCATCAGGTCAATCAGCTGAAAGCTTAGATTTTGCTTCTGTACAACGTGAAAATCCTGAAATGGAGCGTCGTTGCCAAGAAGTTATAGATAAGTGTTGGCAATTAGGCGAAGAAAATCCAATAGCTTTCATCCATGATGTTGGTGCAGGTGGTTTATCAAATGCCTTCCCAGAACTAGTTGCTGATGGCGGCCGTGGTGGTGTTTTTGAACTTCGTAATGTTCCTAACGACGAACGCAGTATGGCTCCTCATGAAATCTGGTGTAATGAATCTCAAGAACGTTATGTTATTGCCGTGTCAGACAAAAACTTAGCGGCTTTTGAGCAAATATGTCAACGCGAACGTGCACCATTTGCTGTTGTAGGTCGAGCGACCGAAGAAGAACATTTAACCGTTACTGACTCTCACTTTTCAGGTAACGAAAAACTAGACACACCAATTGATTTACCTTTGGATGTATTATTAGGTAAAACACCTAAGATATTCAAAGATGTACAAAGTGCAACCGCCTCCGGTGATACCCTAAATGTTAGTGAAATTACACTAGAAGACGCTGCTAATCGTATTTTAAGTTTACCAACCGTTGCTGAGAAAACCTTCCTTATTACTATTGGCGATCGCTCTGTAACAGGCATGGTTAATCGTGATCAAATGGTGGGTCCTTGGCAAATTCCTGTAGCTGATTGTGGTGTTACCGCTTCTGCGCTAGATTCTTACCATGGTGAAGCAATGTCATTAGGTGAACGTACGCCAGTGGCTTTATTAAACTTTGGCGCTTCAGCACGCTTAGCTGTAGCTGAATCACTAATGAATATTGCCGGTACTGATATTGCGGGTTCTGACGGTGATAGGCTAAACCGTATTAAACTTTCAGCTAACTGGATGTCACCTGCAGGTCACCCTGGCGAAGATGCTGGCCTTTATGAGGCTGTTAAAGCCATAGGTGAAGAATTATGCCCTGCGCTTGGTTTAACTATTCCTGTAGGCAAAGATTCCATGTCAATGAAAACCAAATGGCAAGATAACGGTGAAGATAAAAGCGTTACTTCACCAATGTCATTGATTATTACCGCTTTTGGCGCTGTTGAAGATATCCGTAAAACAGTGACACCTGAACTAAGAACAGACCAAGGTGAGACTCAACTAATTGCCATTGATTTATCAAAAGGTAAAAATCGTTTAGGTGGTTCATGTTTAGCACAAGTTTATAAACAACTTGGCAATGAAACACCTGATGTTGACGATGCTTTAGTATTAAAAGGTTTCTTCAATGGCATGCAAACCTTAGTTCGAGATGAAAAGCTTATTGCTTATCATGATGTGTCTGATGGCGGTTTATTCACTACAGTATGTGAAATGGCATTTGCTGGCCACACGGGTGTTGATATTGATATAAGTAACCTAACTGGTGATAGCGTATCAGTATTATTTAATGAAGAATTAGGTGCTGTAATACAAGTTCGTAAGAATGACCTTGAGGCTATTAACGGTATTTTAGCTGAGCATGGCATATTAGATTACTGTACGGTTGTTGGTGAACTTAATAATGAAGACACTATCCGCTTTACGCGTGATAATGAAATCATATTAGAAAACTCTCGTACTTATTACCGTACTACTTGGGCACAAACAACGTATAAGATGCAATCATTACGTGATAACCCTGCTTGTGCGCAAGAAGAACACGATGTTAAGTTTGATACTGAAGATCCGGGTTTACAAGCCGATTTAAGCTTTGACATTAATGAAGATATTGTTGCAGATTTAATCATTAACGATGCACAAAAAGGCACTAACCCACGTATCGCTATTTTACGTGAACAAGGCGTTAACTCACATGTTGAAATGGCAGCGGCGTTTGATCGCGCTGGTTTTGTTGCTATTGATGTGCACATGTCTGATATATTAACTGGGCGTACTGATCTAGCTGACTTTAACGGCTTAGTCGCATGTGGTGGCTTCTCTTACGGTGATGTTTTAGGTGCAGGCGAAGGCTGGGCAAAATCAATTTTATTTAACCCTAATGCAAAAGCGATGTTTAAGGCTTTCTTTGAACGTGAAGATACTTTCTCATTAGGTGTGTGTAATGGTTGTCAAATGATGTCTAACTTAAAAGAAATTATACCTGGAAGTGATGCGTGGCCACGTTTTGTTCAAAATAAATCAGAGCGCTTTGAAGCCCGCTTTTCGTTAGTTGAAATTCAAGAAAGTCCGTCAGTATTATTTAAAGGTATGGCTGGTTCTGTCATGCCAATAGCGGTTTCTCATGGTGAAGGTCGTACCGAGTTTAGTGGCGACGAAGCCATTGATATGGCAAATAATTCAGGTACTGTATCTATGCGCTATGTTAATAACTATGGTGACGTGACTGAAACTTACCCAGCTAACCCAAATGGCTCAGTAGACGGTATTACCTCATTAACAACAACCGATGGTCGCGTTACTATTATGATGCCGCATCCTGAACGAGTCTTTAGAACAGTTGCTAACTCATGGCACCCTGATAGCTGGGGTGAAGATTCACCTTGGGTACGCATGTTCCGTAACGCACGTAAGTTTATCGCTTAGTCTCTAACGGTATATACCTGTTCCACTTAAACCTGTTTAAAACCCGACGCTGTTCGGGTTTTTTATTGCCTTCTAGCTGAGTGAGAAAGAACTTACTCAATTTGGTATTAGAATGAGCTAGAAACAAAAAAACCGTTATATTTAAGTATATAGCGGTTTTTTATCTAGTTAACTAGGTCAATGATGACCTAGTTAGGGTATTGCGCAATTAGCCTAAAAACTTGCCTAAGCTTTCAGTTAATAGTTTTTTCGCTGCTTGACCTTGTTCAGTGTCTAGGTAGCTTTGAGCAGTAGTAATAAAGCTTGTAATCATTTCTGGTTTTAAACCTAACGCTTCAAATTGCTTTTTCACGTTATTAATCGCTTGTAATGAATCGCTATACTCTGATGCTTTATCCATTAATCCACCTAAACTATCACTAGAGCCATTACTAGAGGTAAGTTGACTAATATCAGGCATTTGGCTTACTAAGCCTTCAACACCAGGTATAGATTTAGCAAGTTGACTAAATTGATCTGTAGAAATACTACTTTTAGCATAGTTCAAAATTGCGCCCATGCCACCTGATGCTTGTTCAGAGTTAACACCTAAACCGCTAGTTAACATACTAACTAAGCCATCTGCGCTAGGCATTAAAGATGTTCCAGCTTCTATGCTTTGTTCTTTAGTTTCACCTAAACCAACTAAGCTTTTTAAGCTATCAAGCCAGCTTGCTTCTGCTGCCATTACAGAAGTACTTAATGTTGAGATAGTTAATAATACAATCAATTTTTTCATAGGGGATCCGTTCTTGTCCATAATTAATAATTTAATAGGCCAATTATACAGCATTTTATATCATGATATAGATCTTTATCTTGCTAACTATTTAGATCAACCCCACTCTCTAGATCAACAACACCAACCATTCCTACACTAAATAAAATATAAATTAATCAAACAAACTCTAGCTGAATATCTGTACAGCCTTTTTTACAACAAATACCTGAGTTCTCGTTGCTTGAGGAAGTGCCGTGATTAGGTTTTTTTAAAAGAAGTGGCTGTTTACACGTACTGCAAAGTACGGTTTGCCCTGCTATCACCTTCTTTAATAATTGTCGCTGAGATGCAAATGAATTTTTACTTTTATTCTGTAGTTCAGCGAACTGTTTAATATTGATCATTTTTTTCCTTTACACTGCCTAGTTTTCTGAGTAAATAGCTGCCGTTATATGGCATTAAGAATTATAAACAATAAAATCCATCAAATTTACCTTCAAACTGTTCACTACTCGTTTCCAATAGTTCTTGATAAGTGCTGATATTTTCATAGCTTAAGGACATTTCTGGGTAAGCAGTGACCTCCCAGGGTAATGCCTCATTCTCTTGAAACGGTGTGCATGAAAGTTTTTGGTTGTTTTCTAATAGTAATTGTCCAAACTGCAACGCAAGCGTTTCTGAAGGAAATAAAATTGAAAACTCGACTTCTCTTGTTGTTTCAAGATCATTACCCGCTTTTTTCATTTCCCATAAAGTATTACCCGTTGTATCCGCTGGAAAAAGGGTTAAGTTACGATCCATTTATTACTCTTTAATTTTCTTTAGTTATGTTTAAGAAAGGGTTCTATTAAAATTCATATTACCTGATAACGATTGATGCGTAAAAGTGTTAAGCTCTGCAATATTGATTTTTTTCTTCTTTTTCCATTTATGACCACTCTATTTGAACATCATATAAAAATTGACAACATCAGTGATAATACCACTGATAAACTTATTGATGTAAAAGCACTTACGGCGTTAACTGCCCTCTTCGATAGCCTTAATAAAACGGACAATGCTTTAAGTAAATCTCAGCTTAAACAAGCCATTAATAAAGGGGCATTATGGCTAACCCGCGGTAAACACACTCAAAGGTTACGACGCCTTAAAAGGGTATTACACCAAGGAGATGAGTTACACTTTTACTATAACGAGACGGTACTTGCTAATGAAGTACCTGAAGCTATATTAATCGGTGACAAAAATGATTACAGCGTTTGGTATAAGCCCTTTGGTATGCTGTCTCAAGGCTCCAAGTGGAGTGATCATTGTACCATTACCCGTTTTGCACAGCAGTATTTTCCATCTGAACGCGCTGTTTTTATTGTTCATCGTTTAGACAAAGCAGCAACAGGATTAATTCTTATTGCCCACAGTAAAAAAGCAGCACAAGCTTTATCGTCAATGTTTGAGAACCGTACAACTAATAGCAATTCATTAGAGAAATACTACCAAATAATTGTGCATGGTAACCACAGTAACAATACCCAACCACAAATAATTGCCACAGAAGTCGATGGTAAAAGTGCTCGTAGCACATTTATTTGCTTAAACTATGATAAAACGAAAAATCAATCGCTTATTGAAGTAAAAATAGAAAGTGGAAGAAAACATCAAATTCGTATTCACGCAGCCAGTATTGGCTTGCCTATTGTGGGTGATAGACTGCATGGTATTGCTGATATCAATGAGCAGCTAAATTTACAACTGTGTGCAGTTAGCTTATGCTTTACTTGCCCAATAACACAAAAAAAGCATAATTTTAAATTACCTGACTTATTGCGACCTCAGTTGTAATACCTTGTTATTGTAGATTTATACAAAAGATTTAAAGAATAATAAAGCTAAAAAAACCGAGACAAGCTCGGTTTTTATCGTTAAGACTCTATAAAGAAATTAACACTTATCTGTTTCACTACTAATGCTAGGTCTTGTTTCTAGATTATCTATAGTACTACTATCGTATACTGCACGACATTCTGTTCCGTCTGTAGCATCAGCATGTTCAAATGTTCCTGCACTTGTACTTACCTCGATAAAAACATCAGCATCCAACTCTAATAAATCTGCCATAGAAGCATTAGCTGGCCAACCGTATCTTAAAGTAATAGCAGTATCACCTACAGTAACTTCACCAGTTTCAGATGTTTGACCGGAAACTAAGGCTTTAGAATGGGCCATATCAGCTGCTGAATTAATTGAACCTTTTACTGCTTCAACAACTGCAGCTCTTGCGTCAGAGGTTAAATCAATAAATTTAGGTGCCGCAGTTACCGCTAAAATACCTAATATAACAATAACTACCACTAATTCTATTAAGGTGAAGCCTTTTTGTTTATTGGCTGATTGGGTATTTATTTGCTGGATGTTTCTAAATTTACTTAAGCTCATTGTTGTTATCCTTTTAATTCATTAAATGTGTTCTACTTAGCGTTCATTGTTTAACTTTATCGCACAATATTAGCGCTTAGCGATAAGTTAATTTGAAAACTAATTTGAAATATCAGTTTAAAATATCGTTTAAAATACCGTTTAAAATATTAATTTTTATTAACATTTACCACAACAGAACTATTCGCATTGTTATAGAAGAAGTTATTCCCTACTGTGCTATCTGCTGGTACGGTAAAATTACCATTAGTATCTTGATCTAATGTCTCTTTTAAGAAATAACCACAAAGATTATTATCAACAATAACAAAATAATTAATGTTTTGTCCATCATCATTTAAATCAGCAATAGTGGCACTAATGGTTGGTGGTTGGGCTAATATACCTTGCCAAACTTCAATACAATCAGCAGTTGTCATACTAGTACCTTGAGGGTTATCAGCATTATAACCTGTAGGATAGCCAGGTCTAATCGTTGTGCTAGTACCTGGTGTTGTTAAGAAAAGCTCTGTGCCGTCATAATCAACACGGTTAACACTATTTGACGTTGGGCGAGCTTCAGCTTCCCATTGTGCTCTAGCTAATGAAACACCCGTAGCAAAACCACCAGCCATTCCTTCAATATTAGCTTGTTGTGCTTGTTCTGTTAAATCTAAAAATTTAGGAATAGCGGTAACGGCTAAAAAACCTAATATCACTACTACGATAACCAATTCAATTAACGTAAAACCCGCATTTCGTTTTGTTATTGATTGATTCATTTGAGTTCGATTATTCATACTAACCTCATTTCTTTTTCTAACTTAATTTGATTGTAACAGTGATTTATTTACTAAGTCACTTATTTAACAACATTATTTGCATTTAAATTTACATTTAACTCAACTTATTTTACAAAAAATTTTACTTTGATTGAATCACCGTACTTACTTTACCGTTGGCACGATTATATTGAAAATAACTACCGTCTAACATGACATAACGGCATTGCACTTTTGCTTGGTTATCACGTTCACTTATATTGTCATGAACCTCAATTGCACTAATGGAAAGCTGCATTACGTTCATCGGTGTTTCGATTATTAATTGCCAAATAGCCTCACACGCTAATTGTTTTTGGTTAACGTCTACCCAGCCAGCATTATTAACGGAAATAGCTTGTTTTTCTTTTTTATTCAACGAAACAAGCTGAACTATATTGGGTTGCCTATCCATTAACCATTGTGCATGAACCGTACTAACCTTGGTGTTGAACGTTTGTGCTAAGGTAGTAAAGCCAGCATGAGTAAATTGATCTTCATTTTTAAGAAAGTAGTTAATAAAAATAGCCATTAACACGCCCACAAATGCAATAATGATAAGAAACTCGGCAAGCGACTTTTCTTTTTTCTCACTATTTGTTGTCATTTAATTTACTTACCCTGCATTGCTGATGCCATATCCCACATAGGAGTAAATATACCTAACGCAAGAACTAATACCATTGCAGCGACCCCCACTAAAAGAATAGGCTCTATTCTGGCGGTTAATGTACTTAAATCGTAATCAACTTCTCGCTCATAGTAATCACCTACTTCTTTAAGTAATTCATCCACCCGACCCGTTTCTTCTCCAACTGCAACCATTTGTAATACTAATGGAGTGAATAAGGTACTGGCAATAGCGGCGCGCAACAAACTTTCACCACTTTCAATGGCTTGGCGCATTGCAATGATTTTTTCTTCCATATATTTATTATCAACGGCTTCAGCTACAAGCGTTAACCCTGTTGTCATCGGAATACCTGACTTTAAGATGATACCAAAACTATGCGAAAAACGAGCGAGAATAGACCGTTCAATTATAGTACCAATAATAGGTAGTTTTATTTTTCGTTTATCCCAGATGAAACGCCCTTTTTGGGTTTTAAGTGATCTAATCAAAGAAAAATAAGCAGCAATACAACCAATTAACATAAAAGGCCAGTAATCTAAAAAGAAATTAGAGCTATTAATTAAGAATTTTGTCGCTAAAGGTAAGTCTGCGCCTAATTTGGCAAACATATTAGCAAAAGTAGGTATAACAAATATATTCAAAATAACAAGTGCGATAGCAAGCGCAATCATTACCATTGAAGGATAACGCAATGCTGTTTTAATACGTTTTTTGGTGGCCTGTTCACGCTCTAAATACGAGGTCAGCTGCAAAAATGACTCTTCAAGTTGACCCGTATTTTCGCCTACATGAATCAATGAAACAAATAAAGACCCAAAAATATTAGGATGTTGGTTCAATGCTGAAGAAAGGGTGTACCCTCCTTGTAATTGACTAGCAACTTCAACTAAAGCTTTTTTAAGCGGAATTGAGTTACTGGCTTCTTCCATACCGTTTATTGCACGAAGAATAGGAACACCTGAGCGCATTAAGGCGTACATTTGCCTACAAAAAATAATCAATTCATCTAAAGATACCCGGCTTAAACCAAAAATTTCGCCCACATCTTTACTTGCAAAACCTTCACTTTGTTTTTCTGTCACTTCAGAAATAGAAATAGGCGTAATACTTTTACGTAAAAGCTGTTCAGCCACGGCAGAGGAATTTCCAGCTTCCGTGGTTCCTTTTACTTGGCTACCGCTGATATCGCGACCCGTGTATTTAAATGATGCCATAAATTACTCTTTCTTCAGTCTTAGTTTACATCTACTGTTTCAACTAAACGTAGCACTTCTTCTACCGTTGTTATACCTTGTGTTGCATAATCAAAAGCAGACAACGCTAATGGCGTAAAGCTTGGGTTAGCTTTTGATAACTCAGTAAAAGCTTGTGCATCATCGCGTTTAAGTGCTGCCATCATGGGCTCATTCATTTCTAACAATTCAAATACACCAACTCGACCTTTATAACCGGTATATTGACAACTTTGGCAACCTTTTCCTTGAATAAACTTTGCAGTGCTAGCACGCTCTCCTGCAAGGTTTGTTAACCACATTAACTCTTGAGGATCGAGTGGATAATCTTCAACACAATGTTCGCATACTCGACGCACTAAACGCTGAGCAACAATTGCTCGTAAAGAACTACCCACTAAGAAACCCGCCGCGCCCATATCAATTAAACGCAAAACACTGGTGATAGAATCATTAGTATGTAAAGTTGATAATACCAAATGTCCTGTTAATGCACCTCGTAGACCAATTTCTACCGTTTCTTGGTCGCGCATTTCACCTACCATCATAATATCAGGATCCTGACGTAATGCGGTACGTAAGACAGTAGAAAAGGTTAAACCTATTTTGGTATTTACTTGTACCTGATTTATTCGCGGTAAACGATACTCTACAGGGTCTTCAACGGTAATGATTTTTTTGCTGGCTTCATTCAACTCACTCAAAGCAGCATACAAAGTAGTAGTTTTACCACTACCTGTAGGGCCCGTAACCAATACCATACCATGGGGACGAGTGATTTGATGGCGCACTCGTCTCACTAGATCTTCAGGCATACCTGTTTGGTCTAAAGACAATAAACCGGCTGATTGATCCAGTAATCTCATAACAACTGACTCACCAAATTGTACTGGCATAGTCGACATACGTACATCAATCTCATGCCCCGCAATTTTCATATGAAATCGACCATCTTGTGGAATACGTTTTTCAGAAATATCTAAGCCTGCCATTAGTTTTAAACGCAGTACCATAGCAGAGGCAATTTTATTTTCTTTTAAAATATTTTCCTGCAGAACACCATCAATACGTTGGCGAATTCGCAGTTGGTTTTCGTCTGGTTCAATATGAATATCAGATGCGCGCATTTGTACCGCGTCTTCAAATACCGACTGTAATAGCTTACCCACTGTCGCATCGCCTGTTTCATCTACAAATGATGTTGATAAATCAAAGCTAGATGATTTTTCATATTCTTCTTCGAGTTGACTAGCAAAACTTTCAATGTCTGCAGTTCGACGATAAAGACCATCAAACGCATCAAACATTTGAGAGTCCATCACTACTGCAAGTGTTAAACTTTTTGGTGCAAGCGTATGTTCTAGTTGATCAATTGCGTTTAAATCTGCAGGATCACTCATTCCAACTAAAACGGAATCCCCTCTGTCTTCTATGATTAGTGCCCTTAAACGCCGAGCATGTACTTCTGGTAGTAAACTAGCTAATTCTAAAGGAATTCGTCTTTGGCTAATATCTAAAAAAGGTAAATTTAATTGCTGCGCTAAAAACTCTAACAGTTGACGTTCAGATAGGTGATTTAGCTCTATTAGAGTATCACCTAGTTTTCGACCTGTAGCCTTTTGACTATTTAAAGCCTGCATTAATTGTTCGTTGGAAATGATGTGCTCGTGAACCAATAGGTCACCCAAGCGCATTTTTAATTTGGGAGCTGCCATGTTATTTATTCTCCTAAAGCTTGCATACGTTTGCTAGCAAACTCTGCTGAAGTAATTGATAAATCCGACTTTGTTAAAGCAAGTGCATATTCAGTTGCAGCCAAAGAAAACTGACTAGTTTTGTCATAAACAATCGCTAGACCTAAATGCCAACGACCACTATATGCTTGCATGTCGATTAAAATTTTATACGCTTGTATAGTACTTTCATATTGTTCAATTTTTTGGGAAACGTTCGCCAACAGAAGTTGATATTCTTGTTGTCTAATCATAGATAGCGGTTTTAACGTATTGTATGCAGCTTTATATTGTCCTTGCTGCACATGAATACGAGCTTTTAACTGTCGTAGTTCAGTATCTGTTCTGTCTAATGATATACCTTGAGACAGCAAGTTGGTTGCTTGTTGATATGAATTGCGGCCAAACCATAACGCGGCAAGCTTTTTACGAGCTTCTTTATGGCTTGGTTCAATAATTAGCACTTCTTCAAATAATTTTTCAGCTTTAATGATATCATTAACTTTTATTGCTTTTTCTGCTCTGACTAATTTTTGTATGACCAACTCTTTTGGTGTTAAGTGACGACGAGATACTGACATTTTACTTTTATTTGGTAACTTATCAGATACTTTATTAATTGATGAAGTATTCACCTTTGAGACGGTGCGTTCAATATTATTTGAGTTCAGTTGTACTTTTGAATTAATCACTGCGTTATCTATTGACTGTTGGACCAACTCTGTTGCTAAATTTGTTGTTTCTTCTGGCTGTGAACTTTGCACTGGTAGCCTATTTTGAGTTGATATTACAGCTTTGTTTTTAAACTTTTTTTGTTCATTATTTTGCTTTTCATAATTTTTTTGCTTGTTTTGCTCAAGTTCTTGTTGTTCAAGAATTTTCTGGTCGTGCTTCTGCCTTTCAAGATTCAAAGAATCTGTAGAGTGTTGGGCTACAGCTGATTCAACATTAGCAACTGTCGTTAGTACTAAACTATCAGTATTCATATCCTTAACACTTACTTTATTTACAGTTGTTGCATTCGTTGCATTGCCAGCTGTAACTTTCGCTTGTAGATCCCAAATATAAAAACCGAGTAAATTTAAACTCACTAAAACCACAACACTAATTAAGACAATTTTGACTGTGGACGGTTTATGGTTGATCGTTACAGGCGCAGTGGTCTGGCCTTGTTCAGGCGAACGTTGTTCTAAATCTTTGAGCATCTGATTAATAACACTCATTAGACCACTTCCGAAAAATAAAGAGAATAAATAATGTATCCCAGAACAAGAAACAAAGAAGTAACTACCCCCAAAAAAATAATATTTTTCCCGGTAACACGCCCAAAAGAATATGTACCTAAATTAACACTTTCTGTATCTTTTATTACTGTTAATAACTGATTATTAGTCATTTGATAATTTCCCTGCCCGTAAGTTAGCATCATCATTTTATGACATAAAATATTAACTATACGAGGTATCCCTTGACTCGCTTTAGTAATTTTTTTACATAGACTTGGTGAAAATAATGTCGCACCTTTATAACCAGCTATTTGTAGTCTATGTTGTATATATTGATTTACTTCTTCCACTGTCATTGCTCGTAATTGATAAGAAAACGTAATTCGTTGGCGCAATTGTCTAAACTCGGTTTTCGCTAATCTTTGGTCTAATTCTGGTTGAGCAAATAAAACCACTTGTAATAACTTACGGGTTTCAGTTTCTAAATTAGTAAATAATCTTAATGCTTCTAAACTCGTTTCAGGTAATGCTTGGGCTTCATCAAGTATCAAAACAACAGAGTGTCCTTTTGCATGTAACTCTAATAATCTATTTTGAATACGCTGCGTTAATAATTGCGCTGACATACGCTGTGCTTGCTTAACGCCTAATTCAATAGCAACCGCTCTTCGAAGTTCATCTGGATTTAGGTAAGGATTAGGAATATAAGCAGTAACAAAGTGCTCAGGTATTTCATTTAATAACTTTCGGCATAAAAGTGTTTTACCTGTGCCCACTTCACCAACCACTTTAATAAAACCTTCACCTGTTTTTAATGCCGTCATTAATACCGCTAGTGCCTCGTTATGAGGCTCAAGCGCTAAAAAAAAATTCGTGTTTGGTGTGAGTGTAAAAGGTAGCTCTGTTAAACCAAAATGGTACAAATACATATATTACAAACTTTATTATTGTGCATCTACGGTTTCATCTTCTTCAGGAAACCACTTTTTCAATAATGACCGCGCCTCTTGTAATTGTGTTTTCCAAGTATCCTGACCAATAACAATCGGCTTAAGTAAAATAACTAGTTCACGTTTTTGTGCTACTTCACTTTTACTTTTAAATAGGTTACCAAGTAATGGAATATCACCAAATAATGGTGTTTTAGATTCTTGATCAGTTTGATACGTTTCAATTAAGCCACCTATAACCACTATCTCACCTGATTTAGCGCGAATAATTGTATCTGATTCTCTTACTCGACTTTGCGCTAATGGCAATATTAGCTCTTGTGTTCCGATTTGAATGACCTTATTTTGCTCATCAGTTGTCGTCACTGATGGATGTACATGTAAAATAACATTGCCATCTTTATCAATTTGAGGAGTTACATCTAACGCTATACCCGAAAAGAAAGGCGTTAATTCAACTTCAGGTGTGGTAGTTGTAGACGTACCTGTTGTGGTAGTGCTCGAAACATCCGTAACAAAGTACTCATCTTCTCCAACTTTAATAATTGCTTTTTGATTATTGGTTGCAGTAATTCTTGGACTTGATAGTACTTGAACATTACCTTGAGTTTGCAGTAAATCTATTACACCACCAAAATCAGGTCCAGAAAAACTTAACGCTGTAGCACCACCAATACTACCACTAATAGTGTTCCCAGCAATATTCCCAGTTGAACTAAAAGTTAAATTAGTACTTCCTAAGCTACCAAGCACTTCATCCCAATGAACACCTTGTTGGTATTCATCATTTAAGGTAACTTCCATTATTTTAGCTTCAATGATAACTTGGCGATGTAAGTGTGTTTCCGTATCATTAATGAATTTTTTTACAGCTGTAATTTCCGTTGGTAAACCACGTACAGTTACCAAACCTGCCTGTGGTGAAATAATAACTGACCGTCCCCCAGTAGTACCCACAAAAGCGGTTAAGGTTTCTTTTAGTTCAGTCCAAAAATCAGATTCGTTTTCAGTATAAATATTAATACCGCTATTACTATTTTGATTATTTTGGTTATTACTACTGCTATTATTACTACTACTAGTATTGTTACTATTACTATTACTATTACTGTTATTATTCGGGTCGTTTTCTGATACACCGCCCGAATTAATACTAGTACTAGAAGTGCCAAATCGCTTCAAAAACAAATAATTTAACGCAATAGTCTCTGTTCGAATTCCTGCAGGATAAACTTGAATAATATTGCCAGTTCGGCGTATATCAAATCCATAAATATCTTCTATAACCGCTAACACTTCTGTAAGGGTTACATCAGTTAAATTTAAAGAAATATTGCCGCTAACATCGGGGTGAACTGCAATACTATAAGTTGAGCCTTCAACTATCGCAGTAAAAAACTCTTGCGCTGCAACTGAAGTAGCTGACACTTCAAGTCTTTTTTCAGACAATAAACCTTGTTTGGCTTCTGCCATATTGTCTTGCATTAATTCTTGTTGAACAGAGTCTGGAACCTGTGTTAACGGTTTTGGCGCATTAAACGCCTTAGTTTCGTTAACTGCTTGCTCTAAACCTTCTTTCATGTCTACTGGTTGGTTAGGTGTTGTTTGACAACCAGTAAGGGCTAACAACAAAGTAGATAGTGCTATTTTTAGTTTTGTTTGTTTCATAATTCAACTTTTAATTATATTTGAATTCAAGGATTTTTTACGAATATGCTTTCGTTAATTAACGTTAATTTTTACTATATTATTTTTGAAAATATGTAATTTAAGGCGTTCTGTTTTACTCCGCAAAATTACACTTTCATTATTAACGGCCGTTAACTGGTATTCACCAATATGGTCAAGAGTATTTAATATTTTACCGTTAATCACCACTGTATGAATACCATCTCCATGAATAATTGATTCTAAAACCAGTTTTTGACTCTCAGGCATCATTGAGGTGGAACCACTGTAACCAAAAGGGCTTGTAGGATCAGTGTTTGCTAATGTTTGAGTAATCAAACAAGAAAACCCACAAATTAATAAAGAAAACGCATTGAATTTAAACACCAACAAATTCCTTCTTGGTTCCTAAGCTATACATTTCAATCTCTAGCTCACTGTTAGGGTACTTAGTTAATGTAAAATTAAAATCTTTCCAGAAAAACTTCCATGGCAGTTTTTCTAGTTGTGTTAAGTAATCACGCAAATCAAAATAACGTCCCGATAATTTAATTTTAATTCCATGACGGTATAAATTTATGCTCTCAACCTGATTATTTGAGCCCTGTGAATTAGTTGAGGCATTACTTGAGGCGTTTCTCGAGGCATTACTCATTTTCATTTCAGAATCAGATATCATTTTAGTTTCAGGTTTAGACAACAAAGGCTGCACATCAAGTAATTCGAAAGACAATAATGACACCCCCTTCTCAAGCTTTAATAAATCTAATAAAGCATAGCGCATTTGAACCGGGCTCATTAAATCACTCGTTAATTCAAGTAACCTTCCATCAACCTTAGCCAATTTAGCTTCATACTGAATAATGTTATTTCGAGTTTCTTCATTAGGATCGCCTTGCAAAGCCGCTTGTAATTCAAACACTGAGCTATTCAATGACTGATTACTTGAACGAAGCTGAACTATTTTTTTATTCGCGCCAATGTTGCTAACCATTTTAGAATCAATAAACAAATAAAAAATAAGAAAGAATATAGCAACGCAACCAGTAATTAAAATTAAATATTGTTCCCGAATAGTCAACTTCAAGAACTTGTGATTACTCTCTTGCCATTGCTGTTTCATCGTAATGACACCCCTTTAAGTTTAGAACTCACGGTGAATTCAGTCATGTGATCTTCGTTTTCTGATAATTCAAAATGAGAAAAAGATTTACCTGACAACAACGATGAATGTTCAAACCCTGCTAACCAAGCAGGTACCGCTTCAGGCGTTATTGCTAAGCCAGAAAAAGTCATATTATCGTTGTTTATATTAATCGATTGTAATCGTATATCTTTATGGTGCAATTTGGCTAACTCATCCATTGCAATAGCAAACCCTTTTGAATAAGTTTTATTAGGATTGGTTAATTGTTCATGCAATGCTTGTTTGTTATTTAATAATAATTTAATCGTTGCCAATTTATCAGTTAATTGACTGTCTATTTTACGTGAGGTTAACTCAGTAGTTAAATTAGTAAGCAATTCATTTTGGTCTGTTTTTTCTTTTTGTAAAATAGTCAATTTTTCTTGTAATGCTTGACGTTGAAAATCAGTCGCTACTCCCCATCCTAGCATCAATAAAAAAGCAATAACCCACACAAGTATAACTCTTGGCAATGTCACTATGACTTGCTCAGGTAAAAGCTCTGGTTGCAGTAAATTGATACTGTATTTATTAGTAGCCCCCTCTACATTAAAGTTAGCTGACATGTATTGTCTCCTTAACCTGCTCAGCAATTCTAGCTTCATGCATGGTTGCACCAATAGCCGCCGCATGACCTCGATGTTGCTGATATGCATCAGGTAAAGCCAGTAAAGTAACAGGAATATGAGAGTTCTCAGCTAATTTACGGGCTAAAAATCCTTCTTTACTTATAGGTAATAGCACTTGAATTTCTTTAATAGGTGCTTGCTTTAATTGGCGTTCAAAGAAGTCGGACGAGCGTTGAACCTCTAATGCTAAATTGTCAATAACTGTCATTGATAATTCATCTTCTGTTTTATTTGCTATCTGCCTAAAACCACGTAAACGACGATGAAAGTATAATTTACCTTGTTTAACAATTATTAATACAATTTCTTCATTAGGTTGCTGACAAACCAATAAACAAGCATCATGTTGTGTCGGTAATAAATTGGCAAATGCAAATTCCACCGTAGTTATCATCGCAATTTCAGCCGATTCTTTATTTGTCGCAGCTACAATAGCTTTAAGCTCGTCAATAGGAGCACAGACTACATTGATTTTTTCCTTACCACCCGCTAATAATGGACCATTAAAATAATCTACAACCATATTATCAGGCGAAATACTCACTAAATCTTTGATTTGCCATTTTAACGCTGCATTCATTTCAGCAGGAGGAACATTAGGTTTATCAACTTGTACAATTTGTGACTGTTGAGTGTTAAGCACGATATGGCACTTACCTGTAAAAGCTAGTTCCGCATGAAAATCACTAATTGTTTGAGAAAAATTTAACCCATCAACTTTTTTATGTTGAAATACCGCCAATGAATCAGAAGCACTTTCGTTGGGGGGCGTTAAACCTATAGAAGGCAGTATACAAATGGAGATAGACTCTTGCTGTAGAGAAATACCAACTAATTGATCTGGCTGTCTTTTTGAAAAAACATTACTTATTGATGTGAATAATGACATGTATTTATGTGTTATATTATTATTAAAATGAAAGACTTAAAACAAGTACTAGTAACAATATCCTTTATTAGAGTATGGCTGCAAGTATTATTATTCACTTTTTAGTTTTTTAACTTTCGATTCACCTTTTTTATTTATTAAATAATTTATCAATATGTCTATTTTATCTGCATTACAACCATTACATCACCCATTGTTTATCAAGCATAATGTACACGTCATGATAAAACGTGACGATATTATTCACCCTATAATCTCAGGTAATAAATGGCGAAAACTCAAATACAATATAGAGTATGTAAAAAAAACACCCAAGTATACAGGTGTACTTAGTTTTGGTGGCTGTTATTCAAACCATATTCATGCATTAGCTTTTGCTTGCTTTGAACAAAATATTCCCTGTGTTGGTATTATCCGTGGTGAAATAGAGCATGCTGATAACTTTACTTTATCATGGGCAAAGCATTGGGGTATGAAGCTTCACTTTGTTGACAGAAAAACTTATAGACGCCGTTATAACACTGACTATTTAGAAGCGTTACAACAACAGTTTCTTCAATACTTTATTGTACCTGAAGGTGGCAGTAATAAACTTGCTATTGCCGGTGCTAGTGAAGTAATAACTGAACTAACACAACAAACCGAGTTTGATACGCTAATCACACCTGTCGGCAGTGGTGGTACACTTGCTGGCCTTATTACCGGAGACATACTAAACAATAAATTGCATTCAATACTCGGTGTTGCAGTACTAAAAAATGCTGATTACCTAAAAGAAGAAATAACAAGTTTATTAACTACAACAGCAAAATCACACAACCAATGGAGGTTACTAACTAATTTTCATCGGGGTGGCTATGCTAAATTTAGCCCTGAAGATATTACTCGTATTATTGAGTTTAGTCAGACAACCGGTATTTATTTTGAACCTGTTTATTCAGGAAAAATGGTTTTAGCTTTTCTTGACTTACTTGAACAAGGCTATTTTATCAAGGGTGAACGGATAGTTTTATTACATACTGGCGGTATGCAGGGGCTTGGTGGCATGATTGAACGCGGAAGACTTAACGCAGAAGATTGGCCAATACCCATGCGAGTACTAAAACAATGATGTTTATTGGTTACTTTTTACTGGTTATAAAATAAAAAAACACCGTACATCTTATAGTTAAATAAGAAAAACGGTGCTTTTATAATGTTTTCGCTGTTTATTTCGCTTTACATACGTAAATCGAAAATCATCACTTAAAGCTTACGCTTCAGCAATAACAACTACTTTAATGCTAGTGTCAACATCGTGATGCAAGTGAATAGCGATTTCAAATTCGCCAGTTTCACGGATTGCACCTAATGGTAAACGTACTTCAGCTTTAGTAACTTCAACGCCAGCAGCGGTGATTGCATCAGCAATATCACGAGTACCAATAGAACCGAA